>Ga0209164_1001889_pt1 | contig 24494 bp, 23 predicted proteins | sample MTBNYHSulfiMetaG_FD_187458 | JGI IMG/M metagenome (GOLD analysis project Ga0209164, IMG submission 187458) | Enrichment culture microbial communities from rom New York Harbor, USA that are MTBE-degrading - MTBE-NYH (New York Harbor Sulfidogenic)... | ecosystem: Environmental > Aquatic > Marine >... | reverse complement strand
TGCCACCGGGAAATCGGATATGATTCTCAAAGCCTGCCTGTCCGGATTCAGGTCGTGGGGCAAGGACAGAAGGATTTCGTTTTTCGCGCCCAGAACGAACATGGGCATGTCGGCGATCACATCCCCCTCATTCTCGATGCCCCACAAAAAGCCTGGTTCCGGTTCACCCAGGGCGATCCCCTCCTGGGGTCTCTCGGGCTCGATAAGACGGGCCATGAAGAGCCTCGGACGACCCTTGTCTTCCCGCCTGAAAAAAATCAAGCTCCTGCCTTTTTTCATGTGATCGAGTTCATCAGCCGTGGGCTCGAAGACGGGTTGAAGTCCCTGCTTCTCGGCGTTTGGGAAGAGGACCGTCATTTCAACGAACCGGGTCATTTCCCCTTTACCGGCATCCCGAATGTCCCCTTGAAGGGCGTAACCTCCGGTCGCAAATGCGCTGGAGGCAAAAATCTTGAGTTCCATCTCCAGGGAGATGAGGTTGTTGTAGATCTCCAGGCCCTTGAGCTTGCAGTTCTGGCTCAGCCGCTTCCTCGCCTGATCCGAAAGCTGGGAATTTACGGTCTTGAAGGTGACGCCCGCAAGAACAAACAGAGGGATCAGTGCGCACAGCACAAAAAGCAGAAAAACCCGCCGCGCGACCTTGCTGGTGAGAAAAGCCTTGTCAATCTGCATGGGTCCTTTGCTCTGTCCCGGGTGCTCCCCTTGCTGAATTTCCCTGGCACCCTTCCAACTTCAATTTTTCGGCACTCCGGCATGCATCCCAACTAAGGACGCACCTGAGGCGGCCCATGGCCTTGCCCCGGCCCATGCTCGCCCGCGCCCGGCGGATCCGGAGTATCGTCCGTAGAGTGTTTCCACGGTCTCGGCTTGCCGTAGAGATCATCCAGTTCCTTGCCGAGCCCGACAAACGCACCGTCCCAAGCCCGGATGATGTCGTCCCGAGAGTGTGCGGCGACCACCTGTTTTTGAGATTTGCCGTCCGCACCGTTGCTCCAGAGGTCATAGTAGGTATTTATGGGTCTCTGGTTCCGGTCCCACCTGGCATTCTGATGAGAAGCGCCCCTTTTAGCGTCTTCGCTAATATTGACGTAATGATACGGATTGCCCCAGGGATCTTTCAAAGGGCCTTTGCCGAGCTCATCCAGGTTTCCGGGATATCTCCCGTTATCTTCCTTGAACTGCTCGATGAGGTTTGCGAGTGCATGGATATCGGAAACAGCTTTTGTGCTTTTAGTCTCTTCGATGAAACCTCTGTAATAAACAAACCCTATGGCTGACAGGGTGGATATAATGGCCATGACAATCAGGAGTTCGATGAGGGTAAACCCTTTTCGGTAAAGTTTGGTTCTTCCCCTCCTTCTTGTGAATAACGCAAGGCCGGCAGGGGAAAAACCTCTTCTCAAAGAAGAAAGGGCCTTCATTGAGTTCCCAAAGGGTTTACTACTCATGAGAACCGGGACCGGGGGAAGTTTTAAAAAATGCGATATCCTCTTTCAAACGGCGATGGTGTTCCTCCAGGGAAGCAAAGCTTGCCCGGGCTTCAGCGTTCATCGTATCCCCCAAAAGCCGCCGGAGCTCCTTCAGGGCTTGTTCCATCTCACCCTGTTCGCCCCGGATTCTTTCAATTTTTTCCCTGAGAGCATTCATCATCCCGGTGATTTTTGTTTGCTCGCTCATCAGATAATCGCCCTTCCGGATGGTCATCGTGTGGCTCAAATCCCCGTTCCGGATTTTCTCGAACATTCTCTGAAACCTGTGAAGAGGCCCCGCTATCTTGTTGGAAACCAGCACGGAGTGCGCACCGAGAATCAAAAGAACAAAAATCACGGCAGGCCAGAAGGTCGCGTGGATGTAAAGCACCTTGGCGGCGGCCTCTCCTTTCTGAATTGCCGAGAGATCCGGAACGGAGAGCTCACTGACCAGGGGCGCAAACAGGGCGATCGCCATAGCGGCAACAAGGATAAGAAAATACAGGCCGTTGAAAGCAAGCAAACGGTATTGGAGTTTTTTATCCACAAGGTGTTTCTTTCTTCTCGACCGTTCCATAGGATGATTCCTCTTTGTCAAAGGCAATCGGCCGGCCCTGATCCGATATCAGCGAATCCTCCGGGTCCTACACAACAAAGAGGTGCACGGATTGCTTGTTTGCGTGATCCTGGGGCCTTACACCTTGCCCCGCCCGGCCTTTTACGCAGACGTGACCTCGGCGAAGGAGGGTGTGCCTTGCGCCTCACTGTGATCCGGATAGGCGTTTAGGGGGCCTTCTATCCATGTTCTTCCCTGAAGTGGTCCTCCAGGAAAGGAAGGACTTCTTTTTCGAATTGAAGGGGCTTTTCAAAATAGGGCTTTCCCCGTCTGAGCAATTCTTCCAGGGTTTTCTCTTCCCAGAAGAAGGCGGTGAGAAAGACATAGTGGTAGAAGCGAAACTGGTCCTCGAGAATGTCGGCAAGCGTAAACCCGCTCTCCCGGCCGATTCTCACGTCGATCATGACCAGATCAATATCCTCCACGCGGGATCGAAACGCTTCGGTGCCGCCCTTGACGTCGCCTGCGGTGAGCACTTCGTAGCCCAGTTCGCTCAGATAATCAGAGATAATGGAGAGCACCATCTGATCATCATCGACCACCAGGATCGTCCGTTTTGTCATTCCCCTTCCTCCGTCTCGCTCCCTTCACCTTCCCTTATGCCTTCGAAAAACGCTTCAAAACACAGAGCTCAGGTAGTCTTCCTTATCCATTTTCGTGTAGGCCGAGCTGTCACGAAGATTCATGGTTTTCCTGGCAAAGGAAACCACATCGTCGTATTCAAAACGAAGTCCCATTTTCTCGTAATACTTTTCAAGAATTCTTTTCGGTCTGAAGTCCTTGAACCTGCAAGGCACACCGATCACGGGCAGGCTCTCGTCTTCAACCGTCTTGAGCACGTCGCAGCCGTTGTACTTGACGAGAGGTCGAAACACGGAGTACCCCTCTTTCATGCTCAAGAAAGGATAAAACCGCTGCGAGGTCTCCATGAAGCGTTTCTCCATTTCCGGGGAGATACCGCCATGGGATCTGGAAAAAACACCCGCAAGAAGATGCTCCGTCGCATAGCTCACGACATCCCAGAGGGAGTAACTCACGACCAGCACCAGATTGCTCCAGTCGTTCACGGTGCTCCTCAAGACACGGTTCAGCATCTCCCTGCGAACCTTCTGGCACGATGCGCACGGGTTCTCGGCCTTGTCAAGCCAATCGGCATCCTTCCCGAGGTCATACCACAGGATGTCGACCCCTTTTTCCTGCCAGTACCCGGTCAGGCGATCCTTCTGCGTTTCCGTGTAACGCTCGACGGGAAACGCACCTGCATGGGCTTTGAAAGAAAATCCGAATTCCTTGCATGCTTTAAGCAGCAAGTGCATAGAAACCGAGGAATCCTTCCCCCCTGAATAAAGCAGAAAAATTTTTTTCCCCTTCATGCTCTCCAGAACAGGGGCATGATCCTTCTTCCAGAGTGAATAATCGATAGCAACCGCAAGATCCTTTTGCATCATGGATGATTACCGGATAACCAGGCTGGTTGAGAAATCACTCAGGCGGGAGAGACTCTTGCCCTTCACCGTCACGCCAAGACCCTTTCCGCCCAAAGGACCTGCCGCACCCCCATATCCAAAACCGACATCCTCTTCAACAATGTTCTCCTTGAGCATGAATCGGTCATAGGAGCCGTCGTAGGTGACGGCGTCGGAACAAACGAGGCACAATGCCCGTCCCGCGGCGGAAAGAAGCCCTGCCTCCCCCAGAGTGCATCCGATCTGAAAAGGCCTTGTTAGCCGGCGCAGATGATCCACGATCCGGAGTGTTCGGCGGAAACCCCCGCTTCTGCATAATTTCACATTAAACATGTGGTAGTAACCCTGATCAATGATTTTCTCCAACTCCCCCAGGGTCGGGGCGGACTCGCAGGCCATCAGCGTCAACCCTTCCGACTGAACCGCCTTCGCAAATTCGACGAACCCCTGCGATGTTGAAGGCATCGGTTCTTCGATGATACGGACGCCGTATTCCTTCAGCAAAGGCAGGTGTTGCATGGCCAGGTCAAAATCCCAGACCCCGTTCGGATCGCCGCGCTTTGCACAATCAGGTCCCAGAACTTCCTGCACGGTTTGCAGTGTCGTCCTATTTTGCTCCAGATCCGACCCCATTTTTATGCGGATGTGGCCGATTCCCATGCTCTTGATCATCCTGCAGATCTGCTCAATTCTGGCTCGATCCCCCAGGGTGATGGACGCTCCATAGGAAATGGTGGGACTGAAAAAGCGCCGGGGCAGATAATCCAGCAAAGGACGCCCCTGAGCCTTGCCCAGGACATCCAAGAGAGCCATTTCCGTTGCGCAAACGGCGGCGTTGTGTTCCTTGCCTTCGGGCAGCCGGTCCACAAAATCCCAGATCTGGGCGATGTCTTCAAGATCTCGAGGAAAAAACTTCCCCCCCGCAAAGGCCTCGACATCCTTGATGACGGTCTCCGGGGTTTCACCCGTCACAAACGCGATAGGGAGGCCTTCGCCATATCCTTGAATCTTGCCTTGATCTGCAATGATCTCCACAACAATGCGCGTGGAAGAGCGCCCCTCAAGGCGGGAAATCGAAAAACTCCCCTGGAACGGAAGCGTGATTCGGTAAAGGTTGATGCGCCCGAGCTCCATTAGATGCGCTTTACCCCGTTCCCCTTTTGAGGGACCTCTTGAGGAAGGGTCAGGACGAAGGTCGTCCCGGCGTTGACCCGGCTCTTGACTTCAATGGTTCCGCCGTGGTCCTGCATATGCTGGTGTGCGATGAAAAGACCCAGACCCGTCCCACTGTGCATGCTACTCTTGTGTTTTGTGGTAAAATAGGGCTCAAAAACCCTGTTCAGGTCTGAGGTGGGAATGCCGATTCCATTGTCTCTGACCTCAATGTAAACCGCCCCTGTGCCGTCGTCTCCGGCACCCCTTGCTGTTTTGATTTCAATTTTCCCGCCCTTGGGGGTAAATTCAATCGCATTGGAAAGCAGGTTGAGGATGATCTGTTTCATCTTCTCCGAATCCATCCAGACCGTATCCAACGCTTTATCGAAGTCGCAGATGACGCGAATGTTTTTTCCTTTGCTCTGTGGGGAAATCAACAGAACCATCCTGTTGATAAGTTCATGAATATCACCATGGGCAAAGTGAGATTCCCTGGGTTTCACAAGGTCAAGGAGTTCGGTAATGAGATTGTTCACCCTCATGGTTTCTTCCATGGCGATTTCATAGAACTCTTTTCTGAACTCCTCATCCTCATACTTGTGCGGAAGAAGTTGAATAAACGTCCCTATGGCCGTCAAGGGGTTCTTGATCTCATGGGCCAGCCTTGCCGCCAGGTTGCCCAAGAAGGAGAACTTCTCGGCTCTGCTCAGAAGCGTTTGGGAGCGTTTGAGGTCTTCCATTTTTTCCTGAAGGCTGCGATACAGCCTGGCGTTCTCAATCGCAATGGCAATCTGAGGGGCAAAGATTTCAAGGGTTTCCCGGGTCTCCTCGGGAAGCCCTGTCCCTTGGATACCGTCTGTGGCAATGACGCCGATCACTTTAGACCTTGTGATCAGAGGGACGACAAAGGCCGACGTGGGCTTTCCCCTGGCAAGAAGGATGTTCTCTTTCTTGAGGGGAGATGCCTCAACCCGGGGAACATATTCGGACCGTCCCGTGCTCGTCACTCTCACCAGCATGTTGCTCACCCTGTGAAGAGGAATGCTGTAATTTCTTATGGACTCATGGGTTGCACTGTCAAAACCGGTTCCATGGAGGAATTCCAGACACCCCTTTTCTTCATTGACCAGCATGATAATGGCCCGGTTGAGCCTGCACACGCTGAAAAGGATGTTCATGATGACGGCCAGCAACTGTTCGAGGTCGAGGACCGAAAGAATCGCCTTTCCCGTGTCCTGGATCGCCATGAGCTGTTTGATCTTCCCGCTCAACTCCCGGTTGAGGCGATTGACCTCTTCGTATTTCTGCTCGATGATTTTCTTGTCCGCCTCCATTTCCATGATCGTTTCCTTGAGCACGGATTTAGAGGTGAAGAACCGTGAAAAAACCTCGTGGAGTCTGTTTCCGGCAGGCCAACGGATGTGATATTCACAGTAAGGGGCCCCGTCAAAAGAACAGCAAACTTCTTGAAGTTTGAGGGGCGCGCCTCCCCAGGTCAGGGGCATGAAGGTGTATGTTGCCTGGTTGTAAAGACAGAAGTCCTTGCAGACGGCCATGGAGCGATCCCAGTGGAGCCTCACCACCGCCTCGTTTCTACCGGCTTCAACCAGTTCGACCTTTTTGCTCCGGTTGAATTTGTCGTTGATTCTCTGGATGTGACGAAGCGCCGACTTGGTTGACCAGAAGGCTTTCACGAAAATCTTCTGGACGTAACCCAGGGACACATTCTCGATGGCGAAGCGCGCGATCTTATAAGGAGCCTGTTCGTCATTCAGGATGGCCTTTGCCCGTTTGTGGAGTTCCGCGACCACGGCGCATGAAATCCAGTGATTGGGGTCCTTGAAAAATTCCTCCGGCCTGGGAAGGGCGTCGATTTCAGGGTCCAGGCCGCCCAGCAGGCCGGAACAGTCCCCGTTGTTGTGAGCGAGGACATAGTCGAATATGGCCCTGGTGTTGATGCAGCTTGTCTCTTTTTCCAATGTCGCTTTCCGTCCCTAAAGATCCATTGAGAAGGAGTCCCCCTCGGGCTAAGCAAATACTCCAGCCGGAAGTCTTGACGAAATTGAATTTATATGATCCTATGTGCTGAATTTTTACCCTGAAGAGTTCATTTTAAATAACTTTCCACAAATACCGCTTAATTTTATTACAAGCGGTCAGTCTTGTAAAGCCTCTTCCAAGGCGGCCACCGTGAAAAAAGGAAACAATCGCGGAGATCGCTCATGACGGCGGAAAAATGGCCCACCATTCTTGTCGTTGATGACGAAGCGGGGATCCGGCAATCTTTTAAAATGGTCCTTAAGGATCAGTTCCGAGTACTCCTTGCAGAAGATGGAAGCGCCGCCCTCGATATCCTGACAAAGAGCACCGTCGACCTCATCCTTCTGGATATTGTTCTCCCTGATATCAACGGCCTGGACCTTCTCAAAAAACTCAAAGCCATTGACCCAAACGCCGAGGTTATCATGGTCACCGCGGTCAAGGAGATCCAGACTGCGGTGAGGGCCATTAAGCTGGGCGCCTATGAGTACATCATCAAGCCTTTCCTGGTTGAAGATGTCATCAACATCATCAATCGCGCCTTGGAGAAGCACAATCTCCTCAAAGAGGTCACCTACCTGAAAACCGAGCTGGAGCGTTTCCATCCATTCGAGGAAATGGTGGGCCAAAATGAGGAAATGAAAAAGATCTTTGAGTTGATTTCCATCATGGCCGACAGCGAGGGTGCCGCCCTGATCCAGGGCGAGAGCGGCACGGGCAAGGAATTGGTGGCAAGAGCCATCCACAGGCTGAGCCCCAGGCGGGAGAAGCCTTTTGTGGTTATCGCCTGTGCAGCCATCCCTCAGGCCCTTATGGAGAGCGAACTCTTCGGCCACCAAAAAGGGGCCTTCACCGGCGCCACCCAGACCACTTCGGGCAAACTGGAAATCGCCGACAAAGGGACCGTGTTCCTCGACGATATCGACACCCTCGATGTCAGCATGCAGGCAAAACTCCTCCGGGTCATCCAGGAAAAGGAATTTGAGAGGCTCGGCGCCACCAAGGTGATCAGGGTCGATGTCCGCTTTATTGCTTCGTCCAACAAGGATCTCAAGAATCTCATCAGGGAAGGAAAATTCCGGGAAGACCTTTTTTACCGGCTCAACGTCTTCCCGATTCTCCTCCCCCCGCTGCGAAAACGAAAGGAGGACATTGCTTTGCTGGTCGATCATTTCCTTGCGTTGAACGCCAAACGGACAGGCAAGCCCGTCAAGTCTTTCTCAAGCGGAGCGCTTCAGATTCTCCAGGAATACGATTGGCCGGGAAACGTGAGGGAACTGCAAAATCTGGTGGAAAGGTTTTTCACGGTCACCAAGAAGCCCGTGATCCAACGCAGGGATGTTTCCTCTCTGAGGCTCAAGAAGCCCAGCATCAAGGACGTGTCTCTCAAAGAGGCCGTGAGTCTGTTTGAACAGCAATACATCCACGAGGTTCTGGAAAGCGTGGATGGGAACAAATCCAAGGCGGCCATGATCCTTGGCGTTCACCGAAACACCCTCATGGCCAAGTCGCCGCACCAAAAGAAAAATGAGTAACCGTTCACGGGTTCAAAGGTTCAGAGGTTTACCCGCCTCTGGCGGCGCCGAGGGCGACCAGGGTTCATGGTTTCATTTCTGCCCCCCGGATTACACGTCGGAGGCGGATTGTCTTATGACAATCCCGTTCTTTGCGTTGCCCCATGAAAACCAGGGGTCCATGGGAACCTACTTTAGCGAAGACAGCCTGCTTCGGCAGGTTTTGGGGTCGTCCATTCTGTCTTTGTCCCCAACCTTGAACCCTGAACCCAGAACCTGTGAACCCTTACAGAAATAATTTATTTCAAGTCCTCTCTGACGGGAGAAAAGACCTCGATGACTTCCGACAGCGCATCTCCACACCGGCCGCTGTGGATCGCATTGGAAGGAATGTGGTAGGCTTCTCCCGAGCGGACGACCCTTTTCTCTCCGGCCACAACCAGCTCGATGGTGCCCCGCAGCACCGTTCCCATTTGTTCATGGGCATGAGCATGTTCGGGGATTGCGCTTCCCGTTTGAAGCCGAAAGAATGCCATGGTCATTTTATCGCCGTGAATGACCCGCATCTCGACGCCCGGACCGGGCACTCTCGGAGTCATGTCCTTGAGAACGAAATGATTCATGGGTTCCGTGTTGTTCCTCCGTGTCCCGTCCGGCCTTCGTAGCCGAAGCCATTTCGGCGGAGTAGGCTGCGCCGTGCGCCGTCCTGCATTGCTTTCTTCCCGTGTCCCGTCCGGCCTTCGTAGCCGAAGCCACTTCGGCGGAGTAGGCTGCGTCGTGCACCCTCCTCATATTCCACAGGTTCTGCGGACGTCTTCGTTCTCCATAAGTTCCTTGAGTTTACCTTCATAGCAAATCCGCCCATTATCAATGATATAGCCAAAATCGCTAAACTTCATGGTGAACTTTATATTTTGCTCGGCCAGGAGAACGGTCAACCCGATTTCCTTGAGACGCTCAATGGTCTTGCCAAAAGCCTGGACCAGCACGGGAGCTATCCCTTCGGTGGGCTCGTCCAGGAGCAGAAAGTCCGGATTCCCCATAAGAGCCCTGCCTATGGCAAGCATTTTTTGCTCCCCTCCGCTCAGAAGCCCGCCTTTGCGATTTTCCAGTCTGGAGAGGGGTGGAAAGAGCTCGTGGACCCTGCTCTTGTTCCAGGAATCTCTTCCCGGCGCAGTCCTTGCCGCAATTTCCAGGTTCTCGCCCACGCTCAGGTCGGCGAAAATCCTTCGGTCGTCAGGCACATAGCCCATTCCTTTTCTCACAAGAAGGTAAGGTTCTTTGCCGGTCACATTCTCACCCTTGAACAGGACGCGACCCTGCCTGGGCGGCACCAAACCAAGAATGCTCTTGAGCGTTGTGGTCTTTCCGGCGCCGTTTCTGCCCAGAAGGCATACGATCTTGCCCTCTTCCACCTTGAGGGAAATTGAAAACAGGATATGACTCAATCCATAGAAGGAGTGAATTTCCTGAAGTTCAAGCATCTTCTTCGCCCCCCAGGTAAGCCTCTTGGACCGTCCTGTTCCGCCTGACTTCCTCGGGTTCGGCCTGGATGATCGTCTTGCCGTGATACATGACCATGATGCTCTGAGCCGTGTTAAAAACCACGTCCATATCATGCTCGCAAAAGAGAATGGTCAAACCCTGGGTTTCGGAAAGCCTCCGGATCAACGTCATGGTGGCTGCCGTTTCATCGGGAGACATGCCTGCCGTGGGTTCATCGAGGATGAGCAACTGGGGTTCCGTACCAAGCGCGATGGCGATCTCCAGGATCCGCTGGTCGCCGTGCGACAGAGATCCCGCAATATCATCGGCCCTGTCCAGCAGGCCTACGCTCTCCAGAATCCGGTCGGTCTCTTTGACCGCCATGCGATGGGCCGGATAAAAAAACCTGTTGCTTTTCTTCTGCCGGGACAGCACCGATACCTGGACATTTTTGAACACGTTGAGGCGATGAAAAATGTTGGCGATCTGAAAGGAGCGCGCGATGCCGCGCCTGCAGACCTCGTGGGGAGGCAAATGGCCGATCTCTTCGTCGTCCAATCTCACCTTGCCTCTGTCGGGCTTGAGCTGGCCGGTGATCAGGTTGAACAGGGTGGTCTTTCCGGCGCCGTTGGGTCCGATCACTGCCACCCGTCGGCCCTTTTCCACCAAAAGCTCAGCCCCGTTGACCGCCATGAACCCGTCAAAGGACTTATATAGGTTCTCCACCCGAAGCATCTAAACCCCTCGAGGTCCGGGGACCTCTTTCCGCCCGCGCGATTCAAGCTTTTCGTGGATGAAACCCATCACCCCTTCGGGCAGAAAAAAGATCAGAAAGATCAAAAGCGTTCCCAGGACCAATGTCCAGTACTCTGTGTAAATCCCGACAAAGGTTCTTAAAGCAACCGTGATCGCCGCCCCCAGAGCGGGGCCTGCAAAAGTGAACCATCCGCCCAGGAGGCACATGATGAAGACCTCCAGGGACAGGACCCAAAAAAGAAGGTCCGGAAAAACCGTGCGCTCCAGCACCACAAAAAGAACGCCTGCAATGCCTGCAAAAAAGGTGGCAGCCACAATGGCCGTGAGTTGATGGCGTCGAACGTTGATGCCCACCGCAGCGCAGCGATCCGGATTGTCCCGCATGGCCTGAAGGGTCATGCCGAAAGGGGATTTGAATATCACGTACATCACCAGGAGACACAAGACAAAGAACAGCAGAATAAAATAGTAGGCCCCTGTGGTGCCGGCAATTGAACCGGGCATGGGAATGCCATGAATCCCGTCATCCCCGTGGGTCAGGCTGTACCACCTGAATGTGATGGCCCAGATGAGAGATCCCAGGGATATCTGGAGCATGCCGAAGTAGAGTTTTGTGAGCCTCACGCAAAGCCACCCGATCATCAACCCCGCCAGCGCCGAGGCGAGGGGTGCGGCAATAAAGGAAAGCCACATGGGAAGACCGGCCTTGGTGATCATGAGCGCAAAGGCGTAAGCCCCCACCCCGTAAAACACGCAGTGATGAAACTGGAACAGGCCCCCGTGCCCTACCACCATGTTGAGGCTCATGGCCAGGAGAGCCGTCACAAAAATCAAGGAGAGGATGTAGGTATAAAAACGAGGAATTATGGACGGCAGGAAAAGCAGGACGATTCCGAGCGCCGCGAGAAACAAAACGGTTATTCGACTCGAACCATTTTTCCCCAAGATCAACGCCCTCCTACCAAACCGATTTCAGCAAGCCTTTGGGTCGCCATATCAACACGATGACGACCGCCATGTAAGGAAAAACAATGGCGAATTGGGGCCAGAAAAGAACGCCGAAAGCCTGGCTTAAACCAAAAATCAGGGAACCCACCATGGCCCCCCACATGTTGCCGAGCCCCCCGATAATAACGATCAGAAAGGCCTCGATAATGAGATTGTGATCCATTCCCAGGGTGATGCTGACCGTGGGGGCTACAAGGGCGCCGCCCAGGCCGGCCAGGAAACAGCCCAGGACAAAGGCAAAGGCAAACACCCAGCTCACATTGATGCCCACGGCGCCCACCATTTCCCTGTCTACGGCCGCAGCCCGGGCGATCCTCCCGATTTTGGTTTTGTTGGCAAAAAGCCACAGGGCCACGGCCACGAAAGGCCCGATCATGAGAAGAAAGAAATTGTACTTTGGAATCGAGGCGCCCATGATGCTGACAGTTCCGTCAAACACGGCGGGCGCCATGATGGATTTGTACTCCGCGCCCCACACGATCTTCACAAGATCACCGAGAATCAGGCTGAGCGCGAAGGTGAAGAGAAGAAGCATCAGGTGCTCCCGCTCGTAGAGGTGGCAGAATAAAGCCCGTTCGGCCACAAAGCCGACCAGCGCTACGATGAAAGGGGCCAGGATCAGGGCAAGCCAAAAGCCCGCCGGCCCGGCCACCAGCTTCGTGATGCTGAAGGCCGCAAAAGCCCCGATCATGTAAAGAGAACCATGGGCGACGTTGGGGACCCTGAGGACCCCGAGCACATAGCTCAGGCCGGAGCACACGATGAAGAGAATCATCGAGCGGCTGAGTCCGACAAAGAGCTGGCTCCCAAGCGCAGCCATGTCAAAGGAGAGAATGGACGGCATCGTCTATGACATCGAAAAGCAGGGTGGGAAGGGCGCCTTGCGCCCTTCCCACCCTGGCAGAAGTTATTTCTTTCGCTTTGCCTGGATTTCTTCGCAGGTCGGCAGGACTTCGTGGCCTTGCAGGGTCACGATGTCGGTGGCCACGACAAAGTCAAAGGCCGGAAGCTTCTTGGTCTTGCCGAAATACATGGGGTAAACGGCCTGATGGTCGCACGCCCTCATCTCCACCATGCCCCCGACCGGGCTTTTCACCTTCAGGCCCTGCATGGCGTCGATAAATTTCTCCTTGTCGATCGCCCCGGCTTTCCTGTAGGCTTCGGCGATGAGGTGCGCCGTGATATACGCATTAAAGGCGGGAAAACCCGGCGGGGTCCCGTAGGCCTTCTGGAACGCATCGACAAAGGCCTTGTTCTCCGGGGTTTCAGGGTAATAAAAGAGATACTGGATGGTGCCCAGCACCCCTTCAGGTCCCTCCGCTCCCAAAGGTTTCAGGACCGCATGGTCGATGGCGGTGTGGATCCACGAGGGGATCTCCGCAGCCAGGCCCGTGCTCTTCAGGGCCTTCAGGGCATTGGTCATGCTCGCACCGCCGGTGCAGAAGATGACGGCGTCGGGCTTGGCCCCTCGGATGGCCGTGAAATAGGGCACCAGGTCCGGCTCTCCGATTTTCCACCACGATTGGCCGATCATTTCCACGTCCGGTTTCAGGGCCTTCAGGTTCCTCCAGGCTGAATCGGCAATTGCATGGCCGTAGGCATAGTCGTCGCCTGCGATCCAATACCTTTTATAAGGCAGCTTGGCGAGCCCCACGCCGCCGGCTTTGCCGCCCATGGCGGTATTGTCGGCCGTGGAAAAAACGTATCGGTGGCCGAGCTCTCCGGTGATCTTCTCGTCCTTGGCGGTCCAGACGATGAAAGGAATCTTCTCGGCCTTGGCCACACCCTCCGAAATAGCCAGCGAAGCCCCGCTGTTGATGGTTCCCACGAGAACGTCCACATTCTCTCGCATGACCAGTTCTTTGGCCATAGCCAGCGCAACGTCCACCTTGAATTTTTCATCCCGGGTGGTGAACTCGATCTTGCCGCCGAGAACGCCTTGCTTGTTGATCTCTTCGAGGGCCAGTTTGAATCCGTTCAAGGCGTCGTTGCCGTAAACCGCGGGAGGTCCACTGTAGGTATCCACAATGCCCACCTTGATGTTTCTCGCCTCGGATGGAGCGGACATCATCCCAAAGGAGACGACCGCAAGGACCAAGCTCAGCCCAAGAACCATTCCCCGTCTCGAACCAAAGCACCTCTTAATCATGATAGCCCCTCCCTTCATGAAATCGAAAAAGCCTGTTTAATAAATGCTCAGCAACCTTGAAAACGCTTTTCGAAACCTGACAACCGATTGGGTGAACCGCGATTCATGAACCCTCAATACCCATTATCCTATTGAAAACCTGTCCATTTCAGAGTGCCACTATAGGAATAGGCGATGGGTATGTCAACAAAAAAGGTTCACGTTGGTGGGCGGCCCCTTCCTTGGGCGAAGAGGGCCTTGCCGTGCACCGTGCGCCCTGTGCCTTGCACCCTCCTGCATTGCTTTCTTCCCGTGTACCGTGCGCCGTGTGCCGTGCACCGTTCCTATATCCCCCATCCGCCGGATACGGGAATGGCTGCGGCCGTGATGTAAGAGGCATCCTCCGAAGCCAGAAAAGCGATCACGCGGGCGATCTCTTCGGCCTCGGCCATCCGGCCCAGAGGTGTTTCGCGAAGGATGGCTTGTTTGAATCGCTCTGCCATGCCCTGTTCGATCGCCGGTGTGCGCGTGAGGCCGGGCAGAACCGCGTTGACGGTGACCCCGTCGGCCCCGGCTTCCCGGGCGATCGACTTGGTCAGGCCGATGAGGCCTGCCTTGGCCGTGGAATAGGCAACCTCTCCCTTGCCGCCTATAAGGCCGTAGATGGAACTCACGTTGATGATTCGTCCCCATTTCTTGGCTCTCATGGCGGGAAGGAGGGACTTGATAAGGAAGAGGGCCGCTTTTAAATGAATCCCGAGCACGGCGTCGAACCCGTCCATATCCAGCTTCGCCGATGTGCCGGGCCGGTCGAATCCTGCGTTGTTGACCAGGATGTCGATGGGCAGGTCACAGCACTTTTGCCCCAGTTTTTCCTGAAGCGTATTGAGATCCATCAGGTCAAGGGCCAGGGCCGTCACCTGGGTTCCTCGATGGGCGGCCGCGCCGGCCGCGGCTTTCAGGCTTTCAGGGTTCTTATCCAGCAGAACGAGATCTGCCCCCCGCTCTGAAAAAACCTCTGCACAGGCCCGGCCGATGCCCTGGCCCGCCCCCGTAATCAGCGCCGTGTGTGTTTGGAGTCCCATGATCATGCCTGTCCAAAATCGGTTTCAAGATCGAGCGGAGGGAAAGGGATATTCCCGGTTGCGGCGTATTTCGGCTCTGAAGCAGGACAGCGAAAGGGCCGAAATCTCGCAGCGAGCGCAGCCATGGACGGCGAAGCGAGCGAAGCAGAGGGAATGTCCCTTTTCCGGAGCGTATCGTTCCTCATGACCCAACTGGAAAATCGAAAACGCTGCGCTCCTTTTTAACCCTTTGAATGAACTTGATGTCAAACACGATTTTCAGCGATTTTGGACAGTAATGGCCCATAATATTAAGATAAAACCTTGAGGAGGTCCCGGAGATCCGTCTTCACTTCTTCGATCAGGGCCTTGAGCTCCGACCCCTTCTCCGGCTTTTTCTGTTTGAGTTTCTGCCTTGCTCCTTCAATGGTCAATTTCTCTTCGTAAAGGAGTCTCTTGATTTCCAGGATGATCTCCAGGTCTTTTTTCTGATAGGTCCGTTGATTGGTGTCCGCCCTGTTCGGCCTGATCTGGGGAAACTCCCCCTCCCAGTACCTCAAGACATAGGGCTCGACACCGATGATGCGGCTGACCTCGCCGATCCTGAAATACTTTTTGCCGTCAGGAATATCCATGACATGCCTCAGCTTTCTCGAAGCCTGGCTCCTGTCTCCTTCCCAACCTTTTCAATGATTCGCTCATGGAGCTGATTGATGTCCCTGCCTTCGAGAGTGGTTTCTTTGGATCGGTAGCATATCCTGAAAGCCAGGGCTTTTTCGCCGGCACCGAGCTTGCCTCCTTCGTAGAGGTCGAAGAGGGAAACCGATTCCACAAGTTCCCCTCCTTCCCGCTCGATGATGTCCTGAATTCGGGCGCTCTCGATGCCCTTGCCTACAACCACAGAGACATCCCGCAGCACGGCCGGAAACCTTGCAAAAGGCTTGAAGGAGGTTTTCGGAAAGGCATGCTCCCGGAGCAGGCTCCCATCCAGTTCAAAAAAGAAAACCCCCGTCTCGTCGATGCCGAAGCTCTTCAGGACCTCCTTTGAAAGCTCCCCCACCGCGCCCAAAACGACCCCATTGCATACGACACGGGCGGCGGCCTCGACTCTGTACCAAGGGGGAGTCTCCCCCCTTTGAAAGGAGCAGGGTAAAAGACCGAGCCCCTCCAGGAGGCCTTCGAGGGCGCCTTTCATATCGTAGAAGTCCACGGGTCTTTCATCGGTGTGCCATTCTTTTTTGCCGGCTAGGCCGGTCATGAAGGCTGCAAGGGCATACTTCTCCAGGGGCAACCGGTCCGGCCCCCCTTGGGAAAAGAAAAGGCGTCCCCATTCAAAGCATCGAAGGTCCTTTTCTCCATGGGCCAAGTTGGTCCCCAGCGCGGCCATAAGCCCGGGGACCAGGGAAGTTCTCATCACGGACTGCTCCACTGTCAAGGGGTTGAGCAGCGCCACAAAAAATCTCAAAGGGTTTGTCGCCTGAGCCTGGAGCTGTTCTGCAGATCCCGGAGAGATAAAGCTGTAGGAGATCACTTCCGCAAAACCCATGCCCACCATGATCTCCCGGACCCTGTCTCCCAGGGCTATCTCGGGCGGATCGAGGTCCTCGGAGGGCTTGATGGGAGGGAAGGTGACCGGGATGTTCTGATACCCCTCCAGCCTGGCCACCTCTTCCATAAGGTCCCAGTCCCTGGTGATATCCACCCGAAAAGCGGGGGGCTTGACCCGAAGCGTGTTCTCGTCCTCGGTTTCAACCTCCATTTCGAGCGCTGTCAGATACCGGGCCATGGCCCGGCCTGAGAGATTCGTTCCCAGGAACCGGTTGGTCTTGTCTGCACAAAGCTCGATCACCGGCCGATGGTGAGGCCTGGGGTAGTTGTCGATGATCCCCTGAACGACTTCTCCGCCGGTCAGCTCGGACATGAGCATGAGAGCTCGCTGAAGAGCGGGGACGACCCCGTCTATATCAATACCCCGTTCAAAACGGTAAGAGGCCTCTGTGGACAGGCCCAGTCTTTTGGCGCCTCTCCGAATGGTGAGGGGGTCGAAAAAGGCGCTTTCGATGAGGACATTTTTGGACCCCAGGAAGATCTCGGAATTGAGCCCTCCCATGATGCCTGCAAGCGCCACAGCCCGTTGCGCATCGCAGATCATCAGGTTTGCAGGGTTCAGGGAATGGGTCTTCCCGTCCAGGGTTGTGAAGGTCTCCCCTTCCTTTGCCCTCCGCACAACGATCCGGTTCTCTTTCAGCCGGTCATAGTCAAAAGCATGAAGGGGCTGGCCGAGTTCCAGAAGAACGTAGTTGGTCACATCCACGACATTACTGATGGTCCTGATCCCTGACACCCACAGCCTGTAGCGAATCCAAAAAGGGGAAGGTTTGATCTCGACGCCGAGCACCACCCCTGCGGCGTATCTCGGACATCCTAAAGGATCATCGAGGGTGACGCGGGTCAAGGCGGTGATGTTCTTGTCGCCTTCCTTCAGCCGGACGTCCGGTTTCCGAAGAGGCTTTCCTGTGAGTGCGGCGATCTCTCTTGCAATCCCGATCACGGAGGCGCAATCGGCGCGATTGGGGGTCAGGGCAATTTCAAGGGCTTCGTCTTCCAGTGAAAGGGCCTCGGCCACGGGCGTGCCGGGCGCTAAATTGCCCGGCAACACCATGAGGCCCGTGTGATCATCGCTCAGGCCCATTTCGTCTTCAGCCAGGAGCATGCCCATCGACACCTCGCCCCGGATGCGGCTTTCTTTGACCTTGACGCCCCCAGGGAGGGTGGTTCCCGGCAGGGCCATGGGCGCCGTCATGCCGACTTGCACGTTGGGTGCGCCGCACACCACCTGCAAAACCCCGTTCCCTGTGTCTACATCGCAAAGGTAAAGGGATTTGTCCGAGTGAGGGTGAGCACGAAAATCGAGGATCTTTCCGGCGACGACGTCCTGAAGGGATCTTCCCAAAAGCTCCCTGGACTCGACCTCCAGGCCGGCCATGGTGAGGATCTCGGCCAACTCACCGGTGGGCAGATCCAGGTCGACAAAATCCTTCAACCAATTGAGACTGACACGCATGAGAGTCCATGCTCCACTTCGTTACACATGCGGAATCCTGGAAGAGTGGAACAATGGAATGATGGAACTGATGAAAGAGGCCCATGATTGACGTCTACAACCAAAGCCTGCACCTTGATTCCCATTTTTCCATGCTTCCGATATTCCAACATTCCTTCCTTTAGAATTGCCGTAAGAAACGCATGTCATTTTTGTAAAAAAGCTGAATGTCGTTGATCCCATACTTAAGCATGGCCACGCGCTCGATCCCCATGCCGAAGGCAAAGCCGGAATAAACGTCGGGATCATAGCCCACGAACTTATAGATTTCAGGATCATTCATTCCCGATCCGAGGATTTCGAGCCAACCCGTGTTAGAACAGGTTCGGCAACCCTTCCCCCCGCAAATCACACACCGAATGTCCACCTCAGCGCTGGGTTCGGTAAAAGGGAAAAAACTGGGACGGAAGCGCAAGGCTGTGTCCTGGCCGAACATCTGGTGAACGAAACTTGTAAGGGTTCCCTTCAAGTCGCTGAACGCTATGCCTTTATCCACCAGCAATCCTTCCACCTGATGGAACATGGGGGTGTGGGTCACGTCGGAATCTCTGCGATAAACCTTGCCCGGGGCAATGATCCTGACCGGGGGCGCCTGAGCTTCCATGACACGAACTTCCATCGGGGAGGTATGCGTTCTTAAAAGCACATTGTCGGATACGTAAAAGGTATCCTGCATGTCTCTGGCCGGATGATCTTTGGGAATGTTCAGGGCTTCAAAGTTATAGTAGTCCAATTCGACTTCAGGACCCTCCACGACCTTAAAGCCCATCCGCACAAAAATCTCGCAGATCTCCTGCAACGTTTCGGTGAGGGGATGGCGCCTGCCTCTGTAGGGACGGCGCCCCGGCAGGGTGACATCCAGGAGGCTCGTTTCTTGTTGCCTTTCCGATGCGATCCTCTCCCTGGCCTCTTCGTAACGTCTCGTCAGGTTTATTTTCACCTGGTTGGCCAGCTTGCCGGCCTCGGGCCTCTGTTCGACGGAGAGATCGGCGAGCTTTTTCATCCACGCCGTGACAAGGCCCTTTTTCCCCAGGTAAGCGATTCTGAACGTTTCAAGCCCGGCGAGATCATGAATCGCATTGAGCTCCTGAAGCGCTTTTTTCTCCAGCTCAAGAACACCGTGGTTCATGCAAAACTGCCCCATCTGTGCACAGCGCTGCAATTGCAGCAACCGTCTCGTGGACGGCCTTATTTCGCAAGGTTCGCCACTTGCGCAAAGGCGATCGGATCGTTCACCGCCATGTCCGCCAGGACTTTCCTGTCCAGCTCAACGCCCGCCTTGTGAAGCCCCCCCATCAGCTTGCTGTAGGAAAGGCCGTTTTGCCTTGCTGCAGCATTGATTCTCGTAATCCAAAGGTTCCTGAAATCGCGTTTTCTGGTCCTCCGATCGCGATAAGCGAACATCCTCGCTCTGCTCAGCGTGATGAAAGCCGTCTTGAAAAGCTTGCTGTGGCCGCCGCGAAATCCCTTGGCCGCTTTCAGCACCTTATTTCGCCTCTGTCTTGCCTTAAATCCTCTTTTCACCCTTGGCATCGCTAACCCTCTTTTTCATTCTCAAAAAGCTCTCTCCTCCATCAAAGGTTGCTTACAGGTAAGGGATGAGCTTTTTGACGTTTTTCTTGTTGGCTCCGTTCACAAGGCTTGATTGACGGATCCTGCGTTTTCTCTTGGTGGTTTTCTTGGTCAAGATGTGATTGCCGAAAGCCTTGCTCCGAACAATCTTGCCGTTCCCCGTGGTTTTGAACCGCTTCGCAGCACCGCGGTTGGTTTTCATTTTTGGCATTTTTTCCTCCTTAACAAGGAGCGGGTCAAAGCGCCGCCCCGTTTATGGTAATAGAAGTCCTTCCCCGAAGTCTCATCACAGACTCCGGGATCGTGAAGGACCCTGGGATCGATGAAATATGAACACCGGCCGAAAGGGATGAGCGTTCTACTTGGGCACCAGGAGCATGGTGAGGCGCCACCCTTCCCTGGTAGGAGGCTGTTCCACCGTGCCCTGCTCTTCGACTTCCTGAGCGATTCGGTCAAGAAGGGTTTTCCCCGCATCCATATAGGCCATCTCCCTTCCCCGGAACAAAACGGACACCTTGACCTTGTCTTTTTTCTCGAGGAACTTTTTCATGTTCCTGATCTTGAAGCCCAAGTCATGTTCATCCGTGCGAGGCCTCAGCCTGATTTCTTTGACCTGGAGGGTGCGCGTCTTTTTCTTGCCCTCCTGCGTTTTCTTGCTTGCCTGGTATTTGTACTTGCCGTAATCCATGATTTTGCAGACAGGCGGATCCGCATTCGGTGAAACCTCAACCAGGTCCATGCCTGCCTGCCGCGCAGCATTCATCGCATCGAGAGTCGACATGATCCCAAGCTGCTGCCCGTCAAAGGAGATCAGCCGGACCGCCTTTGCGTGGATTCTCTCATTGACATTCACATCATCGGTTTTCTTTGCTATAGCCCTTACCTCCTTTGCCTGATTTCTTCATGGATATGTTGGATGAATTCCTTTTCTTTCATAAAGGGAAGATTCTTGCCGCTCCTCAGTCTGGGGGTGAGGCCCTCATCCTGGCATTCCCGATCACCAAGGATGAGCATGTAGGGAATCTTCTGAAGTTGAGCCTCCCTCACCTTGAGGCTTAACTTTTCATTCCGAAAATCAGATTCAACGCGGATCTCGGCCTCTTGAAGATTTCGCAAGAGCGTTTCACCGTGGGGGATGTTCCGATCCGTGACCGTAAGAAGAATCGCCTGCACCGGCGCAAGCCATGTGGGGAAAGCTCCGGCATAATGCTCGATCAGAATTCCGATAAACCGCTCGAGGGCCCCCAGGATGACCCGGTGGATCATGGCCGGCCGGTGCTTTTGCCCGTCCCTGTCAATGTAGGAAAGATTGAATCTCTCCGGCAGGGTGAAGTCGCACTGAATCGTGGCACACTGCCATTTTCTTTCCAGGGCGTCTTTGAGCTTCACATCGATCTTGGGACCGTAAAAGGCGCCGTCCCCTTCGTTGATCTGATAAGGAAGGCGGTTGTCTTCCATGGCCTTGATCAGGGCCTTGGTCGCCCTTTCCCAGTCCTCATCCGACCCGATGGACTTCTGAGGTCTTGTGCTGACCTCCAGGTCGTATTCAAAGCCGAAAATGGCCATCACGTCTCTTACAAAATCCAGCACCCCTTTGATTTCCTGATCCAATTGCTCAGGTGTACACAGAATATGAGCATCGTCCTGGGTAAACTCTCGCACTCTTAAAAGCCCGTGCAAGACCCCGGATCGTTCGTGTCGGTGAACCAGGCCCAGTTCAAAGTAGCGTTTCGGAAGGTCCCGATAGCTGCGCAGGGCGGAATTGTAGATCATCATGTGGGAAAGGCAGTTCATCGGCTTGATGCCGTAAGACTGCTGATCGATCTCCGTAAAATACATGTTTTCCCGGTAGTTTTCGAAATGACCCGACCTCTTCCAGAGCTCGGTTTTCAGGATCTGCGGCCCCTTGACAATCCCGTAGCCCCGCTTCAGGTGCTCGCGGATTTCAAATTCCTCCAGCACGTGGCGCAAAATCCCGCCCTTGGGGTGCCACACGACCATGCCCGCCCCGATCTCCTCATGGGTGCTGAACAGGTCGAGCTGGGTTCCCAGTCGCACATGGTCTCTTTTCTTGGCCTCTTCGAGTCTTTTCAGATGCTCTTTGAGGACTTTTTGATCCTGAAAGGCCACGCCGTAAATGCGGCTGAGCATCGGTCGTCTCTCGTCGCCGCGCCAGTAGGCGCCGGCCACTTTTGTCAATTGGAAGGCCTTGATTTTCCCTGAGGAGGGAACATGGGGTCCCCGGCACAGGTCTGTGAAACTGCCCTGGGTATAAAGAGAGACCCTGTCTGCGCCCAAGTCCTCGATGAGTTCCACTTTGTAGGGTTCATTTTCGGATCGAAAGAATTCCACCGCCTCGCGGTAGGTCATTTCCTTTCTGATAAAAGGATAATCGGCCTTTGCGATCTCACGCATCTTCTCTTCAATCTTCGGCAGGTCCTCTTCCCGAAAAGGCCTTTCATAATCAAAGTCATAGTAGAAACCGTTTTCAATGGCAGGGCCGATGGTGACCTTCACCCCCGGGAAAAGCTCCTTGACCGCCATGGCCATCACATGGGAGGCGCTGTGACGCAATATCTCGAGCCCTTCCTCGGATTCGGCGTAAACAGGTTCCACGCCTGTTTCCCCGTTCACCAACGAGGAAAGATCACGAAGCTCACCGTGGACCCTGACGGCCAGAACCCGGTCAAGACCCTTGACCCCGCGATTCTGCAAAGCCTCCAAAGCGGAGAGGGGCCCTGCATTTTTTCCAATATCCCCTGGACTCTTGCTGTTGATGGTCATTTCACTCATGGTACGGTCTTTGGAACTAAAAAGGCATCCGAGGTAAATCATCAGAATTCCCAGATGCCTCATGGCTTGTTGAACGTCTCGGCTATTTTAGGACCTATTGAAAATAAGCATGTTTTGGCTCGGATGGATCTCGTGCCTTGCTCATGGAATCATGGAACGGCGGAATAGCAACGATACAAGGCGCAAGGCTCATGGTCCACAGTTCGCCTACTCTCTTGAACGGGTCCTTCCTTGCGCGTGCACCGTGAGTTGTCCACCATACATCCCCTGTTCCGATATTCCAATGGTGAGCGGGGCGAACTCACTTCTGTCTTGATTTTTATTATTTATTTGGCTTTCAATGTCAATAAAAATCTACTGAATCTTGCCCGGATAGACGCGAACGTTCCGACGATAACAGGAGCCAACAAAAAAGGGCGCTGTTGCCAGCACCCTTTCCATCATTCCGAGAGGCTCCTCACATCGCTTTACAACGTCTTTCACACTTTCTAAAGAAGTGTTGCGCCTGATTGAACGATGGGTGAAAAATGCGCCCCGGTCTACTGGCCCGGCACATAGGGGATCTCGATGCCCCACCAACCCTGTTCAATGGACTTCTTCCCAGTGTCCGCGGTCGGGTTCTTGTGCCCGCTCCAGCTAAACCTCATGTGATCATTGGTCTTGTACATCGTGTCATGCTGCCAGAATTCCGATTTCTGGGCGGCCGCACCACATCCAAAAATAAAAGCACTCAAAAAAATCAAAACCAGCAACTTCTTCATTCTTTCCTCCTCCTTTCGATTCACAACACCTGATAGTTTGTTAAATTCTAAATCGATGGACCCACTCCCCTCAAATAACCATAGGGCTTTGCACCAAAACCTGCTAGTCCCTATTTACGCGTCCACAACCCCGGACAGCCGTTTCAAAAACAATTAATTTACTTTAACGCATTGAAATTCGTTGTCAATAGGTGGGAACGGATATTTGATCCCATTGATCAGCCTGCCAATTTTTAGCTTATGTGACAATTTTCGGACATTTTTTTTGAAAGCTCTCTTTTTCACATTTCCCAAGTTATCGAAATTTATGTAGAAACTGAAATATGTTGACTTGCACACTTCTTGCATGATCCACGAACCGGGAAAAAGATCGTACTTGACAAGGGGAATGTCTATTTTATTATACGCTTTTTCCCGCCGTCTTTTTTTGATTCCCCTCCTGTTCGAGGGGAAAATCCATCAAGGGGGAAAACCATGAAAAAATTATTGCTCGTTCTTTGTCTCGCCTTATTGGTCGGTTGCGCCACCAACCCGGCGTCATGCCCGGAGAACTTCTCCGCCCAAGCACCTGAGAAATGGCACCAGATCAACACACCCAAATTCTACATCCTGACCAAAGACGGTCCCTATTCCCAGTACATCCTCGTGCAGCAGCGCCCCGTGGACAAGCCTTTTGCCCATACCATGAAGACCCTGGCAAGAGGGATGTCTCCCAGGGACATAGCGGCGGTCTTCCTGGAGGAGATGACCAATGATGAGGCGGTGTGCAACTTCCGCTTGCTGGAAAACCAAGTTACCCTTGTCAATGAGCATCAGGCGTTCAAACTCGTTTTCAACTATGACGACAAAGACGGCCGACAGTTTAAGACCTACATGTACGGCTTTGTCAATGGGAACTGGTTCTACAGCCTGAGGTACAATGCCGACCGCTCCTTGTACTGCAAACAGGACATCGATGAATTCCAGAGGTTCGTTCTGACTTTTAAAGTGAAACAGGCGTAACAGCACACACATTCTCCCCATGGAGGGTAATGGTCGGCGAAAAACCCTCTATGGGGTTTTTTCTTTCGGGCAAAAGCTCCTGAAGATTGGAGGTCTTTCCCATCAATCTTCAGAAATCCCCTTTCACTTCGCTCCCTTCGCCCTCTTTCTTGGGTTCCGTTCCATTTGCATCTCCTTTCTCCGGTTTTCCCCCAATCGGATCTGAAGGTGAATCGGGGTTTCTCGAAGCACACAGATCAAGGAAGGTTAGCCCTAACGTTGCATAAGATCTTCTCAGCCGGCATTGTCGGTATGCTGAGATGGGTGCAATTTACAGGCTGATGCTGGATGCTTGACACTCGATGCTGGATACCCAGGACTTCCTTACTAATGACATCCACAAAATCCAGAATCCAGGAACCAGTATCCAGGATCGGCCAATACCGACACGGGCTTTCGTATCAACGCCCCTTCGTCTGAATGAGCCGATTTATGCAACTGTGGGATTACTTGTGTCATTCAAAGTCAATCTCTTTCAACCCCCCATGGACTCGCCTGTCTTCTTTTGATACATCGGCTAAGA
>Ga0209164_1001885_pt1 | contig 24554 bp, 24 predicted proteins | sample MTBNYHSulfiMetaG_FD_187458 | JGI IMG/M metagenome (GOLD analysis project Ga0209164, IMG submission 187458) | Enrichment culture microbial communities from rom New York Harbor, USA that are MTBE-degrading - MTBE-NYH (New York Harbor Sulfidogenic)... | ecosystem: Environmental > Aquatic > Marine >... | reverse complement strand
ACATTCCCCAAACTCTGAGCCAACTCCAACACACTCAACTTGTGTAGTGCTACTTTGTCTTCTGCGTTCATGTCTTCTCTCCTGTTCTTAATTGTAATTAATGTCAGGCTAGAAGCTTAGTTGTACAATTTATTGTTGAAATTCATAAATCGGGAAACCTTCCTTGGTCATTTCAAATCCCAATTTAGCATACAAACCCAGAGATTTGATGTTGTCTTTCTGTGTATTCACCGTAATTTCACGCGTCCATGGCCGCTTAAAACGCTCCAAAACATCAATGATCAAGTGAAGGCCTATTGACTGCCGCTGGTATTCGGGCAGGACGGCCAACCTGGCAATGTGTGCATGATTTCTCGTAGATGTGCTAATCTGGAAACCGACCAATCTCCCGTTTTTTTCAACGACGGTTGAATATGCGGATTGCTCGAAAGCGCGGGCGATCGCGTCCTCTGAGTGCTGCCAAATCTTCTCAAAACAGGTTTGATCGATCAGGGTGACGTCCGGTATATCAGGTGTGGACATTTTCCTGATGAAAAAACTGGAATCTTGTGTTTCAACTTCAGATCGGTTGAACTTATGGTTCCAACTTAATTGGACGACTTCCTGGCAGATTTCCCAACCATTTTTCTCCAACAGGTCTTTCATCCATAACTGATATGCGATTGAGGCGATGATCGGTTTTTGTCCTTGGGATTTAATTCTCTCCAAGGCTTGAGTGAAAAGAATCTGGAATGTCTCTTCAATGGGGATCGTGAATAATACGGCGAACAAGCGAATCCAGTAAATGTTTTCAATATCAGATGGGCAAATGAGTAATGCCTGAATCTTCCCTCTATTCTCCATTAAAAGGTACGGCGAATTCCCGATCCAATCAAGCGGTTGTCGCCAATCAAGATGACGGTGTATGATGAGATTTCGGCTTAAAAAAGCGTCAATCGCGTCATAATCAGAGGGCAGGGCGTTCCGAATGGTGATGGAAGTATCCAATGGCAACCAACTCGCCTGAAAGTATTATGACAAGGAATCGCGAAGCTTGCCCAGTGAAGAAATTACAAGCTCCAGATCATGGGGCTCCAGGGAGCGCAGGTTATGGGCGGTATTAAGGAACTCCCATTCGTCAGTCTCGAATAAAAATTGTTTGATATGATCAGGCAGAGAGACGAATTTTTCATACGCCATATGACTCGCCTGCCAAATCCCGATCTGGCTTTCGTTATCGACGAATTGGGAATATTCAAGTCCCAACGCTTCAGACATTTTTTTGAGATCATCGACCGGAATCGGATCACCCTCCAGATATCTCTTGACTTTTGACTGGGAGATACCGGCTTCTTTCGCCAACGCTTTTTGTGAGACACCCGATTTTTCAAAGGCCATTTGAAGCAGGGTGGTGTGGATGCTTTGTCTGACCTTGATCAGCTGCTGCAGCTGGGCAGCATTTGGTTGATCCGTGAATTTCTCCAACGCATCAGGAGATACTAAAATGTGCAGCGGGACATGATAAATGTATGAAAGTGATTCCAGGACTGGCAGAGATGGGAACAATCTCCCTTTCTCGTAACTCCCCAGAGTGCCTGTGGAGATGCCCAGTAAAGCTGCAGTCTCTTTCAGGCTGATTCCGCGGTATTCGCGGGCTTTAAAAAGTCCTTCGCCTACTTGCGCGGTTGGAAAACTTGTCTCAGGATTCATTATTCTTTTTCCTCACTTCACTGAATTATAGCAAAGAGGTTTTTACGATCGAAAGGCCCACGTTCCACCGACCATACAAGCTGCGGGTTTTGCGCTGGCGATTGTATCATTTGACAGATTGAAAAGATCGTCTTTAAACACAACCAGATCCGCTTTGTGTCCCTGCATCAATCTTCCGGAATTGCCTTCTAATCCTACGGCTTCATGGGGAAAAGGAATATACGCATTCAATGCATCTGCCAGAGAGATGCGCTGTTCCGGCACCCAGCTTTCCCTCGGTAGGAGATTGCCTGTCGAGGTTCGCGCGGCTGCTGCGGCGAGTCCCCACATTGGGTTGGGGGACTCCACCGGTGCGTCGGATCCAAAGATCAACATCCCTCCGGCTTCGATGATGGATCTCCAGGCATAAGCATTCCGGCAGCGATCGCCCCAGTATTTATCCGCCATGTCACGGTCCGATACTGCGTGGATGGGCTGCATGGATGCCCAGATGTCCAGTGCTGCCAGCCTTTGGATGTCCTCGGGTGTAATGATCTGTACATGTTCGATCCGCGGTCTAAGAGTCACCCCCTCAAAATAACCCTCATTCTTCAATTCAGCAAACCCGTCGAGTATTTCCCGATTGGCGCGGTCGCCAATCGCATGAACAGCCAGGCTGATCCCTGCGCCCATCGCTTTTCGCCCGATAACCATTAATTCTGCGCTGGTCAGAAAGAGCATTCCTAAGGAATCGGAACCGTTATAAGGCTCAAGCATGGCTGCGGTTTGCGGTCCCAATGCACCGTCCGAGAAGAGTTTGAGCCAGCCAATGCGCAGCCGGTTGCTTCCTGTACCGCTGCGCAAATTCATCTCGATCGCTTCTTCCAGTTTGGGATAAGGAATGGATTTTGTCACCGTGATCTTCAGGATCCCATTTTTCTCCATTTCCTGCAGCGTTTGGTAGCATTCCCAAACATCGAAATCATGTACTTCGGTGATGCCCAAAGAAATTAATTTCTGCTGGGCGTTTTCAAGCGCTGCCTTTCGTTGATCCGCATTGGGCATGGGAATGGCTGATTCAACCAACCGCATGGCGCCTTCATACACAATGCCGGTCGGTTCACCGTTTTCGCTTCTTTCGATCAATCCGCCCTTGGGATCGTTTGTGTTTCTATCAATGCCGGCGGCTTGAAGTGCGGCAGTATTCGCCCATCCGCTATGAAGTGATTTGTGTGTCAGGTAGATCGGGTTATCCGGTGAAAAATCATCCAGGTGGGATTTGTCGCCCTTGCCCTCTGTCCAGATATTATGATTCCATCCATGACCGAGCACCCATTCACCGGACCTAGCCTGGTCGACACGATGCCGGACGCGTTCAATGCATTCTGCGCGCGAACCGGTTTCACAGTCCACCCTTTGCAAGCTCAGGCCGTATTCCAAAAGATGTATGTGCGCGTCAGTGAATCCAGGCAGGACAAAAGCGCTTCCCAGGTCTTCAATTTCAGCATTGGTTTTGAGTGTCGAATTCAATTGATCGAGATTACCCGCGAATTGGATGACCCCGTCTTCAATAACAAGAGTATCAGCAATAGGCTGCTCAGGGTTAAATGTATAGAATTGTGCGTTTTCCAAAACCAGAGGCTTCAAGCTTACCCTCCGCTGAATCGGTTAATGAGCGATTCCAGTTCTTCTTCGGAATAATAATGAATGGTGATCGTCCCGCCTTTTCCCGATGGGTTCAATGAGACTTTTGTACCCAAGTGTGAGCGTAGTTTTTCTTCCAATGCACGAACTTCGGGGGACTTGGGCGCTTTCGGATTTTCTGGTTGGGGTTTGATGCCGGACATTTTCCGCACCAATTCCTCTGCCTGACGGACATTGAGATCGTTTTTAACGATCGTTTGCAAGGCGGCAACTTGGGCTTGGGCGGTGCTCAATCCCAACAAGGCGCGCGCATGGCCTTCACTGATCTTGCCTTCATTCAATGATTTTTTGGCTTCATCGGGCAGCTTGAGAAGACGGATTGTGTTGGTGACCGCTACACGGCTCTTGCCCACTCGCTCTGCGATCTGTTCCTGGTGTAATCCAAATTCATCATTCAATCGTTGATAGGCTTCGGCGGACTCCAGCGGGGTCAGGTTCTCGCGCTGGATGTTCTCGATTAATGCCAGTTCCAGCCGCTCCTGTTCGCTGGCTTCGCGGATAATGGCCGGCACCGATTCCAAACCGGCAATTTCGGCGGCTCGCAGACGTCGTTCCCCGGCAATCAATGTGAAATGCTCATCTCCGTTGTCCCGCGTGAGGATCAAAGGTTGGATGATGCCATGCTCCTTGATGGACGCTGCAAGCTCCTGTAATCCCTCATCCGTCATTTCCATGCGAGGCTGCGAGGGATTGGGACGAATCTGGTCAATGGGTATTTGAGTGGTGCCTCCAGACGGTTCCTGAGTTGTTTCGCCCGGTATGAGTGCGTCCAGACCCTTGCCTAATCCTCTGCGTGCCATATCAATCCACCTTTGCTCTGATTTCAGGAATTCGTACGCCATCCTGTTCAAGGATCTCCCGCGCCAGCTCGTCGTAAGCTTTGGCAGCTGTCGAGGTTGGCGAGTAGATCGCGATTGGCAAGCCGTAGGAAGGCGCTTCCGCCAGACGGATGCTGCGCGGGATGATGGTCTGGAAAACCTGGGCTGGGAAGAATTTTTGCACTTCACTGACCACATCCGCGGCCAATCTCGTGCGGCCGTCATACATGGTCATGATCACCCCGCGTACTTTAAGACCCGGGTAAAGAGATGCTTGTGCCCGTTTAAGCGTGTTGGTTAATTGGCCGATGCCTTCCAGCGCCAGGTACTCGCACTGCACCGGGATGAGCACTCCATCCTGAGCGGCAGCCAGGCCGTTGATCGTAATAATGCTCAACGAAGGCGGGCAGTCGATCAGGATATAGTTATATCGGTTGAGGATTGGATCAATCGCTTCCCGCAACCGGAATTCGCGCTTGGCCAAGTCCAACAGCTCAACTTCTGCGCCGGCAAGGGCAGGCGAGGATGGCAGGATCGAGAGCTTCAACCGTGGGTTATGTAAAATGGCAGGGGAAATGGGGGCTGACCCAATGATCACCTCGTATGTGCCTTTTTTCACCGTGGCTTTGTCGATGCCCAGACTGGAAGTTGCATTGGCCTGCGGATCAAGGTCCACAATCAGCACTTTCTGGCCGTAATAACCGAGGTAAGCGCCGATGTTGATGGCGGAAGTCGTCTTGCCGACGCCTCCTTTTTGGTTGACAAGCGTATAGATTTTGGTCATTGTGAAGCACCCCTCCGGGGTTGGGAAGATGATCCTTTAATAATTTCCATTATGCTTGATTGTACTTCCTCCGGTCGCGGTATGCCATCTAATCCCTTGCGTGTAACAGACAGGGTAGCCAGCCGTACTGCGGCTGCGGCTGATTCCCAAGGGTCGCACGTGGATTTATACCGGATAAAAAATGCGGCTGCGAAAATATCCCCGGCGCCGGTCGCATCGAGGGCATCGACTCGTGGTGCATTAAAATGCCGCACATCGCCATGCCAGTAAACGCGGGCGCCGTTATAACCTTCGGTTACAACCAGCAACTTAAAAAGCTGCGCATAGTCATTTATTGTAGTTTCGTCTTTCCATACATCCTCATCGCTGATGACAACCGCATCCGCTCGTTGGGTCAACACATGTGATGGGTGCCAAGGCTGGTAGGACACCTTGCCGTCACTGGATCGTTGGCGCATCCAGCCCTGCGGCGTGACTCCGACCATGCAATCATCGGAAAACATAGATACAACATTTTCATCCACTTCGTTGGCAACCGGGCCGATATGGACGATGGGCGTCTGTGTGAGTCTTTGTGGAATATCAATGGAACAGATCCGCTGTGCGACGCTATGGAGGATCTGCGTACGGCCCTTGGGAGTTTGGATATTCTCAAAGGTCGTGTCCTCAGGGCTGAGTTTGCGGATGATCTCGATGCCTTTCAGCGCGTCAAGGTCGATACCTATCGTGTGCGCACTGATCAGCGCTGTCCGAAGCCCAAAACTCACAGCGGTTTTGGATGCGTATGCTGCTGTGCCGCCGACCGAGTAGCCTGCTCCTGCCAGGTCCCTGGTCAGGTGGCCGATCGTCAGGTAGTCAGCAGGTGGTTGTGTCATCTTAAATGGAAAATGATTTCCCGGGAGAAAATAATTGAAAAATTATAGCATTAAGGACGGTTAGGCGGTTTCTTGTGGGGTTCTGGCATGAACGCGCTGGCTTATAAGGGAAAAGGCCAGTGTGCTAAGAATGGAAATGACCGAGACCAAAAGGAACTCGCCGCGGATGGTCTGGATGCCGAGCATGCCGTCCGCCAGCAGGAAAAAGACGGGCGAGATAAAGGTGCCCATGCGGAATCCACTATTGACCAGCGAAAGTGCGCTGGTGGCGTGCTCGCGCGGGGTGGTTTGGGTCACCTTATACGACCAGAATGGATGCAGCATGCCCATTGTGGTGCCGATCATCACTTTGCCGATCAGCACTGTAACCAGGTTTTGAGAGAGGGAAAGTGTGGCAAACCCAAGGCCGCACAACAGCAACCCCAACGGAAATACCTTATCCTTAATCGCGGAATAGATGCGGTGGAAGTTTAAATTGACGAACATGGTGATGAAGGTGGACGTTGAGTTTATATACGCTACTGTGGAAACCGTCCCGTAATTCTCCTGTTCGAGGAACACGCTGATATTGGAGGGCAGCGAGAGGAACAGCATGGTGATAAACATATAACCCAGAGTTGCGAAGATCACCGTCCGCGAGAAATAGAATAATTTAAATTCCCCTGTCACTTTTTCTTTCTCACGATTAGGGATGAAAAGCATGGTGAATACCAACACCACAAGGGCGATCCCGTAGACGACAAATGCGTAGCGCCAGTTCTTCTCCGCCAGGATTCCGCCGACCAGGGGCAATACGACTGCCGCCAGGTTAGCCGTGAAGAATGCGAGCCCGATGGTTTGTTTGCGCTCCTCGCCCTCATAGAATTCGGCGATAAAGCCAGTGGCGAGAGGTAGGCAGGTGCCGGCGCCAGCGCCCAACAGTGCGCGGAAAGCCAGCATCTCGTAAATCGACCTGGCCAGGCCGGTGCCCATCCCGCCTGCTGCATACATGAGCAGCCCGACGAATAAGATCTTTTTCTTTGGCAGGAATCGGTCGAGGTATCCGGTCAACAGGCTGAAGATGATGCTGAAAATGGCTGCGATGGATAAATTGAATTTAAGCAATGTGGGAGTGGCATCCGCGAATTCATTGCTGATCGCACTCATCACCGGAACAAGCCCGGCGTTCATCATGATGTTCAGTAACGAAATGGATAAGATTGCAGGTTTGACGAGCTTTGTTCTTAAGGATGAGTTCATGGTGTGTGACCTCGGCTGCTGGGAATCATGAGTGCAGAGAACAAGTATAGCACCTCGAAGAGACACTGTCCCAAAAATGATGAAAAAATATCACTTGAATGCAATTTAAGTATGTGACTTTTACAAAGATGAAGATTTCGTGCCCTAAGCATTGTCGAAGGGTACGAAATCCATTAGATATTGAGGTAAGATAACACGTCATCCTGCTCGACCCAAAGGGCGCAACACCCAAAGGGTGCTTATAAAGAGAGCACACCATGTCTAGAGATTGGATAGGGTGAAGAAAAACCCACTTACCCTGATTTTTCTGTCAGGCTGCCTGGTGCGGTTACTTTTCGCCCAAGCAGCCAAATCGAGAGGAGCAATGCGCCGACACCGAGGATTTCCGCCGTTATCCAGAATTGTGTGCGGATGAATAACACCGGCAGTATTGAATTGATCAAAGAAAAGAAAAAAGGTGAGATAAACATACCAAATCCCATCATACTGCTCAAGAGCGCTAACCCAATTGTGGTGGATTCTGGGCGCGAGTGTTCGATCACTTTGGTGGTCAGGTAGGGGAAGATCAATCCCAATGCAATACCGGCGGCAATTTGCGCGGTCAATAATGAAGAAATTGTGGGGAGGATCCCAATGGTAATGAAGCTCAATCCCAAAAGCGCCAGACTGAAAGGGAGGAGCCAGTCGCGGAATCGCTGATACAGCCGGGAGAACCACAGGCTGAAAATCGTGGCAATGAAGGTTGAGGTCGAGACAGACAGCGCTGCAGTCGAAGGTGATCCTATACCTTCATTCTGGATAAAGACGCTGAGATTGGTGGGCAGCGCATAAAAAAGCATCATAAAAAGCAGCATGATGATCGCCTGGCGGGAAACTCCCCACTGCAGGCGCGGTTTTGGCGTTTCATTGTTTCTGTCAGACATTCGCCGCGGTTTCGGGATGAACAGCATCGCAATGATGAAAACAAGCAGGCCAATGGCATAGATAAAGAAAGCGAAGCGCCAGTGGATCGCAGCCAGTTGGGAAGCAACCAGCGGGAAGATGATGCCGGCGACGTTAGCGGTAGAATTGGAATAGCCGATCATCGCGTTGCGTTCCTTGCCTGAGTAAAATTCCGCGATGAGATCGGATGCCAGGGGAGAGATCAACCCTGTACCCGCCCCGAATAACGCCCGTATTAGCAACAACTCTCCCATTGACGCGGCTCCACTGGTTGCGATACCGAAGAATGAATAACCGAGCAGACCGATTGCCAGCAGCCACTTCTTGGAGATCCAGCGGGACGCCAGCCCGGTGAGCAGGCTGAACAGGATGCTGGTCAATGCAGGAAGCGAAAGCACCATTTGAATTTCGAGCGGGCTTGCATCAGGGAAAGCGCTGCGGATCTGGCTCAAGATCGGAACGATGGCCGCATTCATCAGGATGATCAGCAGCGAGATCGATAGTATGGCGGGTTTTTGGAGAGTGGTCTTGGTCATGGAATGCTGATGAAGTATAGCATGCCCAATCAAACCAAATTGTTTGAGAATTCATTCGGTTTGTTATATAGTAAAGCATCCTGCTGAACCAAGAGGTTTCATGGCCGACAAAGACAACCATTTAAGCATCCGTGATATTCCCGAGAATGACCGCCCGCGTGAGCGGCTGGAGCTGCTGGGAGACGCCTCCCTCACCGATGCCGAGCTCTTGGCGATCCTGCTGCGTGTGGGCGTCGAAGGCGTCAATGCCGTTGTACTGGCGCAGCGCCTGATCAGTGAATTCGGCGGCTTACTGGGCTTGCACCAGGCGCGTTTTGAGGATCTCTGCGCGGTCAAGGGGGTTGGGCGAGCCAAGGCCGCCCAGATCAAGGCAGCCATCGCCCTGGGTTACCGCATGAGCCTGGAGGAAAAGCAGCCCGAGCCGGTGATCAGCAAGCCGGCGGATGTGTTTGAACGAATGGGGCATAAACTTTCAGTAAAGGAACAAGAGGAACTGTGGGTGTTGGCGCTCTCCACCCGCAACAAGCTGCTGCGCGAGCAGCTGCTCTATATCGGCACGGTCAACCATTCCTCCGTGCGCCTGGCGGAGGTGTTTGAGATCCCCATGCGGGTGCACGCAGCCAGTGTCATCCTGGTGCACAATCACCCTTCCGGCGATCCGCGCCCGAGCGAGGAGGACATCCGCTTCACCGAGGAACTGGTCAAAGCCGGACGCCTGCTGGATATCGGCGTGCTTGATCATATCGTCATTGCCAGCGACGGTTTCAGGTCCATCCGCCAGGAAGGGCGGGTGGAATTCAACACCATTCAACCGCGCTTCTGGCATTAACTCTCACAACGGACTGCGAAGTTGTAAAATATTGACAGATGACTGGGCGTATAGTAAGATAACTTTCGCTCGGAGTAAGCCGCAAGAGCGGCTTATGGAGATACACGATCTGATGCAGCATCCAGTGGCAGTCAGATTGTGTACAAAAGGCGAGGTAGCTCAGCGGTAGAGCAGGGGACTCATAAGCCCTTGGTCGTGAGTTCAAATCTCACCCTCGCCACTACGCTTATTTTGCCCCCAAAGGGGGTTTTCTTTTTTATAAAACCGCTATAGTCCCTTGGTCATTGAATAATCTAAACCTAGTTGTACACCTGAGTTTTTGACTTGAGAAAAGCGATTTTTATAATTTACTGAAATCAATCTCAAACCCCATTGCGGCTAATTCGTCACCAATATCCTTTTTCCATCCCCTATCATTTGGGTCATAAGTTTGATAAATAACTCCATGAATATCAGACGGCATTTCAAAGGATTTGTCTTTTCTGAATAAAGGGATCACATTTCCTCTACTGAATTTACCCATAAAGAAAACCAATTCCAAAATTACATTTTGTCTTGCCCTTCTTACTTTTGTTTCGGGTTCGTCACAATTGGGCGTAAAAACATCATCGGGTGAAATAAGAACAATTGCGTGATTTATGTCTGAGTAATCTTCTAGTTTTTCAATAATCGTACGTCCTCTATCAGGCTCATTCATAAGAATTACAGGATTGATTCCCAGTTTCAAAATTAGTCTTTCTACATCACCTCGCATTTCAATATCGCGCCCATGAACAATAAAAATATCTTTGAAATTTTTATCTGATAAACCATTATTCTTTTTTGTCTTGCCTTGATCTTCAGAATATTCATACTCTCTTTTCATATTTTCGATGATTACAGACAATTTCTTTCTTCCATTTTCGAAATCCTTTATTTCTTCTGATTCCGGTGTTCCAGATACCCAGACCATCGAGGCAAAATGAGCACCATCAATTTCTTTTTGAAATGCATCTTTGCTCGATGACTGGAAAAAAGTCCTTGCAAGGGATTTAGCCCTACTTTTACATACATCTACTGCAGCCCAATCCTTATATTCTATAGCTTGAATATCTGATATAAGCTCGTCAAATAACTTTGTTTGCATGATTATTTCCTAGACTACATAACCGAAGTTGTAGGGCCATTGATTCAAAGCCCACTCTGATATTCTGTTTGCTCTATTCCTAATATCTTCAACAGTCCAAGTATCATAATCAGTTGCGAGATTTCTTGGAGTCTTGAACATAGATTCAGCAAGATATCTTTCTCTTTTTCTTGAATAGGGACTTACCTGTAAGGAAGAATTCAAGGGCACTGAAAGCGGAACTAAATTTGCCCAGATATCCTTTAGCTCTCTATGGTCTTCTATACTAAAAATTTCTCCCCACTCATTTTCGGAGTTGTAGCTGTTTGGAAGTATATGCTCGATGGTTGGCAATGAGTTAGGATTATCTCCTGGTAAATCCTTATCAAACTCAACAAGTAAGTAGTTACATATCCTGGTTTTTGCTAACGGACGATTCTTTACGGCTTCCATAAATTCCTCATCATTTGGCCACTGTATTGTAGGTCTATCAGAAACAGCTTGTATGAAACTTTGAATATTCTTATCATCTAATTCTTGCCATAGCCCCTTGAAAAGAGCATGTAAGCCCGTTGGCTCGTAGCCTATTATTGCTCGTCTTACCAGGAATGATTCTATAACATCAAGTAAATCGGTACATTGACTTTCAGAAATATCATGATTCTGATATGCAATTAGCAAAGACATTACAAATGGATAGATGGAAGATGGCCTTTTCATTCTAACTAATCGATCTAATCTTTTTGAAATTTCTTGATTTTCAAGAAATTTTCCCGTTGAATCTATTGCGTTATATGGATCTTGGTAAGTTGTCATATGTTCAATAATCTGTTCGGGAGTTTTGCCATTCCAAATGTTACGTAGCTCAGTGAAAAGCTCGGATTTTTTTGTGCTGCTATTATGAATTAGACAATATGGAAAGAAAAAACCATTTTCAGTTCCGTGAAAATTGTCAACATATGGTTTCCATGTAAAATGATAAATCCTTTCCGCATCTGTCGGATGATCCATTAGACTCGAGAAAACCTCATTTCTAACTAGATCTATGGTACCGATCGGTATTCCTCTATAATTTAGTCTCTCAAAAATCTTTGGCGCGACTGATGCATCATTTAGCATTAGATGTACGAATGTAAGTTTGTTGAAAACAATTTCAAATATATTTGTAAGAAATTCATTTCCTCTTTCAGGTTCCTTGTCAACCTCATTTTGAAGGTATCTTCGAATTCGATTGTATTGAGTTAGGAGCCTGCCGTTAGAATTACCACTTGGGCGTGGTGGGAGTATTCGAGTATCCTCTAGTTCTTCTTGAAGAATCTCTGGTGTACTAATTCTGTCCAGGATAATCCGAAACTGTGCGCTATCTGCGTAGGATGGGATAATTCTAGTATTTACATCTAAACCTCTACGTGATTGAATCAAGATGTGATTTTTTACTATATCAAGTGCATCTTCTTTATTACCATTTTTTGCGAGGATCTCAACAATTGCTATTATGTAAATATAAAGTGTAAGAATTCGCTGTTGTCCATCAACGATAGATATCTTTTTCAAGCGCCCAAATACTGACCCTGCTTGCCTACTATTCAGATAAGAAACAATTGCACCAAGGAATTGAGATGAGTCTATATCTTCTTTTACTTGCTCAATATCTTTTTGAAGTTCTAAAAATTCTCTTTGAGACCAAATATATTGTCGTTGAAACAATGGGATTTGAATTAGATCAGCTTCTCGAAAAAACTCATCAAGGGTTTGTTCATCCTGACTATCCGTAATTGGTTGAGGAAGCGTCATGTTTCTTACCTACCCTTCTAAATAATAATTGGATCTTTTGAAAAATCAAAATTGCTAAATTGGAATCAAATTTCTACCTACCGAAATTTTATAACAAGATTTGATAAAAAAGTTCAAGGTTATTGATGATAAGTTTTTCATTGCATCTTATCAGCAGGACTTCCCTTTAGATGTGCATTCATCGTATCTTGTGTTGTCTGTTTCAAGTAACGTCTAAGAACCTGTAAATCTGCATGTCCCATCAGTAATTGTAGAGAATAGATATCAACCCCATGCCTGAGCATTGAGAGGGCAAAAAACCTCCTGAATGCAAGGTAAGGGTATCCACATTGGCATCCTTAGAACGTCTTCTAATGATCTGGCGAAGTCCCCAATATGTGAGTGGCTCGCCATGCTTATCTGTAAAAAGAAAACCGCTATTCGGTCTAACAGTTAGATATCTTCTCAAAGACTGGCGAGTCTTCCGTCCAATATAGACCGTTCTATCCTTCCCCCCTTTACCATTGACAATCTTCACCACCCACGTTACTTGGTTTACATTGTCTATCGTTAAATTGACTAGCTCACTTGCTCTTAGCCCTGTATCCATGAGAAAAAGGATGATTGCTTTATCTCTTTCATCACTAACCTTTAGCAATCGTTTGATGGTCTCAATGTCCACGGATTCAAGTGGTTCGCTTTGTTTAGTGGAAATCTGAACCTTATCAATTGGCGTAGTATTTAGGTCATTTTCATCTTTGTACCATTTCAGGAATGTCCTGACCGCTTTATAAAATGCGATGACTCCTCCACGGTTGTGTCCTTCCTGCTCCAACCATATAAAGAACTTCCTTAGGTGGTTAGGTGAAATGTCATCTACCGAATGAATTTCTAAGTCGGTTAGGTAAGAAACAAACTTGGTCAGCTTTTTCCGGTAAAAAGAAATCGTTCCATTTGCTAATCCTCTTGCTCGCCTGTCAAGCATGAATCCTTCCGCCCAATCAAGCAAAGGCGATATAGTACCCTGGTTGAGTTTGACCTTGATTTTTTCGAGACCCGTAGATGTGAGGTTATCCATGGCTTATGCTCCTCTCTATTCTGGTTTTTCCCACCTTCGTAGCTCAGCGGTAGAGCAGGGGACCCATAAGCCCTTGGTCGTGAGTTTCCCAAAAGTACTAGGACTTCGCAAACCACACCCTCGCCATGTTTTTATTTAATGCGCTTGGTCGTGAGTTTCCCAAAAATACCAGGACTTCGTAAACCTTCGCAGCGCTTCACATGGGTGAAGCGTGGAGACCATGGCGCCGAGATCTTTTTTGAGGCGTTTCCCGAAGTGAGATGGCATCCAGCCATCATCACGAAGGGTGCTACCCTCGCCATACACCGCTCACTGAGCTTGTCGAAGTGAGCGGTACACTTTAATAATCTCTTGATCGTGAGTTTCCCAAAAGAACTAGGACTTCGCATATCCTCATTCCACGACAAGAAATCTCGGGTAAAAGAAACCGGGCTCCGAGCTGTCACCTTCGGCATACTCGATCGTTCCGCAGGCGGAAAACAACGCGCTGTTCCCTGGAATTTTGACATCCTCAACCATAACATACAGCAATTTATCTGTGCGCAGATCAATGCTCGGGAAAATCGTTACAGGAACAGAGATCTTCCGAAAATAATTCTTGGTCTTTGGGTCGGGAATATCCAGCACGCTCACCCTGAAATCCTCTTCCGAAATGTCAGGCGTCCACGTTTTCGTGATCGTCTGGATATGGATCTCTGAATTGTTGTAATAGGGCAGGATTACATAAGTCTCTTCGGGTAGGCATTCCATTTCTGAGTAAGCTTTTTTGGGGCTCATCCTGGAGATGATCAATGGACCGGCCAGCAAGGCGAGTACGGATAATGCAATGATCCAGTCAAACACCTTCATGGGCAGCTCAATCCTCGAAGTATGAGTGTTTTCCGCTTTTCTGAAATATTTTGAAGATGCCCACTCCATACCGATTGCAGGAAGGATCCCAAGTAAGGGTATGGTCGCGGGATAATAGCGCATGAATTGGGACTGGTAAGCGGGTGAAACCGGAAGCGATGTGAAGAACCCGACTATGAGTACCACGATGAAAATGGAAACGAGATCTTTGCGATGAATAATGATAGAAATAATTCCTAGAATTGACAGGAGGTAATAGAACCCTATCAGAATGCCATCCACCAGAGTGTTTGAAGACAGCATATAGGAGTATATGTTGTAGTTATAAACAGGAAAAAGCGAGAAAATAAAATAAAACTGCACGCCCATGCCCTTGAGGAAATTCTCAGGATGGTCCAGAAATTCCCTCAGGATCACCTGCATGATCATCTTCTCCCGAATATTAGTGGGTGACGAGACGATCTCAGGGTAATCATTCTGCAGTCCAGCCCAACTTTTCCCTCCCGCAACCACCCCGTATAAACCAAAACCGGCATTGCCCAATTGGCTGGAATCACCTGAAGTTGTTTGGTTGAACAAGAATCGGTTAAAGAAATACGCGATGAGAAGGCTTGCAACAACCACTGCAACTACTTTTATAGTTAATTTGTCTTTTTTAAACAACCATCCTGCGAATAATATAAAGAAAGGGAGGGTGAGAATCGCACCCGGTCGGGCAAGCTGGGAAAGGGTGAAAAGAAATACAGCGATGGAGAATGGAAGGATCGATTTCCGGGGGTTCTCTCTGTGAATGTTCAGGGCGCGTAAATAGAACAGGAAGGCCGTCATTCCCAGGAAGTAACCCAGCGTCTCGGACATGATATTTCCGATGTACATGCGGTAGTACATGAAATTCGGGATGAAGAAAACCACTGCGGCTATGGGATTCAGAATGCAGCGCACTTCGATCAAAGCCATGAAGAGGGCGATGGCGCATAAGAACGCGATAACGATCATCACCGCTTGAATGTTGCGATCAAAAAGCGTTATCAGGACGGCAAGAAAACCCCCGAATAACGGCCGCCTTTGGGTGTAACCTGCCAAATAGCCTTTTTCGATCAGCGTCATCGAGCTGGTGTAAAAAGAGAATGCATCGATGCGCGGCAGGATACCCGCGATGACATTCCCCTCGGAATACATGCCCGCCCATAAACCCACCAGGGCGAGCGCGCAGAGCGGGAATACAGCCAGCGCGGTTAGCAAGGTTGATTTGCGGACTTCATTGATGGACAGAGTAAGAAAGAGAGTGATTGCGGCTACAGGAAGAAAGCGCAGGTTATTGTAGCGCACGAGAACAGAAATATATTTGAGCCAGGCGATATTCCGGGGAAGGAACGGAAGAATGAAAGCAGCCGCAGAAATAGCAAACAAAGCAACCTGGAAGACAAGCGGGTGATCCTTGAGTTTTTCTAGTGTTTTAGAGATCATATTCAAAATTATGGCAAAAGTATACAACCCTTTAATTCCCACCGTGAATTCTAAGGGGTAACGCCATGAGATGTGAGTTTTTCCGTTGAAAAATGGTTTAATCGCTCTATAATGGGTTTATGGAGCTAATCAAGCGCATAAAACAGGCATTTTTGGGCGGTCCCATTTTTGTGTTTTTCTTCGGGTTGGTCTTTTTTGGCATTGGAGCGGGCATGACATACTATCAGATCATCTTCCGCCAGGATGCGATGCAGGCGCCAGGCGAGGTGATCGGTTTATCCGAGAATTGCGACGATGAGGGCTGCGCCTACAGCCCTGTCGTCCTGTTCACCACACAAAATGGCACGACGGCATATTATCATTCCACCTTCAGCTCATCTCCACCGGAATATAAGGTCGGAGAAAGGGTGACCATTTTCTACAAAGCGGAAAACCCGGAAAAAGCCGTGATCTCTGGGGAGGGCGGCGTATTCCGTTTCATCTTCATGGGCGTTGGGGGTGTGATCATTGTTGCATCCTTACTTTTCTTTGCGAGCAACTTGAAAAACAGCTACATAAACGAATAATAGCCACCTCTTACACTTTTAAGGAATCTGGTCATATTGTGTGATTATGGATTCTTTGCACACATACTAAAGTGACAGAATATTCAAATTTTCTCTAATTTCCCCTTGCGCTTGACCAGGTTTTTATAGCCCCCGAATTTCCCTGGATTTCTCCAGCCAACGCTTCAGATCGTTGGAATTGATCTCCGAGGAATCTTGACAAAGGATCGAAGCGTCCTTGAATTTTCCACCAATCACCTTCAACGACTCCTCGCTAAAATCAGCCCCGCTCCAAAACATAAGGCGCAACCCCTGTTTTTGTTTGCTGTACCCCACAATGGGATTGACATCCAGGAACCACACCGGATGGCGGTGCCAGATCATGTTATCCGCTTCGGGTAGATGGTTGCTGATCTCCCGAGCTAATACCTCACAGATTTTCCTGTCACTTTCGGAAAGCGACTTGTTATACATAAGAATATCTTCGGAAATGGTTGCGTTCATTATCTTTTTTCCTCCGCGAGATATTTCACTCGTTCCAGTGATCGGGGAATTCTTTTCAAAAAGATATCTTCCATTTCAATGGGAGTGTCTTGTTCCACGGTCAAGGTTGTAGTCTTCCCATTTTCATGTAGTGAGTAGCTTTCACTTCCCCCGCTCCATTCATCCTCGCGTAATTGTACGCCGCTCTCTTTCGTGTCCGCCTTGTGCTTGAAAAGGATATATTCATTTGGGATCAGTTTCTCGATCAGGCTGGTGACACCGTAACCATTGATTGATGATATGAATTGCACCTCTCGTCCTTTAATCATTTCGCCGGTCATATAAGTCCCTTCGTCGATGATGCTGGCCCAATCGCGAAATGTATGGTCTTCCCAGAGGGTTTTCCAAACCTTTTCCTTAGAAGACTGGATATCAATTGAGAATTTGAGTTTCTTCATGCTGTTAATATATCGAAGGATTCGAGGTACTTGGGCACTTTTTCCGAATCTAACAAAAGGCTAATACCTCAAACTTCAACCAATTGCTATAAAACGAATGGTACAAAGAAACATACAAAAAGGAAAATAAAATGAGTGCAGGTGATCACTTGTTGAAAGAAAAGAAGAACAAAACCCAGGGCAAGATCAATGGTTTTTCTGATTTTGAAAAAGCGGCGATGAAGGAACGCGCGCGGGAATTAAAGGCGGAAGAACGCATGATGAAAGACAGGGCCGAAGGCGAGAAGGCCGTGATGGAAAAAATCGATGAGATGCCTGAACCGGATCGCTCCATGGCCAAACGGATACATCAAATCGTAATGGAAAGCGCGCCTGAATTAATGCCGAGGACCTGGTACGGGATGCCCGCCTACGCCAACGCAAAAGGAAAGGTGGTCTGCTTTTTCCAGGGAGCGCAAAAATTCGAATCCAGGTATTCCACATTGGGCTTTAATGATTCTGCCAACCTGGATGAAGGTATGATGTGGCCGACAGCTTATGCCCTAATGGATCTAAACGCAGCCGTGGAAACGAAGATCAGAGAATTGATCAAGAAAGCCGTTAAATAGATAACAGAGACAATTATTTAAGCCAAAATGAGAGTTTTGGCTTTTCTCTTTAAAACCTCGGCAACTTAAGAATCCAGCTGTGTATAATCATTCAAAACCTTGAAAAGGATTTTGATATGGAAATCATCGAATACATTAAAGCTGAGATGGCTAGGGTGCGCATTTCGGTAGAACGGGTAATGAAGGATATGCCGCCGGAAATCTTTAATTTTCCCGCTCCCGGCACAGCGAACACCATCAGCGCGACCTTTGTTCATTTAATGAACTCGGAAGATCATTTCATCCAGGAGGTTCTGCAGGGCAAACCCACCGTTTGGAAGAGCCGCGGCTGGAGTGAAAAAACCGGCATTCAGAAACCGCCGAGCATTGGCGAGGATTGGAGCGATTACAAAAACCGGAAAATCGAGCTGCAGCCGCTATTGGAGTATATGGCGGAGGTCTGGAGGGCTACCGATGCATATTTGGCATCGGTCACACCGGATGACCTGGATCGCAGGCTGGTTTTCGCGGGCAGGGAACGCTCGGTCGGGGACATGCTGCATTTGTCCATTGCCCAATCATACAGCCACGCGGGTGAGATCGCGGCCTTGAAGGGGATTCAGGGGATCAAGGGTTTGCCTGTCTAATAACCAAAGATTTACTCCTTGTTTTCAAGTTAGATTAGAAAGAAATTTACCGGAGGTCCTGATTATCATGTCGAAAAATCACCGAATCTATGTTGGAACATATACCCATCCGATCAAATTTGGCACTGGTCAGATATTGGATAGCAAAGGCCAGGGAATTTACCTCCTGGAACTTGACTTCCAATCCGGAAACCTTGAACTTAAGGAAATATTCAAGAATATTGTCAATCCATCCTACCTGGTCATTAACCAGGAGAATACTTGCCTGTATGCCGTCAATGAGCTCAAGGAATTCCAGGGGAAGGCTTCCGGCGCGGTAAGCGCGTTCCGAATCCATGAACCAAGCGGAGATCTGGAATTGCTTAATCAGCAGCCAACCAACGGGACGGATCCCTGCCATGTGGAGATCGATCCACAGGGAAAATTTCTCTTTGTATCCAACTTCATGAGCGGCAGCGTTTCGGTGTTTCCCATTCTGCCTGATGGCTCCATCGGGGACCTATGCCAGTTCATCCAGCACCAGGGCAGTAGTGTTAATCCCGCCCGCCAAAGCGGTCCACACGCGCATTCACTGGTCTTCTCGCCGGACGGACGGTTCGCCTTTGTCCCTGACCTGGGTTTGGACAAGCTGATGGTTTACGGAGTTACCGACAATCTACAACCGCTGGTTGAGGTGCCTGGATCACACCTCCAAACCCAGCCTGGCGCGGGCCCGCGTCATTGCGCCTTCAGCCCGGATGGCAGATACTGCTATCTCATCAACGAGTTGGACAGCACGATCCTTGCGCTTGCTTATGACAAGAACAAAGGTATATTTGAAGAATTGCAGTGCGTCTCATCGCTGCCGCAAGGCGTCAGCGTGCCCGGCAACACCTGCGCGGATATCCACCTCACTCCGGATGGAGAGTTTCTCTACGGCTCAAATCGCGGCCACAACAGCCTGATCGTATATCAGATCAATAAGCAAACCGGATTGCTGGATTATGTGGATTGTCAGCCCTGCGGCGGAGAGATCCCGCGCAACTTCGCCATTGATCCCTCCGGTCAACATCTCCTTTGCGCCAACCAGGACAGCGATAATATTGTCGTTTTCGAGATCAATAAGGCAACAGGTCAATTGACCATGATTTCTGAAATTACAATCCACACGCCGGTGTGCGTGAAACCGATTGTATAATCATTGCCGTTTGCATTGCTCTTGATTTAGTTAACTTTTCAAGAACCGTTTACAGGCGAGGGTTTAAGTGGAAATTCACCCATTGGATTTCTGTGTATTAAAGCTTGGATTTTGGAAGTGTGAGATGCGTACGGAAAAACTTGAATGGTTGGAGTATTTGGAAATTGGATAATAATGAAAGATTAATACTCGTCATATGGGATCTGGACGGGACGATCCTGGATTCACGCAATCAGCACTATGAGGCGTCAAAGAAGGTATTGGAAAAGTATGGTTTTGAATTATCGAAAGATTTCCTAAAAACCTTCTATGGCCAGACAGCCAACCATATCTTTGGGGAGATCCTGGGTGAGGGTGTCACCAATGAGCAATTTAATCTGATCATCCAGGAAAGGGACATTGCTTATCGGGAATTAATTTCGCAGGATGCCAAGTTTCTTCCAGGTGTGAAGCAATGGCTTGAAAACTTTCATCAAACGGGTATTGACCAGGTGATCGCATCCTCCACCGCCTTTGAAAATATCAAAACCATCGTGCAGGTATTAAATGCGGAAAAATACTTTACCCGTTTATTCAGCGGTGAGCATATGGCCAGCAAGCCGGACCCGGAAGTTTTTCTGCAGGCAATCAGCGCGCTTGGTTGTAAGCCGGAAGAGTGTCTTGTGATCGAAGACTCACCGCATGGGATCCAGGCGGCGAAATCCATTGAAATTAAATGCATCGCGGCTGCTGTCACTTTCCCGCCGGATCAGCTTTCAGAAGCAGACCTGGTTGTGGAAAACCTGGAACTGCTTCGCTGGGAGGATATTGCCAGATTATTCCAGGGTTAATGAAATCTACTATACTCTCATCATATAAAATTTTTCCAGGAGACTTGCAGTGGATCAAACTGATTCAGAACATTCTTCAGAAAATACCCAATTCATACCAAAACGCAACTCCTTCTTGCTAAAAAATATCCGCCCAATGAGCGGTAATACCGCTGATGTATTGGTTCAGGGTGGAAGGATCAAGCAGATCGCTGAAAACATACAAGAACCAGATGGGGATTTGGCGGTCTTTGACGGTAAGGATGCCATTCTCATCCCTGGGCTGGTGAATGCGCACGCACACCTGGATGACAATCTGCTCGGTGTTCCCTGGCCAAGAAATGAAGTACCCGCGACAGGCATCGAGGATATGATCATGTACAGCCGTGAGGTTTGGCAGGGGCTGGGGCTCTCATCGCGCGTCCAGTCTGCTCGCCAGGTGCGCGCGTCCATTACTGCGGGGATCACCCACATCCGCAGCCATGTTCACATTCAGCCGGATTTCGGAATCCAGCACGTGGAAGGAGCCCTCGAGACGCGTGAGGAGTATAAGGATTGGATGGATATCCAATTTGTTGCATTCCCCCAGATGGGAGTTGTTTCAGATCCGGATACTTTGAATTTGCTTGAGGAAGCCCTAAAGAGGGGCATCGAGTGCGTTGGAGGTATAGATCCCTCATCGCGCAACCGCGATCCGGTTGGCCACTTGAATGCCATTTTCGGGCTAGCTGACCGGTACGGTAAAGAGATCGATATTCATCTGCATGAACCGGATCACCTGGGCGCCTTCGCGGTGGAACTGATTGCCGAGCGCACCAAAGCGATGGGATTTCAAGGCCGCGTGACCATCAGCCACGCATTCTGCCTGGGCATGGTGGAGGAATCGTATCTGGAAAAATTGATCGGCTTGCTGGTGGATAACCGCATCACGATCCAGTCCGCGGGCGCGGGCGGCACGCCCCTGCCGCCTATCAAGAAACTGGTCAATTCCGGCGTGAGGGTTTGCATCGGCACCGACGGCGTGCGCGATATCTGGAGTGGATTCAACACTGTGGATATGCTGGACCGCATCCGCATGCTCGCATACCGCCTTCGCTATAAACGGGATGACGAGATCGAAATGCTCCTGGATCTTGCAACCAACACAGGTGCCAGTGTTCTGGGTGACCCAAACTACGGTTTTACTGAAGGGAAAAATGCCGACTTTGTCATCCTGCCGGGATCCAACCTCAAAGAGCTGGTGATCGACCAGCCTAAGCGAAGCCTGGTTTTCAAGCGGGGTGTCTTGGTTGCCGCTGATGGCGAATGTCTGGTATCTGAAAAATAACCAAAATGATCGCTCGATGCCAATGGGCGCAGAACTCGCAGTTTCACGCCTACCATGACGAGGAGTGGGGCGTGCCGGTGCACGATGATCAAAAGCACCTCGAGTTTCTCATTCTGGAAGGCGCTCAGGCCGGCCTCAGCTGGGCGACCATCTTAAAAAGGCGCGAGGGGTATCGCGCGGCTTTCGCTGGCTTTGACCCGAAAAAAGTCGCTAAATTTACGGAGAAAGATTTTGAGAGGTTGATGGGGAATCCGGGGATCATCCGCAATCAATTGAAGATCCGATCCGCGATCAACAATGCCCGGCGCTTCCTGGAAGTGCAGCGGGAATGGGGCAGCTTTGATCATTATTTATGGTATTTCGTCGGGGATCAGCCGATCGTCAATCGATGGGAATCCATGTCCCAAATACCGGCAGTTTCGGAAGAGTCCGAAACTATCAGTCGGGACTTGAAGAAGAGGGGATTTACGTTCGTCGGCCCGACCATCGTGTATGCCCACATGCAGGCGGTGGGCCTGGTCAATGACCATGAGATCAACTGCTTCCGATACATGGAATTAACGAAAAACTGAAATATCGAAAACAGACTGAAAAAGAGATATCCGCCTGAAGCGCTTATCGTTGGCCGAGCTCCTGCCCTCGTTCTTTTGAGGTGTCGAAGCCAACGATAAGCGCTAAATTGGATCAATAGGAAAATTAGAACTTTCCCTCGTCCACATCCCGCAGGAAGCGGGTGACGCCTTCGAAGTAGGTTTCCTGGTCGTCGTACATGGCCATGTGCGCGCCGTTGGGGCAGAAGTGGTAGCGGCCCTTGGGCATCTCCTTGGCCATCCATTCCATGTGCGTTGGGTCCATGGTGTCATGCCCCGCGCCGATCACCAGCGCCGGCACGTTGATCTTGTGCAGGTCCCTGGTGCGGTCCCATTCCAGCAGTTTGCCGCTGGCGCCCAATTCAGAGGGTCCCTGCATGGGGATGTAAATGTCGTTGTTGACATGCCCGAATGCGCGGTTTACCGGATCCGGCCATTGATCGGCGGGAATGCGTATCACGTGCTGCTCATAATGGTGGGGGAGCAGCAGCTCCATATAGCGCGGGTTGGCATAATCCTTGGCATCCTCGTATCCCTTGACCTCCGCCAGCACGTCTGGATCCATCGCCGGCATAATGACATTATGCGCGTAGTCATTATATGCGGGAATGCTGGCCATCATATTGGAGATGACCATGCCCTTCAGGTTTTCCTGGTACTTGAGCGCGTATTCCATCAGCAGCAGCCCGCCCCAGGAATGGCCCAGCATGAAGAAATTATCGTTATTTAATCCCAGGGCTTTGCGCACCTGTTCAACCTCTTCTACGTAACGGGGAAGATCGACCAGGTCGGGATCCGCAGGATTGTCGCTGTAGAAGGATCCCAGCTGGTCGTAATAGTAATATTCCACACCTGCGGCGGGCAAGTAACTGTCACAGCACTCGAAGTATTCATGCGTCATGCCGGGGCCGCCGTGCAAGAGCAGCAGTTTGATCCTCGGATTGTTCCCCACGCGTTTGGTCCAAACTTTGAATGTGCCCTTGGGGGTCTCGACCGGGACCATCTTCACGCCGCCGGTCAGGACGTCATCCCGGCCGGAGTTGTCAAAGTAATTTTCGGGGAATCCTGGTTTTCCTTGCATAAGATGTCTCCTTGTATTCAGTATCTGCATGGGCAGGTATTTTGCCTGCCCTTGAAAACTATTTTATCAATTTGGCGTATGCTTCGACAAGCTCAGCATACGCCTTTTTTCTGATCTGAATTATTTAAAAGGTTACCAAAGCGGCCGGCGGTATCTCTCCGGAAGGGCGGCCATCACGATGGTGGATACCACGGTGGTGAGCAGGGCCTCGGGAATGGCGCCCACTTCCACCACGCCCAGCAGGTTAAAGAATGAGCCATTGGCGGGATCGGGGAAGAACACCATGATACCGCCTACGATCAGCGGGACAATGACCACGAAATAATAGACCAGCACCTGGGCAGCCCAAAGCGCAAGCGATACCGGTTTTTTGTCCTTAAAGCGCCAGCTGGCATTCTTATATACAAAGCCATTATAAACGCCACCCAACACATGCGCGATCATGGATACCACCTGGATGCTCGGGTCAGCCACGCCTGCCAACAGACCGACGACCACACCGCCGACCGGGCCGGTGAGGGAAGCGCCGATGGTGGTGAAGAGTTCGCGCGGGTCGGTGACGACTACCGTGCCGGGGATGGGGATGGTGATGCCGGCCAATACGATGGCGAGCGCGACACCGCCGAACGCGGCGGCGATGCCTACCTGCCTGGCGGACAACAAGGGTTTTTTCGTGCTTTCAACATTTGCTTCCATGAGATTTCTCCTTATTTAAAATGATTGATTTTTTGATAAAAAAAGCGGACAAACGATTTTGATTTCCTTGGGTGCATCACCTCCTTTGATCATTTTTTTCCTTTGGCTTCCCGTTCTCTTCGGTAATTGGCTGGTTATAAAAAAAACCACCCGGTTGGTTTCGGGTGGTTTTGTCTTGCTTGTCTCTTATTCCTTTAGACCATTTCCATCCTTAACCGTGAAGCGCCCGTGCGCAGAATAATGGCAAGGGCAATAATAAGGATGGTAATAGCGATGCTGTTATTGATCATGGTGTTCATATGACATTTGTCTTATTAGGCGGCAATTATACATAAATATTCCAAAAGGTCAATATTATTTTGTACGGTGTCCAGGACATACTATACATACTGGTTACCAAGAATACATCAGGATGATAATGATACTTAGTCAAAGAAACATTACACCTGAGAAAGTAGCAGACAGTGAATCCTGGACACCATATTGA
>Ga0209164_1001884_pt1 | contig 24579 bp, 15 predicted proteins | sample MTBNYHSulfiMetaG_FD_187458 | JGI IMG/M metagenome (GOLD analysis project Ga0209164, IMG submission 187458) | Enrichment culture microbial communities from rom New York Harbor, USA that are MTBE-degrading - MTBE-NYH (New York Harbor Sulfidogenic)... | ecosystem: Environmental > Aquatic > Marine >... | reverse complement strand
ATCCCGCTGCCCGCCTCGGCGCCGCCGGCAAGCACGAAGCCCGTGGGACGGGTATCGGGGCTGCACCCGGACGAGCAACGCAGGCAGATCCTGGTTGCAGAAGACAACGAGGACAACCGTGAATACATAACCACGCTGTTGCAGATGATCGGCTTCGAGGTTCGTGCCGTCGAAAACGGACAGCAGGCTATCGACGTGTTCAAGGCGTGGAGCCCACGCCTGATCCTGATGGACATGCGCATGCCGGTGCTGGATGGCTACGCCGCTACACGCCGGATCAGGAAGCTTCCTGACGGCGACAAGGTGAAGATCGTTGCAATGACCGCCAGTGCCTTTCGCGAAGATCAACCGCGCATATTCGAGTCCGGTTGTGATGAGATGGTGCCCAAGCCGGTACAGGAGCAGAAACTGTTCGAGGTGATTGGAAGACAGATGGGTGGTTTGCGCTACAGCTACGAGGCCGTTGAGGAGGAGGGGCCGTCGGCACCCGGGCCAGGCCCCGAGGAGATCGACCTGAAGGCACTGCCGCAAGCCGTGCGGGAAGAGCTTGCGCAGGCCGCGCTGCAACTGGACGTCGAGGCTACCCGCAAGGTTATTGAACGCATCCGTCCGGTATCCACAACACTTGCCGGACAGCTCGAGCAGTTGTTGTCGAATTACCGCTTTGACGAGCTACTGCGCCTGAGCCAAAGCGAATCAAATCAGAATCGATCCTGACTTTCGATGAAGCGTGTAGGGCATTGAAACTGCCCGCGGCGGCGCTTTTTCGCGACGGGTGAGGTGCTCGCAGGAGTGCTGATGGCGATCGTGTGTGGGACCGCCGAAGGGGAAGTGACGGGGGGAGCAGCTCGTGCAACTGAGCTGGATGCCTCCACCCGCGCTCACGCTGTGGCTCTCGCCCTTGAATCTGAACAAGCCTGAACGGCGTCGCCCGCATCGCATGATAACCGGGGAGACGCCGCAGCGCCTCCCCGGCTTCGACTGTCACTCCAGCATATCGCCCGGTGTCGGCGGCAGGTGCGGCATTGCCTGCTGGGGAAACTCGCCGGTGAGGGCGTTGAGGAAGGCCACGACATCCTTCACCTGGCTGTCGTCGAGCTCCTTGTTCAGCTGGGTCTTCGCCATGACGCGAACCGCTTCGTCGAGGCTCTTCACCGAGCCGTTGTGGAAATAGGGCGCGGTATAGGCCAGATTGCGCAGCGTGGGGACGCGCCACATGTGCATGTCTTCTTTCTGTTTGGTGTTTTCAAAACGCCCCTTGTCGCTGGTCAGTTTGTACAGGCTGTCGTACTTGCTGCCCGGGAAGGTGGGGAATTTCATGAGGAAGGGATTTCCCGCCGCCAGTTCCGGACCGTTGAAGTTGGGACCCGAATGGCAACTGGTGCAGCCGGTCTCGGCGAACACCTTCATTCCGCGCTGCTGTGCCTCGTCAAGCGCCTTCTTGTCGCCCCTGACATAGCGGTCGTAGGGGCTGTTGTAGGTGATCAGGGTCCGCTCGTAGGCGGCGATGGCCTTGGCGATGTTGTCTTCGGTGATCTCTGCGTTGGGGCCGAACGCCGCGATGAAGTGATCCCGGTAACCGGGAATCTGGCGCAGGCGCTCCACGGCGACGTCGAGACCGGACATGCCCATCTCCACCGGGTTGGTGATCGGCCCCTTGGCCTGCTCTTCGAGGGTGGCGGCGCGGCCGTCCCAGAACTGGGAGGACTGGAATGCCGCGTTCCACACGGTGGGTGCGTTGCGCCCGCCGGTGCGTCCATGAACGCCCATCGAGGTCGGACGGTGGTCGTCACCGCCTTCCATCACGTTGTGGCAGGAGAAACAGGAGACCGTGCCGGTGGAGGAGAGGCGCGGATCGAAATAGAGGATCTTTCCCAGCTCCACCCTGGCTTCGGTGGTCGGGTTGTCCTTCGGCGCCGGCGCCTTTTCCGGCAGCGCCTGCCAAGTGGTGCTCGCGAGTGCCAGTGCGGGTACGGTGGCAAGGCCAACGGCGAGTGCCAGCGGTTTGAGAACAGGTTTCATTGTGTTGCTCCTTTATCCATTTCCATTTTTCGGGGGGCGCAACCGGAGTCCGGCAGCGTGCGGTCAAGGGCAACGGCTGCGGGCCGGACTTCGGTGTGCGGGGTTGCGGTTGCTCTGCAGCGACGACCGTTGCGGACCGCATCGCGGTGGGGGGTCGCCCCTGAAGCACGCTAACCATAGAAGGGGAGTTGGGCCGTTGCCAGGCGGTTGCGGAGGATTCGTGAAACGGATCACGCCGCAGAGCGGCGAAGCAATGAAACTGTGACCGGGGTTTCACCTTATCCATGACCGGACGGCCCATCCTGCAATCGGCTGCAGGTGATAAGCGGTGGCCAGTCGCAAACCGAACAGGCGCCCTGGGGTCACCCCTGGCGGCGGATGAGGTGCCGGCGCGGAGATGCTAGAATGGCGCCCCTGTTTCCTCTCACCCGGCATTGTGGTTTCGATGATCAAGCAAAGGCTCGCCGAATACGTCCTGTTGACCCGCCTGGACCGTCCCATCGGTATCTATCTGGTGCTGTGGCCGACCCTGTGGGCGCTGTGGATCGCCGCCGAGGGGTGGCCCAGTCCGCTGATCCTGGCGGTGTTCCTGCTCGGCACGGTGCTGATGCGCTCGGCCGGCTGCGCGATCAACGACTTTGCCGACCGCAACTTCGACCCGCATGTGAGCCGCACCGAGCAGCGGCCGCTGGCGCGCGGCGCGATCAAGCCTGTCGAGGCGGTGGCGGTGTTCGTAGTGCTGAGCCTGATCGCGCTGGTGCTGGTGCTGCAGCTCAACACCCTGACCATCCTGCTGGCGGTCCCCGGCGCCTTCCTCGCCGGTAGCTACCCGTTCATGAAGCGCATCACCCATCTGCCGCAGGCCTACCTTGGGATGGCCTTCGGCTGGGGGATCCCGATGGCCTTCGCCGCGCAGACCGGCGAGGTGCCGGCGAGTGCCTGGATCTTCTTCGTCGCCAATATCTTCTGGGCCCTCGCCTACGACACCATGTACGCCATCTGCGACCGCGAGGATGATCTCAAGATCGGTGTGAAGTCGGCGGCGATCCTGATGGGTCGCTTCGACCGCCTCGGCATCGGCCTGATGCAGTTGCTGACCCTGGGGCTGCTTGCGGCGGGCGGGCTGACCTTCGCCCTCGGCTGGCCCTATTGGCTCGGCCTGCTGGCGGCCGGCGGCTTTGCCCTCTATCAGCAGTACCTGATCCGCGATCGGGATCCGAAGCTCAGCTTCCGCGCCTTCCTCAACAACCACTACTTCGGCCTGGCGGTGTTCGCCGGCATCGTCCTCGACTACTGGGTGCGCTGATGGACAACCGCGACTGGATGACCCGTGACCTGTCGGTGCTGTGGCACCCGTGCACGCAGATGAAGGACCACGAGTCGCTGCCGATCATCCCGATCCGCCGCGGCGAGGGGGTGTGGCTGGAGGACTTCGACGGCAACCATTATATCGATGCCATCAGCTCCTGGTGGGTGAATCTCTTCGGTCACGCCAACCCGCGCATCAACGCTGCGCTGAAACAGCAGCTCGACGAGCTGGAGCACGTGATCCTCGCCGGTTTCTCCCATGCGCCGGTGGTGGAACTCTCCGAGCGGCTGGTCAAGTTGACCCCGCCCGGGCTCGACCACTGCTTCTACGCCGACAACGGCTCCTCCGCGGTGGAGGTGGCGCTGAAGATGAGCTTCCACTACTGGCGTAACCTCGGGCAGACTCGGAAGACCCGCTTCATCACCCTCTCCAACAGCTACCACGGCGAGACCCTGGCGACCCTGGCGGTGGGGGATGTGGCGCTGTTCAAGGCCACCTACGAGCCGCTGCTGATGCGCTCGATCACCGTGCCCTCGCCCGACTGCTACCAGCGCGAGGCGGGGGAGAGCTGCCGCGAGGTGGCCGAGCGGATGTTCGTGCACATGGAACAGGCGCTGGCGCAGCACGCCGACGAGGTGTGCGCGGTGATCGTCGAGCCGCTGATCCAGTGCGCCGGCGGCATGCGCATGTACGACCCGTACTATCTGGAGCTGCTGCGCGAGGCGTGCGACCGACACGGGGTGCATATCATCGCTGACGAGATCGCGGTCGGCTTCGGCCGCACCGGCACGCTGTTCGCCTGCGAGCAGGCGGGTATCACCCCCGACTTCATGTGCCTCTCCAAGGGGCTGACCGGCGGCTACCTGCCGCTCTCGGTGGTGCTGACCCGCAACGCCGTCTACCGCGCCTTTTACGACGACTACGAAAAGCTCACCGCCTTTCTCCACTCCCACAGCTACACCGGCAATCCGCTCGCCTGCCGTGCGGCGCTGGCTACCCTCGATATCTTCGAGCAGGACAACGTGATCGAGCGCAACCGCGAGCTCGCGCGGGTGATGGCCGAGGCGGCCGCCCACCTCAACGACCACCCCCACGTGGCCGAGGTGCGCCAGTGCGGCATGACCCTGGCGGTGGAGATGGTGAAGGATAAAGCGAGCCGCGAGCCCTATCCGTGGCAGGAGCGGCGCGGCCTGCGCGTCTACCGCCATGCGCTGTCGCGCGGCGCCCTGCTGCGCCCGCTCGGCAACGTCAGCTACCTGATGCCGCCCTACACCATCACCCCGGAGCAGATCCGCTTCCTGGTCGAGGTGATGGAGGAGGGGATCGACCTGGCGTCGAAGGAGTGAGCAGGGAGCTTGCGGAAGTTCTGCCAGTGCGGGCGAAGCGATGCGTTCCGGGGTGAGCCAGTTTAACGGCCGTTTGCGTAGAGCCGCTCCACCTCGTCCTTGTGCTGCTCCAGCACCCGGTTGCGCCTGACCTTCATGGTCGGGGTGAGCAGGCCGTTGTTGATGCTCCAGGGCTCGAGGGAGAGGTGGACGCGGCGGATCCTGGCGTAACCGGGGAACCCCTGCACTCGCCCTGCAATACGCCGCAGCACCTCGCCGGTTACCGCTTTGTCCCTCAGGCTTTCGCCCCGCTCGGGGTCGACGCCGCACTGCCTGGCGAACGCCGGCCACTCCTCCGCATTGAGCACGATGAGCGCCGCAAGCCATGAGCGCCCTTCGCCGATCACCATCACTTGCTCGAACAGGGGATCGAGGCCGATGGCCATCTCCATGTCGGCGGGCGGCACCTTCTCGCCGTTGGAGAGCACCAGGATGTCCTTCAGCCGGCCGGTCACGTAGATGTGGTGGTCCATGATGCGGGCCTGGTCGCCGGTGCGCAGCCAGCCGTCCTCGCCGATCATCTGCGCCGTGGCTTGCGCGTTGTTCCAGTAGCCGAGCATGATGCCCGGGCTCTTTGCCTGTAGTTCATTGTCGGGCCCGATGCGTACCTGCACCCCTTGCAGCGGCACACCTACGCTGGCCGGGTCGTTGGCCTCTGGCAGGTTGACGCTGATGACCGGGCTGGTTTCGGTCAGGCCGTAGCCCTGCACCAGGGGGATGCCGAGGCCGAGGAAGGTCTGGGCGATCTCGAAGTTCAGTGCAGCGCCGCCGCTGATGGCCAGGCGCAGCCGCCCGCCAAGGAGCCCGGCGACCTTGCCGGCAACCAGCCGCCTGAGCAGCGGCTGCAGCAGCAGCTCCGGATGCCAGCGCCGCCGGCCCTGCCGGTACTCGAAATCGCGCCAGCCCACCGCCACCGCCAGATGAAACAGCCAGCGACGGTAGGCCGGCGCCTTTGCCAGCTGGCCATTGAGCCGGCTGTAGAAGCGTTCATAGATGCGCGGCACCGAGATCAGTACGGTCGGCCGGATGCTCTGCAGATCCTCGGCCAACTGCTGGATGGAGCGGTTGTAGGCGACGGTGGCGCCGATCATCATCGGCAGGTAGTAGCCGCCGGTGCGCTCGAGGGTATGGGAGAGCGGCAGAAACGAGAGGAAAACATCCTCGGCGCAGAAGCGGGTCATCTGTGAGGCGCCGTAGGCGTTGGTCAGGATGTTGTAGTGGCTCAGCATCACCCCCTTCGGCTTTCCGGTGGTGCCGGAGGTGTACACGATGGTCGCCAGGGCATGGGGCTCGTCGGGCAGCCCCTGCAGGGTGTGTTCGCCCTGCGGCAGTATCTGCTCGGCGCCGAGCAGGCGGGGCCCTGCTGCGGCCTGTTCCGTGCCGTTGCCCTCGAGCAGCACCACGTTCTGTAGCGCGGGCTGCGCCGCCACTGCCGGGGCCAGTTGCTGCCAGCGCCTGAGGTCAGGCAGCAGCAGCAGCCTGACCCCGGCATCCTCGATGATGAAGGCGATGTTGTCGGGGCGGTCATCGGTGTAGAGCGGCACCACCACCAGCCCCAGCCCCAGTGCCGCCTGCTCGAACATCACCCACTCGCGGGAGTTCTTCAGGCCGAGCGCCACCCGGTCGCCCGGCTGCAGCCCGAGCGAGGCGAGCCCAGCCTGCCAGCGGGCCACCTCTGAGGCCATCTCCCGCCAGCTCGAGCTGCGCCACTCCCCGCCCGCCTTGTCGTAATAGCAGTAGGCGACCCCGTCCGGTGTGCGGGCGACACGGCTGCGGAACAGGCCGTCCAATGTCCGGGCCTCGTCATAATGGATAGTGTTTTGCGCCTGCTCGGACATGTCCCGGTCGCTGATTCTTGTGGCATCATTGGTGTAGAGGTAATTCTACGCACAAATGCGTCGGGGCATAAGGCCAGGGTGAATTGGGCGCGCTCAGAACTTGCACTGCAGCGCCATCTGGTTTAATCTTGCGCACCTTTCACGGCAGCCATTTGGCGCGGTGAACCCCTGGAGGGCAGGATGCCCAGAGCAGGAGCACGAAAGTGCTATGTCGCAACGTAACTGCAAAGGTTATCGGCGACAAGACAACCAGTTTTCCTGGAGAGGTGTCCGAGCGGCTGAAGGAGCACGCCTGGAAAGTGTGTATACGGCAACGTATCGAGGGTTCGAATCCCTCCCTCTCCGCCAATTCAAAATAGCCCAAGAATATTAATGGGTTACATTTAGATATCTTGAGCTAGCCCCCCAATTAGTCCCCAGATACGTCCGTAATCAGGGACTCCATTTCCAAAATAATCCCCTTTTTTCAGTTAATTCTGCCTGCGGCCTCTGAACACTGCGCACACGGCACTAGACGCAAGCCTGTACTGCATCTGGTTGCCGATATAACCGTGTCCTAAGATTTGGGAAGAGGACTACTTAGAAAGATATCGAGCAGCCTCAGTAATCGTAATCCATTGTTTTAGCTTGAGTAACTTTGTCATGGTTGTATCGCTTCCACGCTTCGCCTAGACCGTCACTTCAAATGGCTTTGGGCCACAGTCTTATTGGATAGTATGATACATTGCAGTACATTACAGAACGCGTTTGCAGGCAGAATGGCATCGCAATTCCGGAATATAAAAGTAGATAAGAAGCCATAGGGGGCATTGGATGCCATTACAGGAAGCAGACACCTGCCGGATATATGTAACCCCAAAGATAAGAGAGGCAGGATGGGAGCAGCATCCCCATTCTATTACCGAGCAAAAAACCTTCACCGATGGGCGTGTGGAGGTTATTGGTAGTGTCGTTCGCCGTCGGGAGCAGAAAAGGGCTGATTATCTGCTCCGTTATACCCGTGACTTTCCGATAGCCGTGGTAGAGGCGAAGCCTGAATTCGACCATCCTGGCAAGGGGTTACAGCAGGCGAAGGAATACGCCGAAATCCTTGGTCTGAAGTTCGCCTATGCCACCAATGGCCATCAGATCATTGAGTTTGACTACCTCACGGGGAGGGAGTCGGAGCTTTCTTCCTTCCCGTCACCCGCAGAACTGTTTTCCCGCTTGAAGACCACTCAGGGGATAGATGAGGGGACCGCAGACAAACTGCTGACCCCCTACCACCATCTCCCCGGTTACGCCCCACGCTATTACCAGGAGATCGCCATTAACCGGGCTGTGCAGGCCATTCTTCAGGGAAAACGGCGCAATCTGCTTACCATGGCCACAGGAACTGGCAAGACCGTGGTGGCATTCCAGATTAGCTGGAAGCTGTGGAACGCCCGTTGGAATAGGGAGGGGGCTTACCGAAAGCCGCGCATCCTGTTCCTGGCTGATCGAAATGTGCTGGTCGATGATCCCAAGGACAAGACCTTCGCCCCCTTCGGAGATGCCCGGCACAAAATCGAGGGCGAAGCGATCAAAAGCCGTGAAATGTACTTTGCCATCTACCAGGCCATTGCCAAGGATTCTCGTCGTCCCGGGCTTTACCGTGAATACCCAAGGGATTTCTTCGACCTTATTATCGTTGACGAGTGCCACCGGGGCAGTGCCCGTGACGATAGTAACTGGCGGGAGATCCTCGAATATTTCGGGCCTGCCTATCAGCTAGGCATGACCGCTACCCCGCTGCGTGAAGACAACCGCGACACTTACGAATACTTCGGTAACCCGCTCTATACATACAGTCTGCGCCAAGGCATAGACGATGGTTTCCTGGCCCCATACCGCGTCCATCGGGTAGTGACTCAGGCAGACGCCACCGGCTGGCGACCCAGCAAGGGCGAAGTCGACCGATATGGGCGACAGATCCCCGATGAGGAATACCAGACGAAGGACTTCGAGCGGATAATCGCCCTGCGTGCCCGTACCGAGGCTATTGCCCGCCACTTGGCCGAGTTCATGCGCCGTACGGACCGCTTCGCCAAGACCATTGTTTTCTGTGTCGATCAGGAACACGCTGACGAGATGCGCCGGGCGCTGAACAACCTCAACAGCGATCTGGTTCAGAAACACCCGGATTATGTGGCCCGCGTGGTCTCGGAAGAAGGCAAGGTCGGCAAGGGCCACCTGAGCCGTTTTCAGGAGCTGGAGACCACCACCCCGGTCATTCTTACCACGTCCCAACTGCTTACCACTGGCGTCGATGCACCCACCTGCAAGAATGTGGTGCTGGCCCGTGTTGTCAATTCCATGACCGAGTTCAAGCAGATCATCGGCCGTGGCACCCGCATGCGTGAGGATTATGGCAAGACCTGGTTCAATATCCTTGATTACACCGGCTCTGCGACCAAGAACTTTGCCGATCCGGACTTTGACGGTTACCCGGAAATCGAGGAAGAAATCACCATCGACGACAATGGCTACGAAACCGGGGAAGAGGTGCTGACCCCGGAACCAGGCGAGGATGCCGGGGCAGAAGAAGGAGGTGAATACGAGCCGGGGACAACCACCGGGCCGGGGGAGGGTGGTGGAGGCGGAGGCGAACCCCGCAAACTCTACGTGGACGGTGGCCGCATCAAGATCGCCGCCCACATGGTCTATGAGTTGGACGCCGAAGGCAATCAGCTCCGTGTCGTGCAATTCACTGACTATACCGCCGAAAAGGTCCGCACCCTCTTCACCTCGGCCGATGAGCTACATGACCGTTGGGCAGATCCGCTCAGGCGCGAAGAGGTAATCCTGGAACTGGAAGAGCGTGGCATCTCCTTCAGGGAACTGACGGAGGCTGCTGGGCAGCCTGATGCGGACCCCCTGGACCTCCTCTGCCATTTGGCCTTCGATACCCCGTTACGGACCAGGAAGGAGCGTGCCGAGCACCTGCGCAAGAACAAGCCCGACTTTTTCGACCAATACGGGCCAGAAGCGCGTGAAATCCTTAGCGCATTGCTCGACAAATACACCGATTTTGGTCCCAGCCAGTTCAACATCCCTGATGCCCTGCAACTGCCCCCCATCTCTGAGCGGGGCAATGTCATGGAGATTGCCAAGCTATTTGGTGGTGCTCCGCAGATGAAGCAGGCTGTAGACCAGCTCCAGGCAATGCTGTACGAAAACTAGGCAAAGCCATGGACTAAGAACATGCGATAACACAGGTCCGGGAGTTTCTATGCCAAAGGATTGATATAATCCCCTGCCAAGAACTGCCGGATAACGCAAACCTTTACGAATTCAATCCCGCAAGAGAATACCTTTTCACCTTCAAGCTATTCGGCCATGACTCACTTGGGGCATCCGAATACATTGCGGTGGACCGGGAAAATGGCAAAGTCCGTTACCTGGGCTTCCATGGCGATTGAACAACAGTTGGAACTATTTGAATGGCAAGAAAGAAGAAAGCCGAACAACCCATGACCACAGCCCAACAGCTGGGCAGCATTATCAAGTCCGCCCGCCAGATCATGCGCAAAGACAAAGGCTTATCAGGTGATCTGGACCGCCTGCCTATCCTCACCTGGGTTATGTTCCTCAAGTTCCTCGATGATCTGGAGCAGCTGCGCGAGACAGAGGCCGTGCTGGAGGGCAAGGCATTTCAACCCGCTATTGAGCCACCCTACCGCTGGCGTGATTGGGCGGCGGTGGAGGGCGGTATCACCGGTGACGAGCTTATTGCCTTCATTAACCAGGAGCATTCCGTACTTCCAGATGGTAGCGAAGGCCCCGGTTTGTTTGCCTATCTACGCAACCTGCAAGGTGCCAATGGTGGTGATCGCCGCGACGTGATCGCCACGGTCTTCAAGGGCATGCAAAACCGCATGCTCAACGGCTACCTGCTGCGTGACGTGATAGACAAGGTGAATGGCATCCACTTCAATTCCTCGGAGGAGATGCATACCCTGAGCCGCCTCTACGAAACCATGCTGCGCGAGATGCGTGACGCGGCTGGTGACTCGGGCGAGTTCTATACACCTCGTCCAGTGGTTCGGTTCATGGTGGAGGTGACTGATCCCAAGCTGGGCGAGACCATCCTGGACCCTGCTTGTGGCACGGGCGGCTTTCTGGTGGAGGCTATGAGTCACCTGGAAAAGCAGTGCAAGACGGTGGAGGATCGCGAAACCCTGCAAAACAGCAGCCTCTACGGAGGCGAGGCCAAACCCTTGCCCTACCTGCTGGTGCAGATGAACTTACTACTCCACGGGCTGGAATACCCGCGCATTGACCCCGGCAACAGCCTGCGCTTCCCTCTGCGCGAGGTCGGCGACAAGGAGCGGGTAGACCTGATCCTCACTAATCCACCCTTTGGTGGCGAAGAGGAGAAGGGTATCCTCGGCAACTTCCCCGAGGACATGCAAACCGCTGACACGGCAATGCTGTTTCTGCAACTGATCATGCGCAAGCTGAAAAGACCAGGGCAGGGTTCAGAGAACGGCGGGCGTGCCGCCGTGGTCGTGCCTAACGGCACCCTGTTTGCTGATGGCGTGGCTGCACGTATCAAGGAGGATCTCCTCAAAAACTACAATCTGCACACGATTGTGCGTTTGCCCGAGGGGGTCTTTGCACCCTACACCGATATCCCAGCGAACCTTCTTTTCTTCGACCGCTCAGGGCCAACAGGAGATATCTGGTTCTATCAAGTCCTTACCCCAGAAGGGCGTAAGAAATACACCAAGACCAAGCCTATGGAGTATGCGGAGTTCGACGGCTGTCTTGCCTGGTGGGGTAAACGGAAAGCGAATGCGCATGCCTGGAAGGTTAAAGCCGCAGACGTACTCAAGTATGACGAGGCAGGCAAGCTGCTTTCGGCCAACCTCGATATCAAGAACCCCCACAGTCTGGAGGCATTGGAACACCGTCCACCGGAGGAACTGATCGCCGACATGCTGGAGAAGGAGCGGCGTGTGATGGGGATTATGGAGAATATGAAGGCATTGCTTTTTGAGGCCAAACAATGAGTGAAAGTTTAACTGTTTCGCTTGGTGAGGTGGCTCAGCAACTGGATCGTTTTGAACCCGTATTGCCCGATGCCGAATACCGTTTACTTGGAATGCGCTCCAAAATTGGCGGCCCATTCATACGCGAAACAAAGAGGGGGGATGAAAGTTCCGCTCAAAAACTTAATCGTGTCCAGTCTGGCGACTTCATTTATAGCCGCTTGTTCGCATGGCAAGGTTCATTCGGGTTAATCCCGGATGGAATGAATGGTTGTTATGTCTCGAATGAGTTCCCAATATTTAGACTCGATGAGTCAAGGATTGTGCCGAAGTACTTGTTGTACTGGTTTGGTTTGCCTCACATTCAGAAAGCAGTGGAAGCCGATTGCACCGGATCCACACCGGGGACGCGAAATCGCTACAAGGAAGACTTCTTCAAAGCACTAGAATTTGAATTGCCCCCACTAGATGAGCAGTGCCGCATCGTCGCAAAGATCGATTCCCTGGTCGCGCGCATTGAAGAGGCCAAACAACTGCGGCAGGCAATCATGACCGACGCCCAGGCCCTGCTGCATAGTGCCTTCCAGCAGCTCATCGAAGGGGGAGAGTATCGCCCCTTAGGCGAGGTCGCTCCCATTGTCCGACGCCCGGTGGCCATTGAACCGGACGGCGAATACCCTGAACTGGGGGTAAGGTCATTTGGCAAGGGTGTTTTCCATAAGCCCACACTCATCGGGTCAGAATTAGACTGGCAAAAGCTTTACCATATTCATGCTGGCGACCTGGTTATTAGCAATATAAAAGCATGGGAGGGTGCAATCGCGGTTGCTGGTGAAGAGGATCACAATCGGGTGGGGTCACACCGTTACATTGCCTGTGTCCCCCATGAACGTATTACTACGGCCAGTTTCCTATGCTTCTACCTGCTTACGGACGAGGGTATTGGGCAGGTTCAGGCCGCATCACCTGGTAGTGCAGACCGTAATCGCACCTTGGCTATGAAACGGCTGGAAAAGATCGAAGTGCCCATCCCGGATTTCGAGAAGCAGCTCTGGTTCAACCGCCTTCAGGCCCAAGTTGCTGCAGTCCAACAGGCTCAGGCAGACAATCAGATTGAGCTCGACGCTCTGCTGCCAGCTATCCTCGACAAGGCCTTCAAGGGAGAGCTGAAAGATGCTCCAGTATGAGGAGACTTCATGACTGTTGAAATTGTAGAAGTTATCCGAAGGTCAGACCAAGGGGTGACTCTCCCTTTTATCTGTAGGGGGGATGATGGGGATATCTACTTTGTTAAAGGTAGAGGTGCTGGCCGCAGAAGTCAGATTGCTGAATGGATCGCTGGGAATCTGGGTCGTAGGCTCGGATTGCCGATAGCACCTTTCTCTATCGTAGAAATACCGGAAGAGTTGATTGAGTTAGATAATACCCTGGACCTTACGGACTTGGGGGCAGGACCGGCCTTTGGCTCCAGGCGCCATACACTCACTGAGTTGTCCTATTCGCTAATTCATGAGGTTCCGTATCAGCTTCAATGTGACGTTTTAGGCTTTGACTGGTGGATAAGGAATGCTGATAGAATCCTTACAGAAAACGGGGGAAATCCTAACCTTTTCTGGGCACCTGCAGAAAACGAGCTGATCATATTAGACCACAACCAAGCGTTTGAACGTGACTTTGATAAGCAAAACTTCGTTGAATATCATGTGTTTAGCGATTCGTGCAGGGGTCTTTTCAGTGACTGGGAGCTCAGAAATGGCTACTCTGAAAAATTCCATGAAGCGCTAAAAGGTTGGAACGATATCTGCGATACTATACCTAATGAGTGGTGGTTTGCAGATCCCGAAATGACGGTACCAGCTGATTTTGATAAGGATGCTGAACTTGCGCTGTTAAGACTCTGTGAAACTGAAGAATTTTGGAATATCCCATGAAAAAGATAGCTTGTCATTATGCAATCGTGCGATTTACTCCGTTTGTTGAAACCGGAGAATTCGCTAATGTGGGTATTTTGATGATCTCTCCAAAGGAGAGATATTTCGGCTACAAGCTCCTCACTCGGAAACATGGCCGTATTACCCGTTTCTTTGAAGAACTTGATCCAAAAACTTTTAAGGGGACTATGTATGACCTTAAAGACGAATTGGCTCGAGTCAACGAGGTGCTGAAAGGACATGGGTTTGATAAACGCCTGAGGAACAACGATATCGATTTTGCACACGGTTTGTTCAAAGAGGTTATCAGGCCAAGAGAAAATATTATTCGCTTTAGCGAACAACGTGTTGTCCTTGCCGAGAACCCCAGGGAAAGGCTGAACGAGCTTTTTGCATACTATGTCGAGCGGAATTTCGTTACAAAAGAATATCGTGAGACGATCCTTGAAAAGGGAATGAGAAAGCTGCTCTATACCGCCAATGTGGGTGAGCGTTTCACTCGGGAAAAAGTGGGTGATGGCGAGTATGAGGTTGCCTTTCCTTTTGTTCAACGCGACAACAACAAACCGCTGAAAATTATTAAGCCGTTGAATCTATCCCAGGATACTACGAGTAAAATTATCGAACACGGAGGAAACTGGTGGTTCAGGATTAGGGAACTAAAGAAGCGCCATGCCCTGCCGGAAAAGGTTTTGTTCGCTGTGGACGGGCCAAGTGAAAGCGACCCTCGTTGCAGTGCCTATGAGGAAGTTGTTGGAATGCTTTCCGAAACCGGTGTTACCGTGTCTTCCTATAAAAACAAAGACTCAATTATAGAGTTTGCACAAGGCTGACGCAGTGTATTTTGTTTTGTAAAAAGGCTCCACACGTACATGTGGGGCCTTTTTTATGCGCAAATAAATAAAAAGTGATCAATATGGATGATTCATATATTCCTGCAAGCTCTGAAGAATGGTTTGAATGGCTGTCTTTAGAGGAAGCCAAGACGACCAAATCCTATTTGGCGAAACCGGCAACACTGATCGGCAGTTACCGCAATGAGATGGCTACTACCCGGGATTATGAGGGACGGGAAATTCTTGAGTTGCTGCAAAACGCCGCGGATCAGGCAAGAGAAGCGAATGTTCGTGGACGAGTCGCAATTGAGTTGTTGCCTGATGGGCTCGTTGTTGCGAATGATGGGCTTCCTTTTTCCATCGGTGGTGTTCATTCACTGCAAAATGCACATCTTAGCCCCAAACGACATAAACGTAGGCAATTCATTGGCAACAAGGGATTGGGATTTCGCTCGATACTAAACTGGACCCAGTCGCCAATCATCCTGAGTGGGTCCTTGTTCCTTGTCTACAGCAAGACAGTGTTGAAACGTAAGCTAGATGAATTGACCAATAAGAACCAGGAGTTGGCCTTGCTGGTAAGTGAAGAGCGAGGTGAGAGCGATTTGCTTGTAATGCCGATCTTGCCATTCCCAGCCTATGGACAGCCGGAGAGTGATGAAGTATTTCATCGGAATCCACAGGGTCAGAGGTTGTTTGATGCATCCCGAAGACTACGTGCGCAGGGGTATAACACAGTAATCGGGATGCCATTTGAAGCCCCGTCGTTCTTTGAGGCAGCCGAAGAACAGATTAAAGCTTTGCGTCCAGAGATTTTGCTGTTTGTCGATCATTTAGACGAGGTTCGCTTCAGCCTTCCGGGTGAAGATGAACGTGTTTGGGTGCTGAACGGTGATGATTCGGCTTCCATGATCGAGGAAAATAATGAAGCATTGGGAATTTGGCAGATTCATCGAACAAGTGGTGAAGTACCAAATGAGTTTCTTGATAAGGACCAACAAAGTCCCTTGGGTTACGAGTTAACTGTGGCTGTTCCTGAAGTCGAAACGGTTGAAGAGTTGCAGTCTTCACCACTTTTTTCCTACTTCCCGACATCGGTGACCATGCCATTGCCCGCCGTCTGTCACGCGACACTGGAATTGGATCAAAGCAGAAATCACATTCAACAGCGCCTTAGTAATCGTTATGTGCTCAAGCGTCTGGCTGAGTTCCTTACTGAAGTAGCAGAAAAAAGGTCAACTCAATACCCATCAGGCAATAAAGCAGGGTTTAAGACTCTAATTCCCCTGGAGACCTTTCCTGTTGACCTTAAAAGGGAAGAATTCCAATCGTGGCTAATAGAGGCCGCAAAAAATAGGGCTATCGTTCCGGTTCTGGATGGCGGTGTTGCTACTGCTGAAGATGCACTAGCTTTGCCTGGTGCAGATGCTTCATGGTTACCACAGGGACATTTCGGTGAAGTAGTCTCAGCGTCTGCCTCTATTGAGCTTCAGTTTTTCCGTTCTTTAGGCGTTAGGGAAATGGATGGAAGCGAGCTAAAGAAAAGGCTTTTGGGCTCTGAAATTCATACGCAAAAACAACGGGCTGATTTAATTGTCGGGCTAATTGATAATAACGCCCCTGAAGAGGCTCATAGTTCGGCACTCTTATGTGGTCCGAATGGTCAGCCTCTTCCAGACAATGCGGCAGTATTTATTGCGCCACATGGTGGTGACATCCCTACACTTCCTGAATGGGTCACGCTTTGGTTCCTGGGTGACAGCCTACGCCAGGAGTTAATGAAACGGTTAGAGGTAAAAGATGTTCGTGAGTTGCAGACCGAATTATCCTCGTTTGGTTTGCTTGAGTACTCCTTTGCCAGACTAATTAGTCGCCTGGTGGCATCATCAAACCAGAGAAAAAGGTTAAATCCAGGCGCCTCTGGGGAAATCGAAAAGGAGTTGCTGCAAACAATATTTGCGTTGTATCGGGCTGAGGGGCGCACTGGAACTCGCCCCCTGTTTCCCGAAAAAACTAGTCTATTGATACCTACACAGGCAGGGGAATATCGTCCTGCGACAACACTCTATATGGGGTCGGGATTTGGCCCACAAGGCCAAATTGTGCAATCACTTTACGGAAACTGGTCGCCGGAACGGTTGACTGTAGAGCCTGAGCGTTTGGGGTTGGATGCGACAAGTAGTGAGGTGTCGGGGTTCCTCGAATGGATTGGAGTGGCTGTTTGGCCAAGAGAAGATAAATTGTCTTCCCAAGATTATGACTACTTGGGATATGTGTTGGATCGCATCCGTTACCCTGCCCGTTTCGGTGATGATTATATCTTTGATAGCAGAGAAAAAGTCGAGGGGGCTCGTCTCCAAGACGTACTCAGTGTCGATGGGCTTGATGATATTCTCAAGAATGCTAATGCCGTTGCGATTACTTCATGGCTGTCACTAGATGGCCGGATTCCGGACTGGGTACGTTATAGACGAGAAAATGCAAAGCTCAGCACGTTAAAGGCATACGGCCAAAATCGACGGCCATATCATGGGGTCCTGCCGAGTTATTTGCGCTGGAAATTGGAGAACAACGCTTGGCTTCCAGATAAAGACCAGAACATGCTCCGGCCCAAAGATTGTATTCTTGGGGAGAGGGCTATCGAAGCATTGTTCCCACGGCCAGCCAGGCCTACTCGTGATGTTTTGCAGATTTATGAGATTGAGGAACGCGACCTGATCGAGGGTTGGCGGCGTGCCGGGGTTCTTACAAGCCTTGCTGAACTTGAGCTTAATGACATTTATTCAAGGCTGTTTGAGCTGCCAGAAAGACAGCCTGACGGCAAGTCAGCGAGAAGTCTATACCGATGGTTATTGGAGTCAGTGGATACTGCCTTGGATGATGGTGGTGCAGCAGGCTCAAGGTTTTTTGTACAGGGAAGGATGTGGGGTAGAAAGGGTGATGAAGAAGGATACTTTCCTGTTGCTGAGCTTCGGCATGCTGATTCTGAGGGTTTTCCGCCAGCTTTGCTTAAACGCTTGAAAATTGTTGACTTACCTCACAGGGTGGGTGCCGAAAAGGTCAGACGTGTGTTTGGGGTGGAACCGATTGACCGTTTAGCGATTAAACAAAGTCTGAAAAGATTTCATTTGGCGAGAGACCTTGATTCTTACTTCCAACAGGCAAAGCCTTTCTTTTTTTTATTACGCGAATCCCAGTCAAGTCAAACTCAGCATTTAGGAACATTGAAGCGTCTTAATCTTAAAGTCTGTTCTGAGCTATGTGCTGAGATGGATTATGAGGGAGAAAAGTTCGACTTCGAGTTGCCAGTATGGGGGTGGTTAATTGATGAGGACGTACTTTATATTCGCTCAGATCCTACTGAGGTTGTCGACGCCTCATCTGACTTGCTCGCCGATACAATTGGAGTAGCAATTGCATCTGTGTTCCGAATAGGAGATGGCGGTCCGTTTGCCAGAATGTTCCTTTGTAATCATAAAGATAGAACGACCTTGCTTAAACGGATGCGGGGTGAGGCGGCAGTTGAGGACATGGAACGAATAATCAATGAATTTGGCCAGATTACGCCAAAAGACAGAATTTCTATGCTCCCAGAACTACCTCGAATACAAGAACCTGAACCTCAGGTCCCTGTTGTTGTAGAATTTACTGGAGACGAGACAGAAGGCACACCAGATGTGCAAGCTGAAATAGCTGAATATCAGGAGGGGCAGGAAGAATCAGAAGAGGTAATTATTCAGCAGGTTGAGCATCAACCTAAGTCAGGATCTGCCAGGCAGAAGCTCCGTGTTCAGAAGAAATCTAGTAAATACAGTGGACAAGCTACCACTCATCGTGTCACTGATCCTGATTTTGTGGAGCGTAAGGTCATGGAAATTGAGGCATCTCTCCTGCCCCCACGATTCCCCTTGCGTGTCGGACAATTAACAGGCTCGGATGCACCTGGATGTGACATCCTCAGTTTTGATAGTGCTGAGCAAAGAGACAGATTCCAGTCTGGAGAAGACCGTGATATTCGCAAAGTCATGCGGTTTATCGAGGTCAAAGGGAGGAAGACCGAGGGGGCCGAAATCGAACTGCGAGGGAATGAAAAGGATGCTGCTGTGAAGTATGGTGACAGATACTACATTTACAGACTGTTTAAATCTGGTGATAACACCTACACATTGAGCACCCTGCAAAACCCGCTGGCTTCGGAAGAAGCACTTGAGGCCTCTGTATATGTGCACCTCAACCGCGCTATAGGCATGGAGGAGTTTGAGATTTCAGGAGGAATAACACCAAGCTCGAGTGGAAGTCACGATTGATCCTATTTGTTTCGCATAGATGATGGGTGGCGAATGGAAACAACTGTGTCCACCTTCTTCGGGCCGTTCTACGACCGGATGTAGATCTTGAGAGTCCTCACCCATTGTCGGGCATGCTTGGAACTCTTCCAGCCGTGGCTATGCGCACGGATATAACGGGCAGCACAGGTAGTGACGGTTGGTATTTCTGCGGGTTCTGTCTAACGTGCATTGATGGTGGGGTATTCCCCGGAGAGATTGCAAGCTTTCAATGCTCTTGTGCTAACTCCCTGGCTTCGGCAAGCCCCACATCAGGGAAGCTACCCAGCCCCATTTCCCGCCGCTTGCCGTCCAAGGTAAAGCGCAACACCCACTTCTTCGCTCCCGACTTCGATATACCACGAGACGAAGCCCACCCCGTCTTCATACTTGCCCGGCCCTGCATTCTTGACCTTGAGTGGAGTGAGCTTGTGGATCGCCATGCCATATACCTAATCTGCTGGCTAGGGGAGACGGGCTTTTAGTAATCCTGTCCCCCAGTTGGTCCTGGGGTGAAACGATAAAGTATTGAAAATAGATGGATAAATAGACGTTATTGGACGTTGTTGAACCCTGTTCCAGCGGACTTCCTCTCCGCCAACAAACGAAATCCGGCTGCCAAGCAGTTAAGAGGGCCGCTCATCCTGCAGGAGACCGGACCCCAGGGCGAATGTTCACCGAGAGGACTCGGCTCCTACCGATTTTCCTTTTCTCTGACTGGCATTGGGCTACCGTTTTGCCTGTACGATCGCATGGGTAGAGTACCCCATTCATAGGTGACCCATGTGTCATCTCCAAAATCACCATCTACACTTCAGTTACATAATAATTAGTCGTAGTGTCATGGCGAGCAGAACTTCGGCGCGCATTGCGCTCAGTGTATGGAAGGCCCTCATACTGCGAGAAGCGTTATATCGACTCTTCGGCAGCCGTGCGGCATGGCTTTGGCTGCTGCTCGAGCCGGTGGTGCACATCGTCTTCCTGATGTTCCTCTTTAGCGTGGTGCGCCTGCGTGTGGTCGGCGGGATCGAGACGCCGTTGTGGCTGATGGTGGGCCTGCTCGCCTTTTTCATGTTCAAGCGCACCGGCTTGCAGGCGATGAACGCGGTGGGCGCAAACCAGGCGCTTTTTGCCTACCGCCAGGTCAAGCCGGTGGATACGGTGCTGACCCGTGCCGCACTGGAAGGCTTTCTGATGTTGCTGGTGGCTGTGATTCTGTTTGCCGGGGCAGGGCTGTTCGGTATCGGCATCGCCCCGGCCGACCCGCTGGCGGTGCTGGAGGCGTTCCTCGGGCTGTGGTTGTTCGGCCTGGGTTTCGGCCTGATCGCCTCGGTGGCCAGTGTGCTGGTGCAGGAGATCGGCAGGCTCATCTCGCTGCTGCTGATCCCGCTCTATTTTCTCTCCGGCGTGATCTTTCCCATCGCCAGGATACCGCTGCCATACCGGGAGTGGCTGATGCTCAATCCGATAGCGCATGGCCTCGAGGGGGCCCGACTGGGCTTTGCACCCTATTACCAGGCGGTACCCGAGCTGAACATCGCCTATCTTTACGGCTGTGCGCTGTTTACGCTCTTTTTCGGGCTGGCGCTGCACAACCGATTTGCACTGAGGCTGGCGACAAAATGATTATCGTGGAGGATGTTCACAAGCGCTACCAGACCGAGAACGGCCCCGGAAAGTGGGTGCTGCAGGGGGTCTCGTTCAGCATTCCGCCGCGCACCAATGTGGGGCTGGTCGGCCGCAACGGCGCCGGCAAGTCGACCATGCTTAGGCTCATCGGCGGGGTGGATCAGCCGACGCGGGGACGGGTGGAGCGCCAGTGCCGGGTCTCCTGGCCACTCGGGTTCGGCGGCGGGCTGCAGGGGTCGCTGAGCGGCAGGCAGAATGCCAAGTTCATCTGCCGCATCCACGGGGTTGAGGAGGGGGAGATCGACGAGCGGATCGCGTCGATTCGGGAGTTTGCCGAGATCGGCGATGCCTTCGATGATCCGGTCAAGTCCTACTCCTCCGGCATGCAGGCACGCTTGAAGTTTGCGATCTCCCTGGCCTTTGACTTCGACGTCTATCTGGCCGACGAGCTGACCGCCGTTGGCGATGCCGCCTTCAAGCAAAAGGCGCAGTCGGCGTTCCGCGGGCTGGTGGACCGCGCCGGGATCATCCTGGTTTCGCACCAGGAGGGGATCCTCAAGGAGGTCTGCAGCGCGGGGATCTGGCTGCACCAGGGCCAGGCGTTCTGGTTCGACGACGTGAATGATGCCCTGGCCCACTACAGGGAAAGCCTCGCTTCATGATGCAGGATGCCATCGCGATACCGATCAACCGCAGCTGGCAGCGCCTCGTTCGATGGATCGAGGGCTGGTCGGTGCCGGCCCTGCTGCGACGCCGCACCTTTGCCGTGGCGGCGGCGCTCTCGCTGCTGGCGGCGCTTTACTGGGGGATCATCGCCTCCGACCGCTACGTCTCCGAGGCCCACGTCATCGTTCAGCGAACCGACATGGCCGGCTCCCAGAGCGTCGACTTCAGCACCATTATCAGCGGGGTCGCCGGGGGCAGCCAGGCCGATCAGTTCCTGCTGCGCGACTACCTGCTGTCGGTCGACATGCTGGAGAAGCTCGATGCGCGGCTCGACCTGCGCGGCCACTACAGCGATTCGCGCTACGACATCCTGTCGCGCATGTGGGATGCCGACCGGGAGATGGAGCTGTTCTACCGCTACTACCTTAGCCGGGTCAGTATCGAGTTTGACGAGCGCGCGGGAATTCTCGTGATCCGGGCACAGGCCTACGAACCGCAGACCGCCACCGCCATCACCACCATGCTGGTGGAGGAGGGGGAGCGTTACATGAACGAGCTGGCGCACCGGCTCGCCAGTGAGCAGGTTAGCTTCCTGGAGCAGCAGGTGGTGCGTCGGAGCAAGGAGGCGCTCGAGGCGCGGCAGAAGATGATTGCGTTCCAGAACCGCAACGGCCTGGTCTCTCCGCAGGGGACCGTCGAGAGTATGGCCGCCACGATCAACAAGCTCGAGGGCCAGTTGACCGAACTCAAGGCCCGGCGCGGCGGCCTGCTGGGATACCTCAGCACGACAGCCCCGGCGGTGGTCGAGCTCAACCTGCAGATCGAGGCGCTGCAGACGCAGATCGAGCAGGAGCAGGCGCGGCTGGCCTCACCGGCGGGCACCCCGCTGAATGTCGCGGTGGAGGAGTATCAGCGGCTGCAGTCTGCCGCCGAGTTTGCCCATGATGTCTATAACACCGCGCTGGTCGCCCTGGAGAAGGGGCGGGTTGAGGCCACCCGCATGATCAAGAAGGTCTCCATCCTGCAGGCCCCGACCAGGCCGCAGTATCCGCTGCAGCCACGTCGCCTCTACAACCTGGTGGTATTCGTCCTGGTGGCGATGATCCTGGCGGGGATCATCCATCTGTTGGCGGCAATTATTCGTGATCACAAGGATTAGCACCATGCGCAAGCTTGTTCCCATCCTCTGCCTGTTGCTGGCTTCCGCCGTTCATGCGCAGACTGGCGACCCCATGGGGGTGAACGCCGCGCTCGGTCTGCTCCCCCTGGATAATCGTTCCGGCCAGGCCCCTGCCGCCGCTCCCCGGCCGGTGCCTGCTGCGCCAGCCGAGGCCGCGCCGGCGATCGCGCTGCCGCAAGCGGCGGACTACCGCGCGAACCTCGCCAGCGATGTCTTCGGCGCAAACCTCTTCACCGGGGCGTTCGCCCGCCAGGGGGCCACACAGTTCAACCCCGATTATGCGGTCGCCACGGGCGATCAGGTACAGCTGCGGCTCTGGGGCGGCTTTGATTACGACGCCACGCTGCAGGTCGACCCGAAGGGGAATATCTTCGTGCCGCATGTGGGGCCGGTAAAGGTCCTTGGGGTGCACAACGAGGAGCTGCAGCGGGTGGTGGAGGCCTCGGTGCGCAAGGTCTTCCGCGCCAATGTCTACAGCTATGCCAGTCTCGCTGCGGCCCAGCCGGTGCGGGTGTTCGTCAGCGGTTACGTGCATCGCCCCGGTCTCTACAACGGCACCAGCATGGACAGCCTGTTGCACTACCTCGACCAGGCCGGCGGCATCGACCCCGAGCGCGGCTCCTTTCTCAGGGTGGAGGTAAAACGGGGCGAGTCCGTCAGGGCGAGCGTCAATCTCTACGGTTTTCTGCTGGACGGCATACTGCCGTTGATCCAGTTCGCCGACGGTGATGTCATATTCGTTACCGCACGGCAGAACACGGTCAAGGTGTCGGGACTTGCCGAAAACGCCAGGCGCTTCGAGTTCAACGATGAAACACGCAGCGTCGCCGATATGATTGCGCTGGCCAAACCGCTGGCGCAGGCAACCCATGTGCGGGTGGTGCGCAATACCGGAACGGTGAGGAACATCGAATATTTTCCCCTCGATGAGGCCGAGCAGATCATCCTGCAAAACGGGGATGAGCTCGATTTTACCGCCGACAAAAAACCGGGCACCATTACCGTCCGTGTCGAGGGCGAGCACCTCAGCGCCCAGGAGTATGTGCTGCCCTACGGCACCCGGCTGGGGGAGCTGGTCGAGCGCATCGCCTATTCCGAACGGTCCGATGCGGCCAGCATTCAACTCTTTCGTCACAGTGTAAAGGAACGGCAGAGGAAGATGCTGCTGGCGGCGCTCAAGAGCCTGGAGAGTACGGCGCTGACCGCCCGCTCGGGGACCAGTGACGAGGCGCGGTTGCGCAAGGACGAGGCCGAACTCATCCTGCAATGGGTCGAGCGGGCCAGGCAGGTGGAGCCGACCGGCCAGGTGCTCATCGCCGGGAGCGACATGCGCGACGAGTTACTGCTGGAGAACGGCGACATCCTGCGCGTTCCCACACGCGACGGCCTGGTGCTGGTCAGTGGCGAGGTCCTGTTTCCCAATGCGATTGCCTACGATGCGCGGATGAGTCTCGAGGACTACATCCGCCAGGCCGGCGGATATACCCAGAATGCCAACGCGTCTCGGCTGATCGTGGCCCACCGGGACGGCAGCTTCAGCGACGGTGCGCCCTCTTCAGGCTATGCCGGCGATACGGGACTCTTCTGGTGGGATGAGCAGGGTAAGGATACCGTCTCCGCCATTCGTCCCGGCGATGAGATCCTGGTGTTGCCGAGAATCGATGTGAAGTCGCGGCAGATCCTCAAGGATTTGACACAGATCCTCTATCAAATCGCCGTCAGCACGAAGGTGATCGTCGGCCTCTAGCCCGGCAAGCGCCGGGAAGCCGAGGCCGGATTCCAGCTGCACAGCCTGTCGCTGCCGGGCACGGCAGGGGGGCGTGTCCCCCCGGTGCCGGATATTCCCTCTGCACATCTCTCCTCTCCTAAGGTCAATTACTACCGTCCGTGTAAGGTGGTGTGCCCAGATAAATGGGTGCAGTACCGACCGGTAAATCAGGCGTGGCCCACTAGGCTGTTTCCATAGGGCGGAATTCCCCGCTGTTTGGCAAGCGACTTGATAAGGAAGCAATTAATGCGGTTCCTGGATCAGGTGAAGGTGTGGTCGGGAGAGTCGGTACTCGTTGCACTGGGTACGGTGCGGGTGCTTTGCTTCATACCCGGCGTACGCCCCCTCTATCGGGCACTGCTGCTGCGGCTGGTCAGGAACACCCGCCTGTTCGATGAGAGCTACTATCGTGAAAACAATCCCGATATCGCCGCATCGCAACTCAATGAACTGTTCCATTACATCGCCTATGGCGACCGGGAGGGCCGCTCGCCGATGGCCCTGTTCGATCCGGTCTTCTACCGCAAATCGGCACCGGGCTGGACTGCAAGTATCAATACCCTGCTGCATTTTACCCTGGTAGGCCGCTATCGCCGCTTCGCCACGAGTCCCTGGTTTGACGTGGAATACTACCTGGCGAACAACAAGGATGTCGCACGCTCCGGTGTCAATCCGCTG
>Ga0209164_1001881_pt1 | contig 24592 bp, 23 predicted proteins | sample MTBNYHSulfiMetaG_FD_187458 | JGI IMG/M metagenome (GOLD analysis project Ga0209164, IMG submission 187458) | Enrichment culture microbial communities from rom New York Harbor, USA that are MTBE-degrading - MTBE-NYH (New York Harbor Sulfidogenic)... | ecosystem: Environmental > Aquatic > Marine >... | reverse complement strand
CTGCAGGTGAGTGAGTTGGCCGATTTGGGGGGGAAGGCTTTTCAGCGTGCCTTGACTCAAATACACCGGGAGGTCGAAACGGCGACTCAAAACACCTACGCCTCTCACATGGTCCTGGTGCTCGTGGCTGACAACCAATGCGTCCAGGTTGCGGGCCTGCACGTCGCAAGCCTCCATGCGCCTCACCAACTCTTTTCCACTCAAGCCCGCGTCCACCAGAATGCAAGTCCTGGCACTGGAGACCAGGATGGCATTCCCTTTGGAACCGCTGGAAAGCACCTGAAAAAAAAGAGGCATAGGGCATTCCTATCAGGAATGTTGAGGGTGATGGAACAAGTACAGCGGACAATCAGTCGAAGTGCGCCAGGGCGACAACAGGATCAAGCTATTGACAGTTCGCCGGGCTCAACCGGTCCCAACAGCACAAGCGCCAGTTCATCCTTCTTGAAAACCCCCCGGAACCAGCTTTGAATCTCCTTCGAAGTCACCTGATTGATCTTCTCTTCGACTTCTTCGTAAGATACGTGTCGACCGAACAAGAATTCATTCTTTGCCAGCCGATTCATCCTGGAATCCGTGATCTCCGCATTGAGGTACATACTGCCTTTCACGTATTCCTTGGCGGCGTTGAGCTCCGTTTCTGTAATGGGTTCAGCCGCGACTAAAGCTAACTGCTCGCGAATGAGCTGCAGGGTTTCATGGACGTTTTGCGGGGCGATTCCGGAATAAACGCCCAGTAATCCGGTATCCTCGTGGCTGTTGATAAAAGAGTAGACGGAATAGGCCAGTCCGCGTTTTTCACGGATTTCCTGAAATAAGCGACTGCTCATGCTGCTGCCGAGGATTACATTGAGCAGATGACAAGCGAACCGGCTTTCGTCCAAGTGCGAAGTGCCCTGCATCCCGAGGCAAAGATGAACCTGTTCCAGTTCTTTCGGGATCACCTCAAGAATTTGCCTGTTTTCAGGAGCCTTGCGAGTGTTGAAATCTTTGCCCGGGCTTAACATCTCCATGGAGGGTGCGACTAGTTCTACGAACTGTTCGTGCTCCAGATTGCCTGCGGCGGCGACTACGATTCTGGCGGGGTTGAATGTTCGGGCAAGATATCGCAGGATGCGATCTCTATCGATTTGTTCAACGGCTTCTGCGGTGCCGTAGATAGGATATCCCAATGGGTTGTTTTTCCAGAACATTTCCTGGAAGAGAATATGAATGTACTCGTCCGGGGTATCCTCGATCATGCGTATTTCCTGCAAAATGACCTGTTGTTCTCGTTCGATTTCCTGAGGGGCGAAAGTCGAATTCAAGAAAATGTCGGTGAGCACGTCAACTACCAGGGGGAGGTGCGTGCCAAGCACTTTGGCGTGAAAACAGACATGCTCTTTGGAGGTGAAGGCATTGGCAAAGCCTCCGACAGAGTCCAATTGCTTGGCTATGTCCAGGGCGGTTCGCCGTTGAGTCCCTTTGAAGAGCATGTGCTCGATGAAATGGGTTATGCCTCGTTCCGCCTTCTGCTCGTCACGAGAGCCTACACTCACCCAAATCCCGGTAGACACCGACCTGACACCGGGAACTTGTTCGGTTACAATGCGGATGCCGTTGCGCAATACGGTTTTGTGGTACAATCTTCCCCCTCTGCTGGCGAGTAACATCGATCGGTGATCAAATGACTGTAGATGCTTATTCTTTGTCTGACTCGGGTTTTTCAAGAAGTGCCTTGCGGCTTAAACGGATCCGCCCGTCCTTGTCAATCTCGATCACTTTGACAAGTACCTCATCACCTTCCTTGACAACGTCGGTCACCTTGCGCACCCTGCGGTGTTCCAGTTGTGAGATGTGAATCAAACCGTCGATGCCGGGGAGGATTTCCGCAAAGGCTCCAAAATCGGTGATACGCACGACGCGAGAGAGGTAAACCTGTCCCACTTCAGGTTCCTCGGTCAATTTCCTGATCCGGTCTATGGCTTTGTCACAGGCTTGCTGGTCCGGACTCATGACCACTACCCGACCACTATCATCAATGTCGATCTTGGCGCCGCTCTCAGCCACAATCGAACGGATGACTTTCCCGCCGGGGCCGATCACGTCACGAATTTTTTCAGGGTTAATCTGGATAGTGATTACTCTTGGAGCGTAAGGGGAGAGTTGCTCTCTGGGGGCAGGCAGAACCTCTTTCATCCTACCCAGGATGAAAATTCGCCCCTGGCGTGCTTGCTCCAGAGCGCGGCGCAAAATTTCACGGTCAATTCCGGAGATCTTCACATCCATCTGGATGGCGGTCACCCCTTGCTCTGTTCCGGTCACTTTGAAATCCATGTCTCCTAAATGGTCTTCGTCTCCCAGGATATCAGACAGGATGATAACGTTTTCCCCTTCTTTAACCAGTCCCATGGCGATGCCGGCAACCGCATCTTTCATGGGAACACCGGCATCCATCAGAGCCAGTGACGCACCACATACGGTTGCCATGGAGCTGGATCCGTTGGACTCGAGTACCTCCGACACTACCCGCAGGGTGTAGGGAAATTCTCCATCAGCCGGCAGCAGGGGCTTTACGGCTCTCTCTGCCAGAGCCCCGTGACCAATTTCGCGCCGTCCCGGTCCTCTTAGCGGCCGAACTTCGCCGACACAGAAAGGAGGAAAGTTGTAATGCAGCATGAATGACTTGAACGTCTCGCCGGCGAGGGCTTCGATCTTCTGCTCGTCGGATGAGGAGCCAAGAGTGGTTACGGCCAAAGCCTGAGTTTCGCCGCGATGGAAAATAGCAGATCCATGGGTTCTCGGAAGCAGCCCGACTTCGACTTTTATGGGGCGAATCTCGTCAAATCGCCGCCCGTCAATGCGCCGTTCGGTTTCCACCATCATCCGGCGCACCACTCGCTTTTCCAGGTCATCGAGGGCAGCCTCTATTTCCTGCTTGCGATCAGCAAAATCGCCGGTAGTTAGCTCCTCGACTACGCGCTGCTTAAGTGATTTCTTTGCCTCTTTTCGCCGCTTCTTGTCGGCAGTGGTCATGACCTGGTGCATTTCGTCAGTGGCCATTTTTTCCACCGCCTCAAGTAATGCGGGGTCCTTGCTTATCTGTGGAGCAGGTTCTTTGTGAATCTCAGTTCCCATAACCAGAGCTTGCAGCTTATCTTGAGCGTCCAGGATGGGTGTGATGGCCTTGTGAGCAATATCGATGGCTTCCAGCAGGTCTTCTTCGCTAACCAAATTGGCGCCGCCTTCAACCATCACCACGGCATCACGACCTCCCGCCACCACCAGATTCATATCACTCTCATCCAGTTGCTTGGAGCTCGGATTTACCAAGAACTCCCCATTGACTCTTCCGATCCGTACAGCAGCTACAGGACCTTGAAATGGAACGGCTGAAATGTGCAACGCAGCTGAAGCCCCTGTCAATGCGACCACGTCCGGTTCATTCTCCTGGTCAACGGAGAGCACCGTGGCGATAACCTGGGTTTCGTAAACATATTTCTTGGGAAACATGGGGCGAATCGGACGGTCAATAAGCCGTGAGGTCAGCGTTTCTTTTTCGCTTGGCCGACCGATTTCGCGGCGGAAGAAACCGCCCGGGATTCGACCTGCGGCATAGCTCATCTCTTGATACTCTACACTCAAAGGCAAAAAATCGATCCCCTCGCGAACGCGGTCCTCCTTGGTTGCTGCGACCAGCACTACCGTGTCTCCATAACGCATCATAACCGCACCGCTGGCTTGCCGAGCCACATGACCGCATTCAATGGTCAGTGGTCGTCCGCCTACCTCCACTTCTACCGAATATTTCATATGCTGTCTTCCTTTCTTCTACGTATGTGTGGCCGCTGAAGGGTATTCAGAGACCAGGGAAAGAGGACCTAACGGCGCAGTCCAAGCCGTTCGATAACGGTGTTATAGCGGTCCACATTCTTTTTCTTGAGATAATTGAGCAGCTGCCTGCGCTGTCCAACAAGTTTCAAAAGGCCACGGCGGGAATGATGGTCTTTTTTGTGAACTTTGAAATGCTCGGTCAGGTAGCTGATCCTCTCACTCAGCAGTGCGATCTGCACCTCCGGCGAACCCGTGTCCGATGAATGCACTTTAAAGTCTTCGATGATGGCGTTCTTTCTCTCTGGGGTCATTACCACGGTCGTTCCTCCTTCTCATAAAACATATTGCGGTAATTAACGTTCAATACCTGTTTCAGCTAAAATGAACCTACAACTTCATTGGAGCTCCGATGACCGGCCGATCCCGACAAAGCAGCCCTGCCATGAGCACCGAAACGGCTTGGAATCTCCGCTTGTTCCCGGCCGGTATCATTGCCCTTTCACTTGAACACTCTTAACATTCGTTGCCTGTTGCCCTCATTTTGACGACACTCGGGCCACCACAGGGCCACCAGATGATTCTCTGCGGTTAATAATCGGACAGGTCCGTGCGTTTGGGCGAGTTGATCACGGTTGCCGGCCTTCCATTCAGGGTCCAGATGCCCGTTATGAAGATTCTTCAATATCGTTTCGTCCTGGATCAAAACCTCAGGCAGGTGGGCTAGCGCGTCATTCATGGAGATGAGGTTTGTTTTCCATTTGCCGTTTTTTGCCGCCTGCTCCAATTCTTCCAAAGAGATCGCTTTGGCGATATCAAATGGTCCGCTGGCCAGCCTGCGCAATTCGTTCACGTGCGCACCGCATTTCAGTAGAGTGCCTATGTCTGCCGCGAGTTGCCGGATGTAGGTTCCTTTGGAACAGTGTACTTCCATTTGGGCCTCGGGCCATTGATAAGCAAGCAGTTCCAAACGGTGGATGTCGACATCCCTGGCGGGACGGTGCACTTCAATCCCTTTGCGCGCCAACGCATACAGTCGTTTACCTTGCACCTTCACTGCAGCATAGCGGGGCACCTGCTGTCGGTATGAGCCTGAAAATTTGTCCAGGGCAACCGGCAATTCGTCTTCGTCAATAGGTGGACCGTTATAAGTCTGAACCACACGTCCGGTTTTATCCAGGGTATCTGTTTCAACTCCGAACCGCATCGAAAATCGATACAGCTTATCCTGCAACGAGAGCTGGTCGGCTATGCGAGTGGCTTGATTGACACAAATCACCAGCACCCCGGTGGCGAAAGGGTCCAGCGTTCCGCAATGCCCCGTTTTCTCAAGACCCAACAACTTCTTTGTTAGCGCTGCCAGCCTGAAGGATGTCATTCCATCCGGCTTATCTAGAACCAAAACTCCGTTCACGGCAGGGCAAGGCTGCTTGTCGATCTCGATACCATGGGCTTCTAGAGTTACTCCGGCCATCGGGTGAGTTGCTGTATCAGTCACGGAGCACCAGCCAAGTAGTCGAGAGCTTCCCGGGTTAATCTGGAGCGAATGGCGTCCAAACTTCCAGAAACACGAAAAGCTGCAGCATTTCGGTGGCCGCCTCCACCGTGTTGTTTTGCGAATGCAGCCGCGTCAACACCCCCCTTGGATCGCACACTTATGTGCACTACTCCGTTGTTATCTTCCCGAAAGAGCATAGCCAGTTGGACCGATTTTACCGAGCGCAGGTGATTGATAAAACCTTCACTTTCCTCAGGCGAAGTTTGCGTGTCAGCAAACATTTCTTGTGTCAGCTCTGCGGTAGCCAAGCGCCTGTCGGAAGAGAACACTATGGTTGATAGCACTCTGGCCAGCAGCTGGATGGACTGGGGTGATGCCGACTCGTACAGCTGTTCGGCTATGTAAGCTGGCTGAGCACCAGCCTCAACCAATGCTGAGGCTATTTCAAGCACTTGTCGATTGGTATTGGAAAATCGGAACGATCCGGTATCAGCCAGCAGACCGGTGTAAAGCTGAGTTGCTATGTCCGGATCGAGGGCCAGTTGCAGCCGGCCACACAAGAGGTAGAGCATTTCACACGTGCTGCTGGCGGAAGGCGTGACCCAGAAAATATCGCCAAAGGGGACGTCGTTCAGATGGTGATCGATGTTGATCAAGAATGGAATCTTGCCGATGGAATCGGCGAGAGCAGCGCCGACTCGCAATAAGCCACCGCAGTCTACCAGAATCGCAGCATCATAGAATGAGGGCTCCTCAATCTTGTGTCGAATATTTCGACTCCCCGATAAAAACTGCTGAGCCGGCGGTATCGGATCCTGGCAGTATGGATGAGCCTCCTTGCCCAATTTTCGCAGCATATAAGTCAGCCCCAAAAGGGACCCGATCGCATCGCCATCCGGGCGAACATGGGTAGCTACCGCAAATCGGTTGAGTCGCTCGATTGCCAGTTGGAGATCTCGGAGGGGTGGAGATTTTACGTCATTCATCCTGCTGCAGCTCTTTCAACAACCGATCCATCTTATCCCCGTAATCGAATGAAGCATCGTAGTGGAATTCGAGCTCCGGCAAGTATCTCAAGTGCAAGCGTTTTCCCAGTTGTTGCCGAATAAACCCGCGTGCCTTGATGAGTCCTTCCGATGCCTTGTGTTTTTCATCGTCGTTGGGAGATCCCATGATACAGTAGAATATTTTCGCATGGCGCAAATCAGCCGACACTTCAACCCCTGTAATGGTTATCCCGGCAACTCGCGGGTCTTTGACCCGACGAAAAAGCAAGTCTGCCATCTCTCGCTGAAGCTGGTCGGCGACTCGATCGGATCTTTTATATTCCATGATGGGTCAACCTCCCAAAGGAATCAGCTCAACCTCGCGCTGGATGAGGTCGGCAAGGTTCATGGAATCCATATAATCGATGATACGGTCAAGTACGGAATTGAGCACACGACCGTCGCTCCCTATGACGGCAACGCCTATGGTGGCCTTTTGGTGCAGATCTTGATCGGCGACTTCAGCGACCGAAACATTGAAGCGATGCCGGCTTTTTTCGATCAAGCTCTTGACAACCCTGCGCTTTTCCTTCAAGGATTGATTCCCGTGTAATCTAAAACTAATTTTAGCGATTCCCACTGTCATGGCTTATGGTTTTCAGGCGTACAACTCAAACGGACGTTATGATTTGGATCCTGTGCGGTGCTCGCCGTCAATTTCCAAAACGGGTTTGACTTCCTGTAGCTCGTACGCTTCTAAAATGTCGTTTAATTTAAGGTCATTGTAATTCTCTACGCCGATGCCGCACTCGAATCCCGCTTTCACTTCCTTGGCGTCTTCCTTAAAACGTTTTAATGAATTGATTTTACCATCAAAGATCACTACCTGGTCGCGCAGGACTCTGACTTTCGCATTTCGTTCTATGCGACCATCCAGCACATAGGATCCTGCGATGGTCCCGACTTTAGGGACGTGGAAAGTCTGCCGCACTTCTGCTCGGCCGATGACATTTTCACGATAGACCGGTTCCAGCATGCCCACCATGGCGTCTTTGATGTCGTTAAGAATTTGATAAATGACATCATAGTAGCGAACGTCAACTAGCTCCTGCTCGGCTATCTCCTGTACTTTGGCGTCGGCGCGAACATTGAAGCCGATTACGATGGCGTTGGAAGCAGAAGCCAGCATGATGTCCGTTTCGGTTACTGCACCCGTGGCTGCGTGGATCAGGATCACCTTTACCTCGGGGGTGGACAATTTGATTAAAGAGTCGCTGATAGCTTCCAGCGAGCCGTGCACGTCGGTTTTCAAAATGACGTTGAGCTCTTTTATCTCCCCTACTTTGATTTGCTCGTACAAGCTCTCCAGGGTGACTTTTGTGGAACGGGAGAGCTCCTTCTCCCTGAATTTGAGCAAGCGGTTTTCTGCAACCAATTTCGCTTGTTTTTCGTCCACCAGCGCAATGAAGTCATCGCCTGCGTTCGGTACCCCCGAGAGTCCTATCACTTCCACGGGCATAGAGGGGCCGGCGGTCTCGAGTCGCTGACCGCGATCATTGAACATATTTCGGACTCTGCCGGAATGAACCCCGCAAACGTATACATCACCGGCATTGAGTGTGCCTTCTTGAATCAATATGGTGGCGACCGGGCCGCGTCCTTTGTCGAGCTTTGCTTCGATCACCCAACCGCGGGCGGGCTTGTTCGCATTGGCCTTGAGCTCCATGATTTCAGCCTGGAGCAATACCATTTCCAGAAGCTCCTCAATGCCGATGTTCTTTTTGGCCGATATCTCGACCATGGTCACATCCCCGCCCCATTCTTCCGGGATGAGCCCCTGTTCGGCCAGCTCGCGCTTGACTCTCTCAATATTGGCGTTTGCTTTATCGATCTTATTGATGGCCACAATGATCGGGACTTTCGCGGCCTTGGCATGGTTGATAGCTTCAATGGTTTGCTGCATGACGCCATCGTCTGCCGCCACCACTAAAATGACTAAATCCGTCACTTTGGCTCCGCGAGCACGCATGGAGGTGAAAGCCTCATGGCCCGGAGTGTCCAGAAAGACAACTTCGCCCTTTTCCAGTTTTACGAAATAAGCTCCGATGTGCTGAGTGATGCCTCCGGCTTCCCCCCCGATCACATCGGTGTGGCGAATGGCGTCCAACAGCGAAGTCTTGCCGTGGTCGACATGGCCCATGACAGTAATGACCGGCGGGCGTGAGCTCAGGTCTTCAGGACGATCCTCCTGAACCTGCAGGATCAGTTCTTCTTCAAAACTGGTGCTTTCCACCTCAAAATCAAACTCGGCGGCAATTAGAGCCGCACTATCAAAGTCGATCGCCTGATTTATGTTTGCGGGAAGTCCCAAGTACAAAAGCTTTTTCAATAATTCACTCCCTTTGATGCCCATTTGCTTTGCCAAATTGGCCACTGTAATCGCTTCGTCAATCTTAATACGGCGCTTGGCGGGTTTGGAAACGGCCGGTTCAGACTTTGGAAGCTCCTTCAATGAAGGTTTCCCTCGGTCTTTGACCCTTTCCCGTCCGGCCTGAGCTGCCAGTTCTTTCTTGGTGTAAAGCTCTTCCCTTTCAACAACCTCTTTGCGGCGAGCACCTCGATGGCGGCGGTCCAATGCTTCTTTTTCAAGCTCTGCCGGCTTTGGCCGTTTCTTTCTGGAAATCTCTCTGGTGTCGAGCTCCTCCTTGACAACAATGCGGGCAGCAACCGGTGGGAGCTCCACTTCTTCCTCAGGTTCTTCGGGGATGATTTCAGGAAGCTTGATGATGCGAGCGGGCTCGTCTTTTGGAGTTTTCTTGCGGCGCCTTTTTTTGGCCTTCTTGGGCTTAGTTTTGGACTCTTCCTCTTCTTCCTCGACTTCCCTGGCAGTTTCGAGATGTTCTTCTATGGGCTCTTCCAGCTCGGCTTCCACCAGCTCGAGAATAGGAGCGGGTTGATACAGTTCCTCTGCAGGCATCCCGGCTTCCATCGGCTCCTCTCTAACAGGTTCCAATTGTGCAGCTTCCGAGGGAGCTTGCTCAGCTTCCGAAACTGCGGGCTCTTCAGGCACAGCGGGTTCACGAATCTCTTCTGCGGCCGTGGGAGGTTCTTCTATCACAGGGGCGGCTGGGGGTAGTGCCGCTTCTGGTTCTTCGGCTGCGGGTGCGATCGCGGGCAAGGCTTGTTCCGGTTCTTCCTTCGTTGGGACTTCCGGAGCGACTGGAGAGATCTCTACTTCGGGCACTTCTGTTGGTTCCGGCTGAATCGCTGCGGACGGCAATTCCTGTTCGGCAGACGGTGCTGTTATTTCTTTTTCAAGAACCGCGCCGGGTGCAGCTTCTTCCTCTACCGCCAGCTTCTTGCGCCTCCTGATGACTGCCCTTCCGATGCGCTTCTCTTCAACCTTTTCAGTCCTGCCCTCTGCATACTGATCGCGAACCTTTTGCACTGCCACTTCACTCAGCGTGCTCATGTGATTCTTGACTTGTATGCCCAGTTTAAGGATCTTGTCTATCAGCTCCTTATTTGTCGTATCTAGTTCCTTTGCGAGTTCATGCACCCTGATGCGCGCCATTAAAACTTCCCCCTTGTTGTACTTTGGATGGTATATTACATCTCAGCCTCCGCTCCTCTGAATCCTCTCTAGTCCCATTTTTTTTTAGGATTGAGGGCCGTTGGAGGATGTTTTTGGCTAGTCCTTTAGCCTGATTGCGAAAAGCCTTTTGGACCCGGTTATTAAACCGTAACCGGGGCAGGCAATCGGGGCAAACATAAACTGCCCGTCCCCCTGTGCACTGATTATAATCTAAAACGATGAACCTTTCAGGATTGAGCGCGAGCCGCAAGAGGGCAAATTTGCTCTTTTTGCTGTTGCAGACCACACACGTCCTGACTGGGACATGTCCCTTTGTGACCAAATCTACTCCCCGGGTGTTGTTTCTTCACCTTCTTCAATGAAGGTCTCGTTGTCCGGTGCCATGGCCGCCTGATCGCCGTCCGCTTCGCTTGGCGCCTCAGGAGAAGTGGAACTGATCAGGTCGGTTTCAGGCTCTGTCTCTGACGTCTGGGGCAGGCTTGCTGCTTCTGCCTGCATCATCGCGATAACTTCCGCCGACATATGAGTCAGCTCTTCAAGTTCTTCCACGCTCGCTTCTACAAACACCTGCAGGGAATTGATTCCCGCTTCGTAGAGCCGATCCGCCAGCTCTTCAGTGAGGCCGCCGATGCGCAAGAGCGACTGATAACCTGCTTGCTTTTGCCGTTCATAGCGGCTTTCACCCTGGACATTGATGTGCCAGTTGGTCAGCCGGGAGGCCAAACGAACATTTTGTCCACGCTTGCCGATGGCAAGCGAGAGCTGATCATCCGGTACAATGACATCCATGGTTCGATTGGCCTGATCTATGATCACTTTCGAAATGATGGCAGGTGCGAGCGCATTGACCACAAATTTTGCCGGGTCCATGTTCCATGGGACGATGTCTATCTTTTCACCATGAAGCTCTTGGACCACATTTTGCACTCTCGATCCTTTCATTCCGACGCAAGCTCCAACCGGATCGACATCGGGACTCTTGGACACCACCGCAATTTTTGCCCGGGAGCCCGGTTCACGTGCAGCGCTGATGATGCTGACGATGCCCTCGACGATCTCCGGCACTTCGGCATGGAAAAGCTGAATGATAAAATGAGGATGTGTCCGGCTCAAGACGATCTGAGGCCCTTTACTGATCTTTCTGACATCCAGCACGTAACTGCGAATGCGATCGCCCTGACGATACAGTTCTCTGGGGATTTGTTCCTTTGCCGGCAAGAGGGCTTCAGCATGGCCTAGATTTATAGTAATGCCGCTCTTATCCACACGCTGCACTATGCCTTGAGCGATTTCTCCCTTACGGCCTTTGTATTCATCATAGACCACTTCCCGTTCAGCGTCTTTCATCTTCTGGATGATAACCTGCTTGGCAGACTGGGCAGCAATGCGTCCAAGGGTGTCCGTGTCCATCCGGATGCCCAATTCGTCGCCCAGCTCGCTTTCCGGGTCGAGCTCATGCGCGCTCTCAAGGGAAATCTCTTTATCCGGATCCGTCACCTTTTCCACTACTTCCTTAAACAAAAAGGCTTCAAGCTCGCCATATTCTTCGCTGAACGTCACGTCCAAATCGAGCCTGCTGCCATATTTCTTTTTGATGGCGGATTTAATGGCCTCTTCCAGAGTATGAATCAAAGTCTGGCGGTCGATACCCTTTTCTCGGCTGACTTGATCGATCAACCGCATGAGCTCACTGGCCATAGTGGTCTATCTCCTCACATTGTTTATTTGCATAGAGGCTTGATGATGGTTGACCAGGCCTCTATTTCTCTAAAGAATCAAAATAGCACAAGCGGGCCCGTTCCAAAAGCGCCAATGGAATCTTGAAAATCTGTCCTTGACAATCGATTTCAATCTCCTCCGGGCTTGCTTCCAGCAGGATGCCTTTGAATTTGCGTCGGTTCTCTAAAGGCGCAGAGGTCTTTACCTCTACAATACTGCCTTGGTGCGTTCTGAAATGTTCCAGTTTGCGTAAAGGACGATTCAACCCTGGAGAAGAAACTTCCAGGTGATAAGGATTTTCAATCAAATCGGCTACATCCAAAAGGTCACCAGCCACCTGACTGATCCTGGCACAGTCATCAACGGTTATGCCGTCCGGGTGGTCGATGAACAGGCGCAACACCCATCCCGGAGATTCACGGCGATATTCGAGCTCTACTATCTCCATGCCTTCTGCTCGGACTACCGGCTCCAGCAAATGCCAAAGCTGGTTGATCAGTTCTGTCGTCTTTTCTTCCATTCCCATCGTCATAACGTTGAACAAAAAAAAAGTGGGTGAATCACCCACTTCTCTTAGTAGACCAATCAATAAACTAGAAGTTAGAAAAAGCTTCTTTACTGAACATCTAGGAATCGGTCATCCACTAATCGAAGTAGGCGCGTTGCCCGCGTGCGGGAACCTGCTGCCACCTCAATAAGGGAAGCCTTCTCGCCGAGAAGGAGCACCTTCCGATCTGGAGCGGGCGACGGGATTCGAACCCGCGACCCCAAGCTTGGGAAGCTTGTGCTCTACCAACTGAGCTACACCCGCTTGGTAGCCCTCAACAGGCTGAATACTAATTGATTCTACAAGTTAAAGTCAAGGTATATTTAAATTACTAGAGCTGGATGGATAGGACTCGATAAACGCGGATACCTGAAGGGGCGTATACGGTCACTTCATCCCCTTCATACCGCCCCATCAGTGACCTGCCCACGGGCGATTCGATCGACAGTCGGCCGTTGTTCACATCGGACTCATAAGGACCGACCAACTGGTACCGACAGGTTTGTCCCGTGTCGACGTTCATTATCACAATGACCGTTCCAAAGCCGACCTGTTTGAAATGGAATTTACGGCCGACCACCACTTCGCTATGCGCGAGCTTCTTCTCCAGATCCTGAATCCTTCTCTGCAGTACCAAATGGCGCTCGCGTGCGTGCAAATACTGTTGATTGCCCAGTTTGACCCCGTAAGCTCGCGCCTCTTGCAGCTCTTCAAGAACCTCCGGTCGAACGACACGGCGCAAGTGGACGAGCTCTTTGAGAAGTCGGTAATAACCGTGGCGGGTTATGGGAACCTTCAGCATGGTCTCTACCCGAAAAAATCCGACGGAATCTCTCCCCGTTCCTGCCTGGCGCGGAACAGGGAAACTCCAATCACTGTTTTGCCGTCTTGAATAATGCCTCTGGTTATCAGGTCGTGCATGCGGTCCAGTTCGACTATTTCCACTTTGGAAATCTCATCCACATCCAGTTTGTCTGTGAGTCGTTTGAGGCCCGACGCTGCGAAAATCTCGATCACTTCATTGGAATATCCTATGGCGGGGTAGTAGCGAAAAAGGGTGACAAGTTGTTTGGCGTTGAAACCGGTTTCCTCCCTCAGTTCACGGCGTGCACACTGCTCTATGCTCTCTCCCGAATCCACCTTTCCCGCCGGGATCTCCAGCGTTTCCCGGCTGATCGCGTAGCGCCATTGCCGGACCATGAGGAGGTGCTTCGAATCGGGGAAAGCCACGACGGCTGCGGCTTCGGGATGATCGATTCGGATACGTTCCGTGATTTTTCCGGTTCGCAACCTAACCGTATCCAGACTGGCGGAAAAATGATTCGCATAGAGTGCGCTGAGCGTTCGGATTTTCTCTTCCATAATTGATTTACCTTGCTTGCGGGAGCAGTTGCGTGAGTGGCGCGGCCCCTTCAAGATAGCGGGATGCGAAATCAGTGTGCCGTTACCATGCCCTCAGTAGATAGAAAATAAAGCATTTTTCTATTGCGGGATCAAGTGAGATTCAAACCGTGCTCTCGGTTCACTCTGCTTGGAGAGCATGTACTCGATGCTGTCCACAAGAGCAAGGCGGCTGGCTCGAATAATATCCTCGCAGAGACCGACCGTGCTCCAAATATCGGTCCGGTCGGCAGACTGGATTACGTGGGCCAGCCACCCTCAATGTAGTGAATGCCCGAAGAATCGATTTCGTGGGTGAGATTGAGTTTTTTTGTCAAGGAAAAGCTTATCCGTTCAGCTTGCGATCCGTCGCGAAGAGTGGTGTCGTAGATTTTGATGCGATTAGCCATGTTAACCTCCTTTGGTTTGTGCATGATGTTCCCGCCGATTCGCCTGAAGCCAAAAACCGGCAGGTCGCCAAAAACGAAAAAACCCGCCCTCGGTCTGACCGGGGCGGGTTAGAAGAGCCAAATTTTGCGTTATCGGCTGGAATTCTTCCTCGGGCGGACTCAGGCAAGGTTTGCGCCGATAATGCAAATAATGATGTAGATTGTTTTGTCCATGGACGGCCCCTGTGGGAAAATGTTTTCGGTATTACCGGAGTCGAAACAGTTGGGTCATAAGAGCTTGCCCCTAAAACGAAAAACCCGCCGACGATCAATTCGAAGGCGGGTTAGGACGATACTATGAACGCAAACTTAGCCGTACATCATCTTGCTCCGGCCTCCGAAAAGGTTCGGCAAATAATTCGAATGCTGTTAATACGGTTTACCGTTTGCATGATTTGTCCTTTTTCCGCACGCCTTGATCACCTCTAATTATGGCTGCATGTCAATGGCTAAATTGAGCGATTGTGCTTCCGACCGGCAGGAGTCAGCATAACAAATTCATACCAACGCATGAAGGGGATTAAACAATGAAACAGAAAATAGGATTTATCGGCCTCGGGATTATGGGTAGAGCAATGGCGGCAAATGTCGCCAAGGCTGGCTATCCGCTGATCGTCTATAATCGGACAGCGGGCAAAGCCCTGGAATTGGAACAGCTGGGCGCTACGGTGGCTGGGTCGGCGAAGGCTCTGGCAGCGCTGGCAGACGTCGTCATCTTGATGGTGACCGGTCCGGAGGCCATCGACGAAGCGCTATGGGATCGTGAAGGTGCGGCGGAATCGCTTGAGGCCGGCAAAACCGTGATCAACATGAGCACTGTGAGCCCCAAGTATACTAAAGCGTTGCATCGGAAGCTGAGCGCTTCTAAAATAGGGTTCATCGACGCACCCGTTTCCGGCACGAAAAAGCCTGCGGAGGAGGGCACTCTTCTGATCCTTGCGGGTGGAGACATGGAGGATGTTCAAAAGTATACTCCTTTGCTGGAAACAATGGGTAAAAAAGTTGTTCACTGCGGTGGAGCAGGGCAAGGCTCAATGATGAAGATGACTATCAATCTGCTGCTGGGTGCGATGATGGAAGGTGTGTCCGAGGCGCTCAATTTCGGACGGAAGGGTGGCCTCTCTACTGATGCCATATTCGACGTGATTTTCTCCGGGCCGCTCAGTTGCGGACTCTTTCAGGCGAAGCAAGGCATGATCGGAAGCATGGACTTTCCGGTGCAATTTCCACTCAAACACATGACAAAGGATCTCAAGTTCGTGGTAGATACGGCCTGTGAGACCGGGGCTGCGGTGCCTGCCGCCCATCTGTTACTGCACTTGTATAGACTGGGAGTAGGCCGGCAGTGGGGCGACTTGGATGTTGCCGCCATTCACAAAGTCATCGAGTTTCTTTCCGAGACTGGCCCGGAACGCCGGGAAATCATACAGGAACCATGATAAAGTTGTTAAATATCTTGATATTGCTTTTTAGCGGAGTGATTCCAGGTTGTTTTGATATTGCCCGAACACAATCTATTCCTGCGTCACAGCAGGTGATCGCCTCAGTAACAGCACCCGCTTACAATGGCTCGGCGGATGCGCTAAAGGCAAAACAGCTTTTTCTCTACGCCCGGCAGGTAAACAAGCGGTTGATATGGGATTCGTGCCTGGCCGATCGAGCCGTCAAGAGGGCCAGGGACATGGCTAGAAGCAATCAATTTGGCCATAAGGATCCTCGGACCGGCAAGAACAAAGCCTGGGAACTCATAGCATCCTGTTACTCTTGCCGATTCGGAGGTGAGAATCTGATAAAAGGCAATAGCTCCCCGGAGGAAATGCATGCGCTTCTTATGAAAAGCCCTTCACACCGCAAGAATATTTCGAGTCAGAAATTCGATCTCCTGGGTATCGGATGTTACCGGCATATTTGCGTTCAGTTGTTTGCCGGATTATGAATGTCGCTGTAATGAGCTGCGGACTCCAATCGGGTGTGCAAATGGAGAGGGAATCAACCAATGAAAGAAATCATCTACCGGCCGATAGGAATTATAAGATCTCCTTTTAAAGAGATCGAGGGCGCTCCCATCCAGCCGAGTGGAGCCAAAGGTATTCTCGGTGAAGTGCTGTTAGATCCAGTCTATGCCCCGGGGCTCGAGGACCTCGAAGGCTTTTCGCATATCGTCCTGCTTTACCATTTTCACCTTGCCAAGGGTTTTTCGCTGGAGGTCAAACCCTTCCTGGATGATGTGTCGCACGGGGTGTTCGCAACCCGGGCCCCGCGACGCCCAAATGCCATCGGCCTGTCAGTGGTCAGGCTTATTCGCCGCGCGGACAATAGATTGCACATCGAAGACGTCGATATTATTGATGGCACGCCGCTTCTGGACCTAAAGCCTTACGTTCCGGAATTCGATGTGCGGCAGGTGGAACGCTGCGGATGGCTCACCGGCCGGGCGAACGAAGCAGGCCGTATACGAGCGGATGAGCGATTCAAATAGTGAGTGCCGAATGTTACGCAGCTTATCCCGGCAAAAGGAGGGAAAAGGAATGAAGGGTAAATCACACACGGATTTTTGCCTATTCCTCGCACGAGCGGTTTTGTTTTTGCTCCTTGTACAGTTGATGGCCGTCCCATGCGGGTGGGCAACAGACTCCGAGTATGGTCTGACTATCCTCCACACCAACGATGTTCATGCTCGCATCATGCAATTTGATGCAGCCGGTGAGACCTGCGATGTTGAAGAAGCTGCCAAAGGCGAATGTTTTGGAGGAGTGGCCCGGCGCCGGACGCAGATCGAAGAAATCCGTAAGGATAATAACAACTGCATCCTTGTTGACGCCGGAGATGAATTCCAGGGGACACTTTTCTTTACGAAATATAAAGGCAAAGCGATTCAGCGTTTCATGAACGAGCTGAAATACCAGGCAATGGTCGTAGGCAATCATGAATTTGATGAAGGGCCGGCGGTCCTGGCTGATTTCATTCGGGGAGCGGGGTTTCCGGTTCTGGGCGCCAACGTGGATGCAAGCAGCGATTCACACCTCAAGAGCTTGATCAAGCCATATGTGGTGATCGAGGTGGGAGGCGAGCGAATCGGTATTTTGGGCTATACCGTAGAAGACATGGTCGACATTTCAAAGCCTGGTCCTCATGTGACCACCCGGCCGCTAGAAGACTCTATTCCCGCTGTGCTCGAAGAGCTGCAAGAAAGGGACGTCAATAAAGTCATTGCATTGAGTCATGTCGGGTTTGAGCGTGATAAAGAGATTGCTGCGCAGGTGGAAGGAATAGATGTGATCGTCGGGGGACACACTCATACCCTTCTCTCCAATACCGATCCGGCCGCCGAAGGTCCTTATCCCGTCGTGGTCCCATCGCCGACCCGAAGACCGGTTCTGATCGTCACCGATTTTGCCTGGGGGAAATACCTTGGTAAATTGGATGTGACCTTTGACGAGAAAGGTGTCTTGACCCGCTGGAAGGGAAACCCAATTCTACTTGATGCCACTGTGCGTGAGGACCCGACAATACGGGATGAAGTCGATAAACTGAATCAACCTCTGCTTGCTCTGGAAAAAGAGGTCGTGGGAACAACGAACGCAGATCTGATCGGAGGTCCTTTCTGCCGGTTTGGAGAGTGCAACTTGGGGAACCTGGTTACCGATGCCATGCTTTGGGCGACCTCATCCCGACATGCCGGAATCGCTGTCTTCAATGGTGGAGGCATCAGGGCAAGCGTGCCGAAAGGGAAGATTAGTCGAGGGCAGGTCCTTGAAGTGCTCCCCTTCAGCAATTCGATTTCTACCTTCGGCATGAAAGGGGCGGACCTTTTGATCGCCCTTGAAAATGGAGTGAGTCGGGCAAGCAGTGTAAAAAATGAAGGAACCGGGAGGTTTCTGCAGGTTTCCGGTCTGCGTTACAGCTGGGACCCGGAACGCCCGGTTGGCTCCAGAGTGACGAAGGCCGAGGTTCGGCAGCCAGATGGCTCTTATCAATCGATCCAACCGGCGGAAGCTTATATGGTCGCGGCGAGCGATTTTCTAAGGCGTGGTGGGGACGGGTACCTGGTATTTGCGGAGAAAGCCGATGCGCCTGACGATGACGGGCCCCTGGTGACTGATGTCCTCATCGAATATCTCCGAACACATTCGCCGGTAGCACCCGAAACTGAGGATCGAATCATCAAGCTCGGCGGGTCCAAACCGCAAGCGGCGGATGCCAACTGAGCTCGATCATAGAGAGGTTTTACAGGGATGCGCTGAATGTCGTTATCAAGCACGAGACGGAGGATGCTCAATATCGCCCACCGCGGGGCCAGTTCGGTGGCTCCGGAAAACACGCTGGCAGCTGCCGCTAAGGCGTTGGAAAGCGGTGCCGACATGTGGGAATTGGATGTCGGCGTGAGTGCTGACGGCGAGTTGATCGTCCTGCACGATGCGGCCCTGACTCGTACATCAAACGCGGCTAAGATATATCCCGATCGTAAGCCTTGGCTGCTTCAAGATTTCACCCTGGATGAGCTGCGCCGCTTGGATTTTGGGTCCTGGTTCATGGAACAGGACCCGTTTGGCCAGATTGCCGCAGGGAAAGTGGCTCGACATGAGCTTGAAAACTATGCCGGTCAGCGCGTGCCGACTCTTGGTGATGCTTTGGAATTTACTTTACGGCATGACTGGTATGTCAATGTCGAAATCAAGGATTTAGCAGGCAGTCGGGACGATGTGAACGTTGTCGAGAGGGTCATGCATTTGATAGCCAAGTTAGGCGCCGTCGGTAATGTGGTTGTTTCTTCTTTCAATCCCACCTATCTGGAACGTGCAAACAGGGCCAACCTTGATGTCTCTACCGGCTTGTTGGCTGACGCTCCTCAAGTCGACCCTGTTTCATTGTTAAAGCGAGTCAAGGCGAAAGCTTATCATTCCCGAATACTCGATATACATTCGCTCGATGTCGAGTCTCTGCAGGCTCATGGTTTTGAGGTGCGCGTTTGGGTGGTGAACGATGCGGCTACCATGCGGGCCCTGTTAAGAACGGGAATCAACGGCATCTTTACAGACTTTCCACAAACGCTCGAATCCGTCATGAATGAAGTTTAAAATAATCCCGGCCCTTTCCGATGGAGCTCGATGCCGTCCCGACTGACGAAAAGATCTCCCGGTTGAATAATTTTTATTGCTTCAGGCAAAACCGGTGTTATCAACAAGATCGTCTGTGTTTCGAAGTCGATCCGTTTTATGATAGCCAGTCTTCTTTGCTCGGCGGTTTTAGCCGTCGCTTCCGCAGACGGGCTTATCGGTAGAATTCGGTGATTACGGTGGCAGCAGATGCCTTATGATGTTTTGTCAAGCCGGAAAACCAGGTAAAAAATACCAGTTTGTTATAAATTATGAGAAACATTTTCTCGGCAGCATTCGGGCTAATAAAATGCGCGAGCACGCTCGCCGGCGAGCTTGTCGATTGGATGGGGTTTCAATGCTGAAAATCTTACTTCTTGCAGCACTGCCTGAAGAACACCGCTACCTCACCGGGCACGGGGGGCAATGGCGGCGTATTTGCCGGCGGCCCTATGCTGTGTTCCGCAGCTCTTCAGGCGACAGCGAAGTGACACTGGTGGAAACCGGTATGGGAAAAGAGACAATCGGTCAGGCACTTGGCTGGGCGGCAAATATGGCGCTCCCTGATATCATTATTTCTTTTGGCTTCGGAGGGAGTCTTACGGAGGCCTTTCCCGTGGGGCAGGTTGCTGTCGGCGCCGGTTATCTGCATTGGGAAAGGGATCAGGTTCCTGCATTGCGTGAGAAAATTCGTGCGGAGCTCGCAGATGGAGTAATGCTGAACTTCTGCCAAGCGCGGAATGTACCGATTGCTCAGATAGTTACTGTAGACCGACCGCAGCCGAAGCAAATGCTGAGCCGATATTTCGAAGATGTGCCTTCCATTATGGACATGGAAAGCTATTTTATCGCCCGGTTTGCTCGAGAACAGGGAGTGCCGTTTTTTTGTTTTCGGGCGATAAGTGACGGCTTCCGACAGGAAATCGAGTTCGATCTGGATGAGATCACTACGGATGGGCGAGTTTGTATTGCCAAGGTATTGGTTCTGCTGGCTAGAAAACCGGCTCTCTCGAAGGCATTTTATCATTCCTGGAAAAGGTCGGTGCGTGCCGGCCGGGAGCTGGCGGAGATTGTGTCCGCTTTATTGGATATGCGGGCTTCTGAAATGCAGCAAATGATTCACGAGTATCACTCGAATCACTCAAAGGGGGCCGACGAAATTACGATGAATCGGTCGTGATTCAACAAATTCCATAAAATGCCGCTCGATTTGCTCCGCATTGGTGTGTTTCTGCTTGTAAAGCGTAAGGAAGAAAGCCAAAAGCGCGGGGAAAAATATCAGCAGGCTTCCCACTGTGGCCAGCAGCATTTCACCTATCCAAAAGGTGATGAACAAATTGAATAGCAGCACCGAAACATAAAGCACCGGCCCCAGCAGGCTGATCCATGGTAGCGAATGGAGTCCCGAGCGTCGTTTCGGCTCGATGCCGGATATGCGGTCGAGCAACTGCAACGTGGCTATCATTGCCAATCCCACCAGTAGCCAGCCACCGAAGTTGCTCATGGGAATACCAAAATAGACGCCTTCGTCGGGGTACCCGTATATCTGGCCCAGAAACCACCGGTGCCCCTGAAAGGCAACCGGGTCGATAATGATATCCAAAAAAACAAACAAGAATGACCCAAGCACCAGGGTTTGCCAGGACCGGCGCAAGGAATGAGTCTCTAAAACAAACACATTTCCTTGTGCAAACAGCACCGGACTCAAAAGAAAAATAGCCATGGAATAGCTGCTATAAGATAAAAATACATAGGAAAGGGAGTCCATAAAGGGCACTCCGGCAACCCAGAGCTCCTCATTCACGGTATGGGGGATGTAATAATAATCTCCATATGGAAATCCCCAGTGAATGGAGCAGAATTCAGAAATCCAGGCTATGCCGTAGCCCAGAGGCAAATACAGGAGAGCTCGTCGCCATCCTACCTGGGTCGCTGCGGCAATGAGGTAAACCAGTAGGAACAAAAACACGTAAGGTCGCAGCAGCACTGTTCCGAAAAAAAGTCGCAAAAACTCAAACATGGAAATTCCACTTGACCATCCGCAACAAATCTTTGCCATTCATCTGGCGAACGACCGTCGGCTCATAGCCGCAGTGCACCATACACTGAGCGCAGCGCTGGTCTTTTCCCGACGCGTAATGGTCCCAATCGGTTTTTTCCATGAGCTCATCATAGCTGGTATAATGTGTGTCCGTGATGAGATAGCATGGAGACTTCCAGCCGCGAATGTTGCGGGTTGGATTTCCCCATGGAGTGCACTGGAGATGACGATTCCCCGATAGAAAATCCATATAGATAGGATTACTGATGAGCGGAAAGCGCTCCTGCCAGGTGCAAATCTCCTTAAACTTGCCCATGATCTCCTGACGGGACAAAAACACATCGCGCAACACTTCTTCGTAACTGAAGCCGGGCGCCACTAGTATTCCGTCAACTCCTGCCGCAGTCAGCTGGGTGAAAAGCTCCTCCAAGTCCCTCACATCGGTTTCTCGATACACGGTGGTGTTGGTGCTGACTCGAAAACCTTGCTTCTTGGCTGCCTTCGCCGCCGTCAGGGCTTTCTTAAAGCCGCCTTTTCGGCCAATGATTTGCTCATGCACCGGTTCGGTTCCATCGAAATGGATGTTCCAGGTAAAACGAGGGCTGGGACGAAAGAGGGACAGCGAGTCTTCCAATAGGAGTCCATTCGTACAAAAATAAATGTGTTTTCGACGACGCAGGACTTCGTTTACTAACGGCTGAATCCTGGAATAGAGGAGCGGCTCTCCGCCGGTAATGGTGACCACCGGTGAATCCACTTCATCCACCGAATGCAGGCACTCCTCAAGAGTCATCTCGTGCTGAAGAGTGGCGGAGTACTCGATGATTCGACCACACCCCGAACATGTTAAATTGCACCGATGCGTGGGCTCGAGCATCAACACCAGAGGAAAGTGTTCTTCTTTGAGGATCTTTTTTTTGAGCAAATAACCCGTCATGGAAAGATAGAGGGAGAGGGGGAAACGCATTATGAAATTCCTTGTTGGGCTGATCGGTGTTCAATGTGATTGAAGGAATCCAGAATCAAGCAGCCAGAATTCAGAATGATTAAGATTCCGGATTCCGGCTGTTGGATTCTGCTTTCTTTATGTAGCCGTTTTCCATATACCACTGTACCGCCTCCTCAAGAGCAGCAGTCACCGAAGTCTGGGGCAATCCGAGCTCGCATACCGCTTTCGATGAATCAAAAAACATGTAGCGGTTGGCCATTTTTACACCCTCAAAGGGTATGAGCGGCTCCGCTCCCGTCATTCGTGACAGCACTTCATTAATGCATGCCAGACAAAAAATCGGGCGGTAGGGAAGGCGAAAACGAGGTGCAGGAATATTCGAGATTTCCTGCAGCAAGCAAAAAATTTCAGCCAGCGTCAAGTTTTGGTTCCCCAGTATGTATTTTTGCCCGATTTCGCCTTGCTCCAGGGCCAATAGATGTCCACGAGCTACATCTCGAACGTGGACCAGATTAAGCCCGGTGTTCAGGTAGGCGGGCATTCTTCCATTGAGAAAATCAACAATGATTTTTCCTGTGGGTGTTGGTTTGTGATCACCCGGTCCGACCGGTGTGCTGGGATTGACAATGACAACCGGTAATCCTCGGCGAATGAACTCTTCCGCCTTCTGCTCCGCCAAAAACTTTGACCTCTTGTAGTGGCCGACCATGTCCTTCAGTCGCACTGGAGTATTCTCATTGGCAGGCGTGCCATCGCGGTTAAGCCCAAGTGCTCCTACGCTGCTGGTGTAAATGACCCGCTCAACTCCCTGGAGCAGCGCGGCCCGTAGGATATTTTCGGTCCCTTGGACGTTGCTTTCGTAGACTTCGGCAGTTATTTTCGCCCAAAGCCGATAATCGGCGGCCACATGGAAGACGACTTCACATCCCGCCATGGCTCGGCAGAGTAGATCGAAATTCCTGATGTCACCTGTGCACCAGTGAATATCGTTCGTTTGCAGGCACGGCTGGATCGACCCCTCGCGCTTTAACGCTCGAACCTTCCAGCCGTGTTCCAACAATAGAAGGGCAACGTGGCCCCCGATAAAACCCGTTGCGCCAGTGACAAAGGCGGTCGGCATAACCATATATCCTGTGTTTGGATAACCAAGCCACGCCGAGAGTACACTCAATTTGGCGTATTTTTCTGACGAGTAACCTGGCCTGGCAATGACTTCCCCATATACCAAAACGACGCATGAGATTCAATCCGGATGTTGAGTTTTGAACGAATTTGTCGGATCAGCGCTTCACGAGAATCCAGTAGCCGAACTTCAAAATTTCCTATCAAACCTTTTTCATTGACAGAAAAAAAACCCTAGAGTACAGATTTGAGATCAAAAGTCGTTTAGAAACACAGGTGCTTGGTTAGTGTTCCGGAAGTTCGGAGGAACAAGGCGAGGTTTCAGGAAAAGGAGGAAAGGATGCAGAAGAAAAGTGTTCTGGCTTTAATGTTGGCAATCTCTTTTATGTCCATCGGACTCGGCGGTCCGGCAATGGCTGCCGATACAATCAAAGTGGGAGCTTATCTGCCCATGACTGGAGCGGTAGCCGCCTACGGCGAAATGGAAAATAACGGCATCGCTATTGCCAAAGAGATGGAACCCGAGGTATTGGGCAAAAAAATCGAAGTCGTGCTGGTGGACACCAAGAGTGACAAGATCGAAGCAGCCAATGCGGTGACCCTTCTGGTTGAAAAAGAAAAAGTAGTGGGTATCCTGGGAGAAGCCATCAGCGGCAATACCATGGCCGGGAATCCGATCTCCGAAGCGGCTAAAGTGCCTTCGGTCAGCCCCACGGCGACAAATCCTCTGGTGAATCAGGGCAAAAACTATGCATTTCGCGCCTGCTTCATCGATCCATTCCAGGGTGAGGTCGCTGCCCGTTTTGCTCTCAACGACCTGAAAGCCAAAACAGCTGCAGTGATCATCGATATCGCTCAGGATTACTGTGTCGGCTTGGGTAATTTCTTCGTGAAGGAATTTGTCAAAGGCGGCGGGAAAATTCTATCGACGACCTATATTCAGACAGGCGATCAGGACTTTTCTGCACAGCTTTCCTCAGTGCAGGCCACTCAACCCGATATTATCTATGCTCCGAACTACTACACGGAAGATGCTCTGATGGCCAAGCAAGCACGCGACCTTGGCATTAAGGCTCCCATCTTGACGGGTGACGGCGCGCAGGCTGATGCTCTAATCGAAATCGGCGGGGCTTCGGTCGAAGGCATGTACTTTACCGGTCATTTTCACAAAGAAGCCGCTACCACTGAACGAGCAAAAGAATATATCAAGCGGTTTGAGGAAAAATTCAAAAAAGAGGCAGATGCGTTTGGAGCTCTTGGAGCCGATGCCTACTTCCTGTTGGTGGATGCCATCAAACGTGCCGGCTCCACGGAAGGCGAAAAAATTCGTGAAGCACTGGCCGGCACCAAAGATTTTCAGGGAGTCTCCGGTATTATCACCATGGGTGAAAACGGCAACC
>Ga0209164_1001878_pt1 | contig 24608 bp, 26 predicted proteins | sample MTBNYHSulfiMetaG_FD_187458 | JGI IMG/M metagenome (GOLD analysis project Ga0209164, IMG submission 187458) | Enrichment culture microbial communities from rom New York Harbor, USA that are MTBE-degrading - MTBE-NYH (New York Harbor Sulfidogenic)... | ecosystem: Environmental > Aquatic > Marine >... | reverse complement strand
GGGTTATTGAGCCGATTCTGGATCCCATTTTCGACGAAAATTCCTTCGGATACCGTCCCGGAAAGTCGGCGCACGATGCTGTCGATGTCACGCGGCAGCGCTGCTGGCGGTACGATTGGGTGGTAGACAAACTGCCTTTGAATACCACCCGTTCGGGGACTTGCCCGTTGTGAAGGGTTTGAAAATAACGGTCTAACTCTTCCTGGTAGGATTTATTGTTCATGTTAAACAGGAAAAATATCAGTATGGGTTGATTTTTCTCCGATGATTCATGAAGACAATATAGCATAACTGCCAGTATTATTAAAGTAATATCAATGCTGTTTCCTTTGCCAGACCCATCAGGTGGTTTCACCGGAAGGAGCACCGCATGGCCTTTTTATCCAGTTTTCCCACGCTGGTTTTGGCCAGGGCCTCGACGATCTGGTATCGCTCCGGAACACCGTAACGTGGAATCTTGCCTTCCGATGCGGCCTTTTGCATGAACGCCTGGAGTTGCGCCGCACCGATTTTCCCTTTGTATTCGGGCCTTGGCACCACGATCATGATGGGGCGCTCGCCCCATTTTTCATCCGGCACGCCGATGGCCGCGGATTCCAGCACCGCCTCATGCTGGCTCAGTATATTTTCCAGATCCAGGGAAGAAATCCACTCGCCGCCGCTCTTGATGACATCCTTGATCCGGTCGGTGACTTGCAGGTAGCCTTCCGCATCGATATGCCCCACATCACCGCTGTGCAGCCAGCCGTTGCGCCAAAGCTGCTCGGTTTGGCCGGGGGCCTTGTGATAGCTGCGGGTCAGCCAGGGGGCCCGCATCACCACCTCGCCAGCGCTCGCGGCGTCGTGCGGCAGGGGGTTGTCCGCAGGATCGACGATGTCGAATTCCACCAGGGGGATGGGCAGGCCGGTCTTGACGACGATGTCGAGCCGGCGCTCTTCGTCCCACTCCTGCATGTGCGCCTTGGGGGTGGCCAGGCTGATGATGGGACAGGTCTCGGACATGCCATAGCCGGTGTACACGGTGATTCCCAGGGCCTGGGCGGCCCGGGCCAGGCCCAGCGGCAGTTTGGAGCCGCCGATGATCACTTTCCAGCGTGTCAGATCGACCTGCCTGACCGCGGGGCTGGTGGTGAGCATCTGCAGAATCGTGGGCACGCAATGCGAGAAAGTCACCTGTTCCGTGGCGATCAGTTTAAGGAGCATCTCCGGTTCGTAGCGGCCGGGATAGACCTGTTTGACGCCGAGAAAGGTGGCCAGGTAGGGAAGGCCCCAGGCATGCACATGGAACATGGGGGTTATGGGCATATAGACATCGCCCGATCGGAACCGCCCGATAGTGTCATAGCTGCCGAAGGCGACGGCTGTGGACAGGGTGTGCAGCACAAGCTGGCGATGAGTGAAGTGCACGCCCTTGGGGTCCCCCGTGGTGCCGGTCGTGTAAAAGGTCGTGGCCTTGGTATTTTCATCCAGGTCCGGAAAGTCGAAGTCAGGCAGCGACGAGGCCAGCAGCTCTTCGTACAGCGCCTCGGCGTGGCCGACGCCGGCGGGCCGTTGGCCATCCTCGGAAATCACGACGACACGCTCGAGGGTTTGGAGCCGGTCCTTGATCGCTGCCAGAATCGGCAGGAAATCGGCATGGATGATGATCATGCGGGCCTCGGCATGGTTCAAGGTATACAGGATCTGATCCGCGGAAAGCCGCCAGTTGACCATTTGCAGCACCGATCCCATCATGGGGATGGCAAAGAAGCACTCCAGAAACCGGTGGCTGTCGTAATCGAAAACCGCCACGGTTTGTCCCGGTTCGACTCCCAGGCCGCTCAAGCCCACGGCCAGACGCTGGATCCGCTCGTTCAGCTCCCTGTAAGTGTAGCGAGAAAGGTCCCGATAAACGATTTGCTGGTCCGGGTTCTGGATCAGAGCGGTATGCAGCAGCTTGCCGATGATCAGCGGATAGTCGTAGGCCTCACCTGGTTTAAACGTCTTTTTCCCCACTTGGCGCCTCCTTTGGGTTGATGGAACAATAGTCGGGATCAAATTTTTAGAAAATCTCATCTATTCGGTCTTTGCAGCGACACCGACTGCGCTGGGTGCCGGCCGGCCGGCGAACATCGGGATGTCCTGAAGCAGCAACAACAGGTAGAGTCCGACGCCGATGCCCAGGCCCCAGGCCGGGCCGAATTTGGCGATCACCATCCCGACAAAAAAGGCATACCCTTGGCTGGCCGGGGTTTTGACCATGGAGATGGCGACATAGGCACAGGCAAATCCGGTGAGGATCAGCGTAATCGACAGAGCCACCGGCAACAGCGGTTTCATGAATGTCACGACAGGAACGAGCAGCGCCAGAATGAAGGCCGGCCAATACCAGTTGAAAATGCCGCTGAAGATCGTATCCATGTTGCGGCGCCCTGATTTATAGCGCTCGATCAGGAAAACATGCACGCCGGTCCACATGGGTCCGTGCAGCGGAATAAAGGGGCCGCCCATCAACAGGTGACCCATGTTCTTGAAGAACAGGGTGAAGTGGGTGCGGGTGTTGTCGACCACGATCTTCTCGTCCTTGCGGATTTCGCCGGCCTGATCGATCAGGGTGTTGGCCAGGATGAGGTCGCCGAAGACAAAGATGTAGACCATCAAGGCCAGGGGGATGGCTTTGAGATAGATGTCCATGCCCGGCCAGCCGACGGAAAAGGGAGAAACCGCTTGGATATAGGTACCCAACTGGGGAATATGCCATCCCATCTTGAGATCGAAAGCGATCTCGCCGAACATGGGCCCCACCACAGCCGCCACCAGAAATCCCACCAGCAGGCACATGCTTCCCATGAGCTTGAAAAGTTTGATTTTATTTTTGGCTTTGGCAAACCACACCGAGAACATCAACAAAAACACTACGGCCCAGACGATCGGCAGCGTCTTGGGCATTTTGTCCAAGCGCTCGAATTCCGCCTCAAAGGCCGAGATGGCCCCGCCGAAAATAATGGCCGCGCGCAGTTCCACCGGCACCCATTGGAAAAACCTGGAGCCCAGTCCAGTGACGGCAAAAAATAGGAAAATGATGCACACGCAAATGGTGACCGCAGTCATGGCCTGAATAGCTTCCACGCCGGGCTTAAACTGAGCCAGAAATCCCATCACCAGGGGAAGCGCCGGTGTGATCCAGCCGGGTGCATAGGGCTCGCCAAACAGCAGGGGCTGGGCCATGATCCAAAAAAGTTGGATGAATACGACGGACCAGGCGACTTCGAACGGGACGTTGAAATATTTCATGGTCAGGGCGGCCACCACCCCTGCGGTGGCGGTGGTCAACAACCCCCCCTGGATTATTTCCGGCCAGGAGAATCCCACATGGATTCCCGGTATGCGACTGGTAAACCGCCACCATGTGATCCCCGGCTGCACCTTCCCCTCTTCTCGTTGCAAGGCCATGACGACCTCCTCCTTTTAATGTAAGCCATTGATAATCATTGATTGGGACTATATTCTGGCCGCACCCGATGACCTTCGGGACCCATGGTGTCCGGGCTGGTCAGGGCATGATGGAAGGTATCGCACAATAGTGGACCGGGTAAATCGGTGGAGTCCGGATTTTGGGCAAGGCAGAACGCCTCATTCGTGGCAGGCAAAACGAGCAGGGCCGCGGTAGGGTATTTACCTAGTGATGGCTATTTCGCGCCCTCTTTTTCAACCCACAGCACCGCGTAACGCACCAGCTCGGCAGAATGCTTCACCCCCAGTTTCTCCTTGATCCGCTCCTTATGGGTGCCGATGGTCTTGATGCTCACGTGCAGCTGCCTGGCGATGTCCGCGGATACCATCCCTCTGCCGATCAGGTCAAAAATCTCCAATTCCCTGCCGGTCAGGGTTTCCAGCGGAGCGAGGGCGAGATCGGATGGCTTGTTTTGAAATTTGTTGAGAATAGCGGCGGTCATGTTTTCACTTAAAAAGATATTGCCCTTCAAGATGTGCCGAATAGCCTTAATGACGGATTCGGAGGCCTCTTTTTTATTGATATAGCCCCTGGCGCCGGCACAGAGGCAGCGTTCCGCATGAATCTTCTCGTCATGCATGGACAAGACCAGCACGGGCAATTTATTGTCGATGGCTTTGACTTTGTGCAACAGCTCGAAGCCATTGCTTTTCTTTAATGACAAATCGATAATGACCAGGTCCGGTTGCAGCTCCGCAAGCGCCTTGCAGGCGCTGTTCACATCCTCGGCCGCGCCGCACACCAGCAGGTCATTTTCTTGTTGGATCAGATCCGCCAACCCCATTCGAAAAATAGGATGATCCTCCACGATCAGGATGCGCCGGGGCGATCCACCGTTACGGTCATGTGGTCTCATGGGGCCGTCCTTCGAGGGTGTTATCGGACAAATTGAAAGTCAGGCAGACGATCGAGCCACACTCCGCGTCTCTTCTGGCCTCCAGCACGGCGCCGATCCGTCGCGCCCGGTAATGCATGATTCGAATCCCCATTCCTTTTAATTTCAGGCTCTTTGGTAGGCCCTGGCCATCATCGCGGATTTGCAGCTTGGCCGTATGGCCCATTCTGGACAGACTCAGGGCGATATGCCCGGCCTGGCCGTGTTTGACCGCATTAAAAGCGGCTTCGCGCGCAATATAATAAATGTGTGTGGCCACCATGGGGTCCTGGAAGAAGGCTTGGTCATCATGATCGAGACGACAGGAGACACCGTAAATTTCTTCGATGTCACGGCAGAGCTCTTCCAGGGTCAGCTCGAGGCCCTGCTCGGCGATATTGATCGGGCAGAGTCCCCGTGAAATGCGACCGGTTTTGTTGATGGCATCCTGAACAAGATCCCTGATTTTGTCAATGGACGCCAGATCCGTGTAACCGAGTCCGGCCAATTTTTGCCGCAGCACTTTCTGCATGACCTCGATGCCGAGCAGATGCGAGCAGAGATCGTCGTGCAAATATTGCCCCAACTGCCTGCGCTCGCGCTCACTGATCTCGATGACTTCAATCTCCAGCCGTTTGGTTTCCGTGCGGTCGTCCACCGCGCACAGCATGCATTTTTGCCCCCAGATATGAACCGTCTCCGCGTTGATGGTGCCCGTACGCACCTCTCCTTCGGCACCGAAAAAGTCCAAATCCACGTCCCGCACCCGTCCGTCGCGATGAAGGAGTTTAATCAGCCGCTCCAGGCTTTGCGGATGATAGAAAACCGCCAGGTCCGCGATGAGGTTTCCAACCACCTGCGCACGCTCCCGGCCGATCAGGTTCAAAAAGCTCTGGTTGGCGTCGATCAGCCGGCTGGTGCCCAGATCCGCGATGAAGATGCCGCTGGGGCTGGCCCGGAAGGCCTTGGAAAACAACTCCTCGCTTTTTTCCAGGGCCTCGGCGGTCTTGCGCCGCTCAGCCGCCTCGGCCTGGATCTCCCGGCTGAAGCTTTCCAAGCGATCCATGAAGCGGTTGAAGTAGACGGCCAGATGGCCGATCTCATCCCTGCCACGAAGCTCCATGCGGCCGGCGAAATTCCCTTCGCTTCCCTGGGCCAGCTGATTTTCCAGCTGTCTCAAGGGGCGCGTGATGCCGCCGGCAATGGAAAACGTGGTGGGCAAAACCAGCACCAGGATCATTACCACCGTGGTGAAGACGATATTGCGCACCGACTTCAGGGGGGCGTAAAATTCCTCCAGGTAGCACGTGGATGCAACGATCCAGTCATAGGCCGGGATGTAGTTGTAGATCACGATCTTATCGCGGAAACGCTCTTCGCCGGGGTTACGCCAGGCGTAGACCAGTTTGCCGCTCTTGGTTTCGCACTGATGCCGCACCAGATAAAGCCCGTCGGCGTCCCGCGCATCCCACAGGTTGCCGGATAGCACGGGGTGCACCACCACCTCGCCCATGCTGTCGATCACGTAGCTGTACCCGGTTTTGCCGAAACTCAAGGAGAGGATGCTGCCTTTAAAATCCGATATGTTGATCAACTGCTGGAACTCTTCACGATAGCATGAAACGGAGATGATCCAATCCCAAGGCTCGAAAAAGGTCATATACAGCGCTTTCGGCCGCGGCGCCGCCTCTCCTGGGTTCATCCATTCGTACTCCAGGTAGCCTTCCTTGCGGCGCACCTGTTCCTGCACGAATTTGAATTCCGAAAAATTGACGCCCGCCACCGCGGGGTTGGGATGTTCCACCGCCAGGCCCTTGGAGTCCACGCAATAGATATACCCGTTTTCCCCGATCGTCTGGCTGAAAAGGATCTTTCTGATCCGTTGTTTCGCATCCGCTTCCGTCATCTGGCCGGATTGAACCGCGGCATAATACTCGGTCACGATATCCAGGTTTTTTTCGGCCACCGCCCGGAGGTAATTTTTGACGGAGGCCTTTGCCGTGGTCTCAACCATATTGAGAATTGTCGCGGTCGCGTTGGAAAGTTCATTTTCAATATTATTTTCTATGGTTTTACGCACCTGGTAATAGACCGCCAGGCCCACCAGAAGCATGGCCAGGAAGAACACCATGGAATAGATATAGAACATCTTCATGCGGATGGGCTGGTCTTGAAAGGGCTTGAGGATACGCTGCATAGTGGCCTGCGATTTTGGGGTCCGGCGCAGGATGGATGCGCCCAAGGTCCCATCGCGCGAATGTTCTGGACCTTTTACGAACCCATCCAGGCTGCAGGTACCGATCTTGTGATATCATCGGTGGCATGTCAAGCTGTATAACGGCCCCGGGCAGGGCTATCGCATGTAACTTTGGCATAAAAATAGCCCGGGGTTCAGGCGCCGCCAGGGATGTCAATATAACTCGCTGATATTTTAACAATAAAATACAACTAATTGAAATAATTAAAAAATCTAGACATCTATGCAAAAATATGGTAACCACCTAATAAAACTTTATATTCAGGAGATTACCCATGACTCAAATACCCAACACGCCCTTCACCCGCCACCTTAACGTTATCAAAGACCCCAGACGCCACAATACCCGGCACCTGCTCTACGACATTCTCCTTATCGTCCCTTGTGCTGTCATCAGCGGCGCTGACTCTTGGTCCCAGGTAGAAGAGTACGGCCGCTCAAAACACAGTTGGTTTAAACTGTTTCTTTGCCTTCCAAACGGCATCCCTTCCCATGACACCTTCGGCCGGCTCTTCGCCATGCTCGATCCCAAGAACTTCCGGGTATTCTTTACCCGCTGGGCTCAGGATCTTGCCGAATCCATCAAAGGCAAAACGGTTGCCTTCGCCGGGAAAACCCTCCGGGGCTCTCACGACAGAGCCAATGGCAAGAGCGCTATTCACATGATCAGTGCCTGGATCTCGGATAGCGGCCTCGTGGCTGGGGCAACTGACCACGGATGATAAGTCCAATGAGATTACCGCCCTTCCAGAGCTTATCAAAACCCTTTGCCTGGAGGGAGCTGTTGTTACTATCGATGCCATGGGCTGCCAGAAAAAAATCGCCCAGACGATCATCGATCAAAAGGCTGATTATGTCCTTCAGGTCAAGGACAACCAGCCAAATCTGCACAAGGACATCGCTCTTTTTTTCACAGAATCGGCAAATCGCGCCTTTGAGTCTGTCGAGACTATCGACGGCGAGCACGGCCGCATTGAAACCAGGCGCTACTTCTCTACTTCCGATATCAACTGGCTTCAGGGAAAACATGAGTGGACCGGGCTTAAGACCATCGCCATGGCTGTCCGCCAGCGGGAGATCAACGGGGTCGTCTCCACCGAGCCGTCCTATTTTATCTCCAGCCTGGAAAACCATACCCCAACCATTGCAAAAGCGATTCGGGATCACTGGGGAATCGAAAACGGGCTGCATTGGTGTCTGGATGTTTCCTTTCGGGAAGACCTGTGCCGGGTTCGAAAGGACAATGCCCCGGAAAATTTCGGAATCCTACGCCACATGGCGGTTAACCTGCTCAAACGGGAAAAATCCCTAAAAGGCGGCCTACAAACCAAACGCCTGAAAGCAGCTTGGGATCACAAATACCTATTAAAAGTCCTCCAAGCCTGATTTTCTACATGCGATTGCCCTGCGGCCCCGGGCCGTCTTTTTGCGTCTGAAAATAAAGTATGGCCGTGCCAAACCGATATACCTGTTGCGTTCCTGCTGCCGGGGATAACTGGTGTCCATCTATGGGTGTAGGCGACATGCGCACACTGCGTTTGCAAAAGTTGATCATCATCGTGATCGCGCTCATCGTAGCGGCGCTGGTGCTGCACTCCTACCACAAGGGCCTGGCCTGGACCGATTCCATCAGCCGGGCCATTGAAGATCGGTTCGCCGCCGCGGGCCTGGCCGTGGACATCGAGTATGCCTACATGGATACCAAAAGGGTATTTAATCGAGACTACCTGGACAAGCTGGTCGGATTTTACACCGAAAAATTCAAGAACCGCCGTTTCGATGTGATCATTTCATCCGACGATCACGCCTTCGCCTTTCTGCGGCGTCACCACGAGACGCTTTTCGCGGCAACGCCGGTCGTGTTTTGCGGCGTCAATTTTTTTTGAAGAGCGCATGCTGCATGAATTGCCCTTATTCACCGGAGTGCTCGAGTCCTTTGATATGCTGGCGACACTGAACCCCTAAACCCCGCGGTAAGCAAAATTTAGGTTTAAAAATAAGGCGTTTAATGATCAAGCATGACGGAATAGTCAACCAGGAGGTGGGGTCATGCTTGATAAGGTTATGGATCACTTTATCCGTTCCCGGCATTTGGCGCAATTGTCAAATCGATCGATCCAGACATTAACACAGCGCCTAAAGGAATTTCAAAGCTTTCTCAATGCTCAAAAGATCCGATCCCTCAAAAAGATTACACATCTTCATCTCATTGAGATTATATCCGGATTTGGTTCAGATACGGTCAATCTTTCTGGCTGCAAAGTCCGGATCTGGACCCTGCACCAGTTCTTCGGTTTCTTGGTCCAGCAAGGGTATGTGCCGCAGGATATCACGTTCGGCTTGAAATACCCCAAAACCGAGCGCCGGGTACCGCAATTCATGACCCGGCAGGAGCTGGATCGCATGATTCGGTATTTTTGCGAAAAGGCCGGAGACCTGTGGGGCTTCCGCGATCTGGTCATCATTGTGCTGCTGGGCACCCTGGGCCTGCGCACCTCAACGCTGATTGCCCTAAACGTCGAAGATGTCGATGTGCGTTGCGGACTATTGTTGGTCAAGGAAAAGGGCCTGCGCCGCCGGCAAGTGATATTGCCCAAGGCGATTTGCAAAATCCTCAGCCACTATCTTCAACTGCTCGCCACCCAACAAGGTCCCTTGCTGATCTCAAATCGTAAAAAACGCATCAGCCCGCGGACCCTTCAACTCGTCTTTAGTGAGGCGGCTCAAAAGTTGGGCATCGACAAGCCGCTGCACGCCCGCTTGTTCCGGCATACGGCGGCCACGGAGTTAAATCGCGGCGCCGGCACGGCGGTTGCCCAATATGTGCTCGGCCACAGCCACCGGGGCAATACGCTCCAATACGCCCATCTCAATCCGGACAAGTATGCTGTCTTTATGATGATTCTAAAGATTAAATAATTGGCAGCTCATTTTCATGTGTTTCGGGAGGATAAACGATGAGAGAGTTTAGCGTGATCATCGAAAAGGACGAGGATGGCTACTTTGTAGGCAACGTTCCTGCGCTTCGGGGTTGCCACACCCAAGCAAGGTCGCTGGATGTCCTGATGAAGCGGATCAAGGAAGCGATCGAATTTTGCCTGGAGGTGGAGGAACCGGTTTCGAGCGAATTCATCGGCGTTCAAAAGGTGGCGGTCAACTCGTGACCACATTCCCATTGATTACCGGCAGCCGGCTTGTCCGGGCCTTGCGCAAATTCGGATTTGAAGTGGTGGGCGTCAAGGGCAGCCATCATTTCCTTCAACATGCAGACGGCCGGTGTACGGTCTTTCCCATCCATAAAGGCGAGACCATCGGGCGTGGACTTCTTGCGCAAATATTGCGAGATTGCGACCTGGATAGAGAAGAGCTCCAAAAGACATTATAAAAGGGCGAGCACGTCGGTGAGCAGTTTGAGGCCTACGGCCCACAGGGCGGCCTCTTCCTTGGTTATTGCCATGGGGATTCTCCTTTCTATGGGGTTAGTCTTTGGTCAGCAGCACGAAGCCCGCGTCGATGAGCTGGTTTTTAGCCTTGCGAAACGCTTCCCGTTCGAACGTGTCGTCACGGCCCAGGGCTAGGGTGGCCCCCCACAGGATCGTGGCCGACGGCTTTTATGAGTGGGCCGGGAAAAATGGGAGCCGGCAGCCGATGTACATCACCCTGCCCGATGAAAAGCCGTTTGCCTTTGCCGGCCTGTGGGAGATCCGGAACGACAGGGAAAAAGATGGGGAAGCCTATCGATCGTGCACCATCATCACGCGGCCGGCCGCAGGAGGCATAGAGCGGCTGCACGACCGCATGCCGGTGTACGATCCCTGGCTGGATCCCGGCAACCAGGATGCGGCGCTGCTGGGCCGGTTGCTGGAAGAAAAGGCGCTGACCGAGTTGAAGTTTCACCCCGTGACCCGGGAGGTGAACTCGGTAGGTCACAACGATCCTTCCAACCTTGCGCCGGTGCAGATGGATGAGATGGAGCGGGCGCGCGATATCAATCGCATCTGCTCCAATTGCCGATGCTTTGCAGGCGGCCTTCCTCGAACGTGAGTGGATAGCAATACATGCCGCCGCGTTCCTTGACCCGGATCTGCCAAAGTTCGATCAGTTTTTCGGTTTTGACTTTTTCCTTCGATGCTTTTTCGTTGGTGTCGGCCTTGGTCTCAACATGGGTTTCCTTTTTGATCATTTCCTTGCTGATCACCTCGCCGCACCGGCTCAATTTGATCATCACTTCGGATGTCGTGTCGCCTTCGGAGATAATGTCATTTCCGCACCGGATTCCCGCCTGAATGGAAAATGGAGAAAATACCACCGCCAGCATCAGAATTGACAGGGTCAACGCTTTCATCGATCTTACTCCTTTCTTCTGTCCGTATCGTTGGTTTGAGCATGATCGGGCCGATGAGCATCCCGGCGTCCGGGCAGGACCTGGGAACGCGCCTTGCCGCCCGATACGATCCAGCGAAGCACCTTGACCCAAGGCGGCCACGCCCGGATCTGGGGTGTCAGTCCAAGCGATACCTGCGCGGCCGTCAGAGAGTCTTCCAGCAACGCGTCATGCATCGGGCGATAGAGCAATGGCCACGACAAGATGGCCAGACTCCGGGCATGCATTCGCAGGGTGTGCCTCAGGAGGGTGGATTGCTTCGAGGTGCCTATGATTTCGTACTCGTGAAAACCATCGAACCCTTTCGGGCCGGTGAACCGAAAATTGATGGATTTGCCCGGTGCGTATTGCTCGACAAAGTAGCGGATGGGGCCGTGTCCGCCCGCGGCACCGGGGCCAAGGGGGCGGTCGAACGCCATTTTCGGCCAGGTGTGTGTTGGCCATAACCGGTCTTGCGGGGAGGAAAGCGAATCGATGAGCGCGCCCGCTTGAACCGGATCCGCTTCCAACACCCGCTCATGAATGTTGAGTACTTCCATCTTGTTTTTCCTGCCGGGACCGGATGGCATCTTGGACCGGCGCCTACTGCCAGGCATTCGCCCGGACGGCGGGCCGGCATGCTCAATCACAGATCCTGAGCCTCATGTGCCTGGCAGTCAGCTTCTGGCATTCATCGGCCAGATCGTCGTCAATCACCACGTTGGTTCTTCCCATGGGATCACCTCCAATCGCAAATACACATAATATGCGTTGTATAGGTGTATTTCTATGCGAAAAGGGCGGGATCCCGGTTGATTGGGAATCGGATTCACGCTACCGCCACAAACATGGCGTGTCAATGAAATACTGGATTTAGCTTAAATATCAGACAGGTTGGTAATAACGACGGGATCTCCGGGCATTAGAGGCCCGAGGAAGCGCGTTTTTCACCTACGGCATCGATAGAATTTTGGCAATTTTTTTGCACAGCCTGCCAACATCATATGGTTTTTGAATAAAGTCGAGGCAACCGCTCTCCAACAGCGCGCGGGCACTGCTGGAAGCACCTATACCACTGGCTATCAATCCTTTGATCTGGGAATTATATTTCCGCAGCTCTTGATACAGGTCCCCGCCGTTTGTGTCCGGCAAGACCAGGTCCAGGATCACCAGGTCGATGTTCTTCCATTGTTCCCGATAAATCTTCAGGGCATCGGTCCCGTTCAGTGCCATGAGCACGGTATATCCGCATTGTTCCAATAATTCCGAGACCGGCTCGATGACCATGATGTCGTCATCGATCAATAAAAGGGTTCCCTTCATGCAAGCCGTTTCAGGCTCGTTTCCTGGTCCCGCTGCTGCCGGCGGATCATCGGCCGTGGGGAGCCATATCGAGAAGGTGGTGCCTTTTTTCAATTCGGACGCCACTGAAAGTTCGCCATTGTGGCTTTTGATAATGCCGTATGCCGTGGAAAGGCCCAAGCCGGTGCCTTTGCCCAGGCCTTTGGTCGTATAAAAGGGTTCAAATATGCGTCCGAGGATCTCTTCGGGAATTCCGAGGCCGGTATCGGAAATTTTTAACAGGATATGCGGACGCTCCGACATCGAGGAGCCTGCCGTTTTACTGCCGGGGCCTTCCGTGCAGGTGGTTTCTACACACACGTCTCCTCCGTCGGGCATGGCATCGGCCGCATTCAGTAAAAGATTCACCAGCACTTGATGCATTTGCCCCGGATCGGCGGTTATTTGGGGCAAGCCATCGGACAGCTTCTGAATGATGTGAATGTTTTTGTTAGTGGCCGATAAGGTCTGGCAGACTTCTTTGATGAGTTGGTTCAGGTCGATATTCTCCATGACCCAATTTTTGCCGCCGGCATAGTTGAGCAGCTGTTTGGTCAGGGAAGCGCCATGTTGCACCAGCTTTTCGATGCATTTGATGTTTTGAACCGCAAGTGAAGGGGATGCCAAGTTGGCCAGGGCAAGGGTTGCATTGCCTTGTACGCCCATGAGCAAGTTGTTGAAATTATGTGCGATGCCACTTGCAAGGGTGCCCATGGCCTCCATCTTCTGGGAATTTCTAAGATGGCATTCCATTCTTCTTTGGCGCGTTATGTCCCTTAAAAAGCTGATGATGGCGGCCCTGCCTTCCCAGAGGATTGGCGCGTCATTGAGTTCCACATCCCTTGTTTCGCCGTTGGGCTGAATAAGTCTGAATGTCACCGGTTCGCGTATTTCCTCTGCTTCCAGTCCCTGGTGCCGCCGCCTCAAAATCACGTGGCGGTCATCGGGGTGGATGAGCTCTTCGAACAAACTGTTAATGGCGGGCTTGTCGGCATCGCAGAACAGGTCCAATGCGTTCGGATTCATGAATTTGATGCGACCATCCTGGATCACGCATATTGCATCCTTGCAATGCTCCACAACGAGGCGGTATTTCTCCTCGGAACGCTTGAGGGCAAGTTCCATCTCCTTGCGGTCGGAAATATCGACCAGAATGCCCTGGACGCCGACCGTCCGACCGTTTCGCGTAATTGGCTTTGCATGGGTCCGGATCCATTTGACTCCGTTGCTTTTGGTCGAGAGCCTGTACTCCGTGGCCCTGCTATCCCCGCTCATGACGCTGGAAAACTGGTTTATTCTGTCCGTCAGATCGGCCGGATGAACGAAATCGGTAAACTTGCGGCCGATCACTTCATTGGGTCCATAACCCGATATCTGTTGGATATTGGGGCTCACATAGGTAATGACCGCATTTTCATCGGTGGTGTATAAGACATCGTTGAGATTTTCCACCAAGGTGCGGTAGTCGTTCCTGTCATAGGGATCGAAATGCGCGCGTTGCGCGGCAGCAGGGCCGTGAGTCGTTGCGGCAAGCCAGCATTTATGCCCGTCATACCGCAGCGGCGTCACATCGGCCTTCAGGAAGAATTGGCAGTCATCCTGCATTTCGATCTGGATATAGCCTCCTTTTGTCACGCGGGCCTTGAGATGGTCATATGAACTTGGGGCTATTGTCGCAAGCGCGCGCGATTCACTGTCCGCCAGGTCTTGGCCTTCCGGCAGGTCCTCGACAGGCAAATGAAAATCGGCGCAGAATTGACGGTTGACTTCCATGACACGCCGGTCGTCTGAGCGGAAGACGGCCAGGGAAACAGGCACCGCGTGAAATATCCGCAGGTAGTTACTGGCAATCTGCTTGTAATGTTTCACCAGATGCCAATTGGACTTTTTATGCAAGCCTTCCACGGTAATAACTCCATTGCCATTTGAGTGTGATGCGCAGGCGGCCGGGAGTGTGTTATTGATGACCGGCGCCTGGGCGCTTTTTCCTGTCGCAGCGCGCTTGCTATGGCATTCTGGCCCATCGCGGCTACGGCAGGAGACTGGACGGATAGCCCATGTGTTTCATCACTTCCCTGATTTGATCTGGTTGGATATCTCCCTTCTCGATCAATATCCGGCTCGTGAGCCGATGCGCGTTGCCTTCTATCTCCTCGCTAAACTGGGTCGTGATCGCTTCTTGAAGCTGCGAGACAGTGATCAGGCCCATTTTTAGGGCAGAAACGCAGAAACGGTGATCAATCTGGCGGTATGGCACCTGGTCTCCTTTCTCGATTCCGGCGTCTGGGTCCATGAAAGCCGGTTAAATTGAAGAAAAACGTTCTTGCACGGATCACTTGGTGAACTTGTGCCAGGACCTATCGCTTCAGGGTTTTGAATGCGGATGCAAAATGTTCGGTGACCTGCTCGATCCATACCCGCTCTCTCTCATCGAAGCCTTCTCCTTTGAAACGGCCGACAAAACACAGGCCGATACAGCGGTTGCCAATGACAATGGGACAGAGATAGGCGTGCTGAAACGGCTCTTTTCCGAATGGGTCATAGGGCAACCCCAATGATAGAGTTCCTGAATGCCAATAAATGGACAGCATCGACTTGATGCATTGAATTATGACCGAATCCGATCTGGTCATGGGAACGGAAAAATCCTTGGCCTCGGTCTTCAGCGATTTGCCTACATAGGCGATCCCCCTAACGACTTCCGTTTTATCGCATGAAAAGGCGATGTATATTTCGCTGTCCGGCAGACATCGAAACAAGGCCTCTTGGGCCAGCATCAGCAGTTGGCTGAAAACGAAAGGGCGCTTTCGGCATAGCGCCAGTTCGGTCAGGAAATGACCGATGAGCATCTCCGGGGAATCGGTCTGATCGAATGAACCGATTGAACTGCCGAAATCCATGCGCGCAACCACTCCCATGGGGCTTGCTTTGCCCCACTCCAACAGGTTGATCATCATTTCTACGTCATCCGGTTCGAGGTTGAAAAAGTGCTTTATGTTTCCATCGGATGCGAATGTATGCCGGAGTAAATCGGGTACGGAAAACGCCTCGCTCCCCATGATTTTTGAAATTCGCTTTTCGCTTTCCTTAAGCTCGCTTTTCCCGCTTTCCTGCTCGCCAAAAAGCATGGCCGCAAGTCGGTCCGATTCCTCCACGAGCAGGCGCATGGGGTCGCTTGCCGATGATGGTCGGCATATCATGGCAGCCAAATCGTCGGGCATGTTCAATAGGGCAAGCACCTCTTTGCAGAAATCGTCATAGTTCATCTCGAAAATTTCAAGACAAGCCTGGTTGACGGTCACCTCCTGCTCGCATATCCGGGTTTCCATTGCATGGAATTTGTCGGGAAAGTTGTTGGCCAAGATCATGCACGGCAAGCGGTAAAACAGTCCTATGATGAATATCTCCTCCGGATTGGGGTGATTGATTTCTTTGGCGAATGTCATGGCGAGCGATCCGCAGCAATAGGATATGGCGTATAGTTTGAGCAGCTTGCGCTTTTGAATGGTGGCCATGATATGGCGGAACATGCCCAGACCCATTGCCAGTAGAAATACTTTATCCGCCCCGAGGTAATTGACGGCTGCGGAGACGGTTTTGATAGAACACCTGGGTGAGTAAAACGCCGAGTTGACGGTGGACAACAAACTGCTGGCGAGGCCGCAATCACGCATGATGACTGCCGACAGTTCGGATGTGAAGTAATCCTGCTTTCTGACGATCCGAGACATTTCAAGCACGGTGTCATTTAAAGTCGGCAGGGCTTGTTTGTCGCGCAATTCATCGATTAATAGATTCAATGGCGATTTCGTTTCATTCACGGCTGTTCTCTGTCCTCAAAGGCCTGGCGGCGTTTTTGTTTATCCTAGATGCTCGCAGAGTGCCTAGATTCTGTGCGTTAAGCAGATTTTTTAATTTTCTCGAATGCTTGAACATGACTCGCCTTAGAGGTTGGATCACAAGGTGCTCGCCCGTATTGGGATTTCGGCCTAATCGGGCCTGTTTGTTGATCACGTAGAATTTGCCGAATCGAGGGATCAGAATATCGTTGCCGTTTTCCAAATTGCGTTTCATGATCTCGATCAGCGCTTCTAAAATTTGATGGCTCTCCTTCTTTGATCTGCCTGTTTGTTGAGAGATCTTCTCCGCAACGATCATTTTCGTCAGGGCCATGATTGCTCACCCATCTTCATGTCCAAAATTTAACTGGATTGCGCAGGGTTTTCCACTGGACCAGTTCAAGAAAATGCGCCATGGACCTCCGCCAAACATCGCACCGCGGAAGTCAATATCGGAATAATCGCTAATGGCGCGTTACGATTCCATTGGGTCGTCGATAGTAGATGGCACACTTTGCTCAACCTCTGCATTGCGGAAATTGCTTTCGATTTCCGGCAATCCTTCCTTTTGTATCCCCATGATCAAGCATTGTTTTTAGCAGTTTCACCATAACGTCATTGGTCATATGCCTGCCACAAAAAATGGTTTGTTTAATGTCAAGCTCTTAGGATGTTTATGAATACACCTAGCCCAGGCGCCTGTGGTGACTTCCTTCTAAAAGGTTCGTCGAAGGATGGAGGGAAAATGCACAACCAAGTTACCCGCAATTGAAGAACAACAACTGTACCGAATAAAGAGGCCGCACAATAAAAATGCATTTCTAAAGCATCTAATGCTGTTATCGTATTGTGCACATACTGTGCCATATCGTATACATTTGTAACTCGTAAAGAGGATTGACAAAATGCGATTAGAAGAAATTCTTTTGGTCGAATACTGCCAAAATTTGTCACAATTGTATGACTATTTTTGTCATGAAATGTGATTTTCCTGTAAGGAAGGATACATCAGGAAAGGCAACTAGAAGAATAAAGCAGATTGATATATATGTTAACTTTTTAAATCATTATGGTAATTTGTTCTATCTGTTGGATCGTTATCATTATTGTGTCCTGAATATGACAGCTCTCGGATTAGTTGTTCTCCGAAGCATCGGCCATTTTCTTAGTCCGTTACTTGAGTCCTTTGGCTATATAACCGCAAGGTTTAACAGCTTTACCTGCGGGGCCCGCAACCATGGTAGTATTCAGCCAATTTATTGACTAGATCGGGATTATCAGTGTTTATCTTTAACGACGATGGTCTTCGTCGTCTGCCAGCACACGCAGTTTCGCTTCGATGGTACTACCCTTGGCCGGTCAAACGCGTTGAGATACCCAAGCCTTCGGGCGGCCTGCGCCCCCTGAGTATTCCAACTGTGGTGGATCTGATGATCCAACAAGCCATTGCCCAGGTATTGACGGTTATCTTTGACCCCGGGTTCTCGGATCACAGCTATGGGTTCAGACCCAACCGGTCTGCCCATGACGCGGTAAAACAGGTACAAGCCTATGTCAAAGAAGGTTACTGATGGGCTGTGGGCATGGACCTTGAAAAGTTCCTCGACACGGTCGACCACGATGTGCTCATGCAGCGGGTGGCCCGAAAGGTTCATGATAAGCGCGTCCTGAAGTTCCGGCTGTTTCACGAATGGGCATCGAGCGCCTGGCGGACGGCATGGGCGAGGTCCGCGTAGGTGACCGGCTTCATGAGCACGGCGCTCAGGCCGATGGCTTCGGTTTCCGGGGCGTGGATCCGGTCGCTGAACCCGCAGCACAGGATGATGGGGATGCCGGGCCGGATGGTTTTTATCTGCCGGGCCAGCTCGTCGCCGGTCATCTTCGGCATGGTCATGTCGCTGATCACCAGGTCGTATTTTTGCGGATCGGCCTTGAACGCCTGGACGGCGTCGATGGTGCTGGCCCGGGTTTCCACCCGGTAGCCGAGCTGCCCGAGCAGATCCCGGCCAAGGTCGATCAGCGCTTTTTCGTCGTCCACGAATTTGAGCATGGCCACCAGCGCGCGTTCCTGCTCACTCAGTCCAATCTGATCCATAGCCGAATCCGTCACGGCCTCCTTGGGCAGTTCATAGGTGGCCGGCGCTTGTTGGCTTCTGGTCCGCATGCCGATGTGCCGGTCGACCTTGGAAAGGACGAAGTCCACGGCCTGGTCCGCGAGTTGGAAAACCGTTCCCTTGTAGATCTGATAGGAGGGGATCGGCTTGCGCACGGTGGTGCCGTGAAAGTGCATGCATTTGATTCCGGAGCTGGGCAAAAAGCGCTACGGTTCCATGGCTTGTAGGTCCAAACGATTGTACCCACTGTAAATATCAACGCCGTGATCGATGATAGCGCAAAGAGCATGTGGTTGGGGCTCGAGCCAGCTAAAAAGGAGATCAAAGGCGAATAGATGAAACCGAAGATAACGAAAAATAACCGGATGAATACGGCGAACATGATTGGCGCGGCCATGCACCAAAAAAAGAACTTTATGATTCTTTTTTCCCTTTTTACTTTATCGTCATGTTTCATCTTTGTCTTGACCGGGAAGCTAAATATTTTTGGCAGTATTTTCATCCAATACCTGCCTGACGGTGACGGCCAGGTCGCCGATGGTCAAGGGTTTCATCAGGATTTTCTTGATGCCGGGGGAATTGACCTTGGCATGGGCGATCCTTTCACTGAACCCCGAGCACAGGATCATGGGCAGATCCGGTCGGAGGGTTTCGATATGGCGTGCCAGCTGTTCTCCGGTCATGACGGGCATGGCCATGTCCGTGATGACCAGGTCGTAGGCGCCGGCATTGGCCTCGAGTTCCTGCAGTGCATCGACGCTGCTGGTGAAGGCCGTCACCCGGTAGCCCAGCCGTTCGAGGGTCAGCCGTTGCACTTCGACGATCATCCGTTCGTCATCCACCAGCAGAATCCGTTCGGTGCCGGTGGGATGCTCGACAGGAGGCACCGGCGTGTCGGCCACGTCAGTACGATGCGGTATGGGCAGGTAGACCTTGAACGTCGTGCCCCGGCCCACTTCACTGTAGACACGGATATCGCCGCCGTGATCCTTGACGATGCCGTAGACCACGGATAGCCCCAGTCCGGTGCCCTTGCCGTGGGGCTTGGTGGTGAAATAGGGGTCGAAGATTTTGGGCAGAAGGTGGGCGGGTATGCCGTGACCGGTATCGGTCACCGACAGAAGGGCATACCGGCCGGGCGGCAGGGGTGCCCCGGATGCATCGTTTTCTGTGAATTGGACCTGGCGCAAGTCGATGGTGATGCTGCCGCCGTCCTTTTCCACGGCGTGATAGGCGTTGGTGATCAAATTCATGGCGATCTGGTGCAGGTTGGTGGGGTCGGCCAGCACCGGATCGCAATCGCGCTGGAAGTTGAGGTGAATTTCGATGTTGGACGGAATGGTGGCGCGCGTCAGCTTGACGGCCTCGTCGAGGATCTGCTGGAAGCGGACCGGCATTTTATGGTGCTCGGCCTGGCGGCTGAAGGAGAGGATCTGTTTGACCAGGTCCGATGCACGCTGACCGGCCTTGAGAATTTCGGTGGCATGTTTCCGATGTTTGTTGCCGGGGGGCAGATCGTACAGCAGCATTTCCGAAAAGGCGATGATGGGGGTCAGAATGTTGTTAAAGTCGTGGGCGATACCGCCGGCCAGGGCCCCGATGGCCTCGCTTTTTTGGGCCTGTTGCAGGCGGTCTTCGATCTTTTTGCGGTCGGAGATGTCGCGGTTGCTGACCCGCAGCCCCAGACGGGTGCCGTCCGGCCGGGCGATAGGGACGTAGCGGTGGTTGATCCAGATGGTTTGGCCGGTCTTGTGAACGATGCGTAAATCGATATGGCAGGCCTGGGTGTCCCGGCCCTTTTGAGAAAGGTGCCATTGGAAGGATTCAAGATCCAGCGGGTGCACGATCCGTTGTGACCGGCTGGAAGGCATAGATGCGCCGAAGCCCGTCCGGACCGTTATGAATGGATATTCCCGGTGTCAGGGCGCGCTGAAGCGCTTCCCAGGCCGTGGGGATGATCGGATCACCGATGGGGTTGGTATGGTCCCCGGAGGGATGATGGAAGAGGCGGATGCCATGATGATCGGTGACGGCGAAGAAAGCGCCCGGGGGCATTTCGACCTTGTTGAAAAAGTCCGCAAAACGCTCCAGTCTTACGGCGGCGGTGAGCACAGCGGAGATGTTGCCCAACCGGTCCATCACCGGGTGGGCAAAGGGCAGGGAGGGCAGCTGTTAGCCCACGCGGGTGACGATATATTCGCCCACCGCGAATTTTTTTTCGCTCAAGGCGCGCTGGATGTGGAGACGGTCGGCCAGATTGGTTCCTTCATAAGGGATGGCCGACGCGAACACCTCGCCATCGGCGTCCACGGCCGCGATGTTGATGTAGGATGGATTGCTCTTGATCATCTCGAGGAAAACGTCGCTGCAGGTGATACAGTTTTTGTCTTTGATTGCGACAAGTTGGGAAAGTGTTGCCAGGGTCTGGCGGGCGGCGTGGGTGACGCCTCGTTGCACTTCGGCCATGGACTTGGCGAGGAACAGGACCTCTCGTCGGGCGTCCTCGATGGCATTGCGCCGCAGCTCCAGGCCGGAATAAAAGATGATCAGCAAGGCTGGCAGAAGAGCCAGGAGCACCAAGAAATTGAATATTTTCGCAATGGACCTTTTTTTGAAAAGGGGCATGGGGATAATTCCTCTTCAATTTTTGGGCAAACGACAATTTTTATCGGCTCAAAGGGGAATTGTCTTGACTTGTTTTTTTCTTTTTTCAGGACCATAGCATGGTTTCGCAGGGAGATGAACTGGAGGCGCATGTCGACGGGAAGCGAAGCCTGGCCGCCCGGAAAGATCTTCCAGCAACTCAGCGGTTCGTGACGGCCTTCGCCCCGATGTCCTTGCCGGTATTTGAGATCGTGCAGAAAGCAGGCAGGGAATAGAGGAGGATCAGCGGCTTATTGACCACCTCCTGGTTGCACTTCGGTTGGGTCCGGCGTATAACCCGCTCGGTTGATGCCCATTTCTACTTTTCAGATCCATATGGGCCTATTTTTCGAAAGAGGTATGATCATGCGAGCTGAAATCGTGGCGACCGGAGATGAGATCCGCACCGGTGCGCTGGTGGACAGCAATTCAGCCTACCTGGCCGATCTTCTGGAGCTCAACGGCATCGAGGTGGTGCGGCACCACGCTGTGGGCGACGATATGGATGTGCTCGTGGCGCTGTTCGGCGAGGTCAGCCGGCGCGCCGACGTGGCGGTGGTCACCGGAGGCCTCGGGCCGACCCAGGACGATTTGAGTACAGCGGCGGCGGCCCGGACGGCCGGCGTTCAGCTGATCGAGGATCCCCGCGCCCTGGCTGAAATCGAAGCGTTTTTTAAAACCCGCGGCCGGCCCATGAACCCTTCCAATCGCAAGCAGGCTCTGTTTCCCGACGGGGCGCGCGTGTTGTACAATCGCATGGGAACGGCACCCGGTTTCCAGGTGATGATCGGCGGATGTCTCTTTTTCTTTATGCCCGGGGTGCCCAACGAGATGCGCGTCATGTTCGAGGAGCAGGTTTTGCCCGCGTTGCAGATTTTACAGGGCAAGGCGCGGCAGTTTCGGATGGTGCGGGTCATCTCGACCTTCGGCCTGCCCGAAAGCGCCGTCGGAGAGAAAGTGGCGGCCATCGCCGATCTTTTCCCGGACGTCAAGCTCGGTTTGCGGGCCAAGTTTCCGGAGATCCAGGTCAAGCTGTATTACAACGCCCTGGATGAAGACCGGGGTCGGGCGCGCCTGGCCGAGGCGCTGCAGTGGGCGGCCGGACAGCTGCAGCCTTACGTTTTTTCGCAGGATGAACGCTCCATGGCCGCCGAGGTTGGGGAACTGCTCAGACAGCGCGGTGCCACCCTGGCGCTGGCGGAAAGCTGCACCGGCGGCATGGTGGCCAACTGGGTCACCAATACGCCCGGTTCGTCCGACTATTTTCTCTTTTCGGCCGTGACCTATGCCAATGCGGCAAAGATCCAGGTGCTTGGCGTGCAACCCGAGACTCTAAACCGCTGCGGGGCCGTGCACGAGGAGACGGCCGAACAGATGGCGGCGGGCGCGCGCCGCGTGGCAGGGGCCACCTATGGTCTGGCCACTACCGGTATCGCCGGTCCGGACGGCGGCACGCCGGAAAAGCCGGTGGGTACGATCTGTATCGGGCTGGCCACCCCCGGCACGGTGCTGAGCCGCAGGGTGACCCTCTCCTTCGGCCGGCGCCTGATGAACAAAAAACTTTTCGCCATGCTGGCCTTGGATCTGCTCCGGCGGCACTTGAGCGGCACATTAAAATAACAATCGGTGTGAGGCGATGGCAGACCCAGACCCAACCCGATGGATAAGAGCCGGTTGGCTCATCGACGGCACCGGACAGCCTGTCGTCAGAAACGCGTTGATCGGCGTGCGCGACGGCATCCTTGTATCGGTCGGCCCTGCCGGCTCAACCTCCATCGACGCGGTGGATCTTTCCAATTCAACGCTATTGCCGGCCCTCATGGATGCCCATGTGCATCTGGCCTTTTCCGGTTCCCTCGATGATCGCGTGCGCACGACCCAGCTGGAATACACCCTGGAAGCGGCCGAGGCGGCCGTTTGCCGGCATTTGAAAGACCAGTGGCGCCACGGCGTGGTGGCTGTGAGGGACGGCGGCGATCGCTTGGGGGCCACCCTTCATTACAAGCAAACCCATGATCCATCGGAGGAAGTACTGGCCGAAGATGTACCGGCCGAGCGAGTACCGGTCACCATGAAGGCCGGCGGGTGGGCCTGGCATGCCCCCGGCCGCTACGGCCGCATGCTCGGCCGTGCCGTGCCGCCGGGAACGTCACCCGCCGAAGCGGTGTTCGCCCAGATCGATGCCATCGACCATCTCAAGATCATCCAATCGGGAGTCAACAGCATCGATCGCTTCGGACACGCCACCCGGCCCCAGTTCGACGAAGACGCATTGCGTGCCATGGCGGATGTGGCGCACCGGGCCGGACGGCCGGTGATGGTGCATGCCAATGGAGAGCTGCCCGTACGCCTGGCCATCGCCGCCGGTTGTGATTCCATCGAGCACGGCTATTTTATGGGTGAAGAGAACCTGCGCCGCATGGCCGATCAGGGCGTCTGCTGGGTGCCGACCGTGGTGCCCATGTCCCGGTTGACCGAGGCTTCCAATCTCAGGTCTGACCAGATCGACATCGCCCGGCGCACCGTGGACCACCAACTGGACCAGATTCGAAAAGCCGTCCAGTTCGGGGTGACGATCGCGCTGGGAACCGATGCCGGCAGCCAGGGGGTCGATCACGGCGCGGCGGTCCGGCAGGAGCTTGCGCTGCTCATGGACGCCGGCATGCGGCTGGCAGAGGCCGTGCAATGCGCCACTGGACACGCCGCCCGGCTGATGCGTCTGGCCGATCGCGGTGAATTGCGACCCGGCGGCCGAGCCGATTTTTTGGTGGTGGACGGAAGCCCCGATCGCCTGCCGGAAGGATTGGCGCACATCGCTTCCATGTGGATCGGCGGGCGTAGGATTCAATGAATGGCAATCAGTCAGAATCGCAGTTCATCAACCTTCTACCTTGAAAAAAAGCTTTTACCCCTCCGGTGGTGTGAATTTTCGCGATTTGATGTTGCGAATCAGCCTGAGCATCGGCTCGGTCCAATCGGACACCCGGGTGGGCTTGTGGCGGTATATCTCCGATAGGGACAGGTGCGGATCACGGACCGGGCTGCGTAAATAGTAGCGCAGCGCCGTCAGCCGCTCCTGGATCTGCTTTTCGACCTGGCCGCGCAGCTCTTCCTTGATGGTGAGGATGCGCTCTTTGATCTCCTGGGGCGGGCTCTCGTTCTTGTATTTGCCCAACTTATACTGAATGCGCAGATGGATCAGCTCCTCGAGGCGTTTTCCATAGGAGGGGCTGAGCCAGACGACTTCCGGGATCAAATCGCCGAAATGGGTGACGCCCAGAATGTCTTTGCCCTGGGACCAGTAGCCCATCAGAAAATCCTGATCCAGATCCATGTAATTTTTCAGGGGCATGTACATGCGGCGAAGGTAGGTAAGCACTTTTTCCGTTTTCTTCTTGTGACCGCCGATGATGACCGATCCGCCCACCTCGCCGGGTTTGACACCCTTGGTCCAGGGTGCACCGGTAATGCCGAAGTCGTTCAACACGGGGATGAGCATGAGGGCCGAAAGGGTGTTGATGGCCAGGGCGTAGCCGGCCGAGGGACCGCCCACGTTGTACGAGGCCGACAACAATTGGTGGTGGATGGTGTAGTCTTCCAGGAAATCGCCCAACAGCCGGGCGGTGCTCACCTTGGGGTCCAGGCCCTGAAGGTAGTTTTTCACCATGGTGAGCGCTTCCTGGG
>Ga0209164_1001877_pt1 | contig 24612 bp, 26 predicted proteins | sample MTBNYHSulfiMetaG_FD_187458 | JGI IMG/M metagenome (GOLD analysis project Ga0209164, IMG submission 187458) | Enrichment culture microbial communities from rom New York Harbor, USA that are MTBE-degrading - MTBE-NYH (New York Harbor Sulfidogenic)... | ecosystem: Environmental > Aquatic > Marine >... | reverse complement strand
TAACCGAGAGAGCGACCGGGCCGCCATAGCCGGGGGGATTTGATGGTCCCCCCGGCATGTCGCCCCTATACCGTGCTAAAAACGTTTTTCTTTCGGTAAAGTGTCCGGGAAGATCTTAACTAATTCACATCATGCCGTCACAATGCCGACCACCAAGGGGCGTATGTGAACGCTCATAAATTCTTTTTTTGCATTTCTTCTTTTTTTTCAGCTTCAACAAGCTTGTCTATGACAATATCAATCAATCGATCAACGCAATATGGACACCAGTCTTTATTTTCTATTTGATTCCCACATTCCCTACATGTGTATTTTTTGGGCTTTTCTGTCTTCTCTGTTGAATTTTGCAAGACAAATTCAAGTATTTCATCGGCCTTATTCTCCAACGCTGCATCGTTACAAAAGGAGAGATACAGGTCGCTTTCACAAGTCAGACATGCGCCCCCAATTGATAAACCACCACACTTCAAACAACGGCCGACAATTCTTTTTTTATCCTCTGAAAAGCGCTTCATGATTTCACCTCCACCTGAACGGTGCCGGTGTGCGGGTTCATCAGTATTCGATCCCTGGACACTTCCGGCCCGAACGGATTTTGAGCACAGAAGGCCCGCGCCGCTGCTCGGCCTTCATGCGTGATCGGCGCCCAGGTTCCGGCATCGCCGTCAAAGGAAACACCTTCGGCCCAGGACCACACAAGCTCATGTGCTGTTATCCCCGATGGGAGCATTCCCCCAGGTCCGAAGTCGGGCATATCATCAAATCCTGGTCCCTCGATCCGCAAAGCAGGAATGCCGTAACTCGATGCAGGGCTGTCTGTGGTCAAAGTTGCCTTGTGGCCGTTCGGCCCGGTATAAATCAAAATCTCCATGGTAAAGCCTCCTTATTCGTTGAAATGTTCGGTGATGTAAGAGTCGGCCGCAAAGTATCGCTCAAGCCCGCGCTGCTCGCAAAGATCGAGCGCTGTCCAGACGATAACGGCCCATATGATGGCGAGAATCAGGAAAACGAGGTTGGATTTCCGGAAACGTATCATCGGCCCACCTCCTTCAGCTCGTATGCTGCGACGCGGATGATAGGGTTTTCCTTTGCCCAGCTCGGCGCTTTGGTGTTAGCAACAATCGCCTTTTCAAGCGCTCGATCTGCGTCCCAGGCAACGGCGGAAAGGTCTGTGTCCGGCCCGTCTTGGAAATCTCGGATAACGATGTAAAGCTTCATTGATGTACCTCCTTACTTGGAGGCATGGCGGGAAGGGATTGAAAACCCGGTGGGGAAATGATATGGGGATTCAGCCCTCGACCAGTCACGCCTGGTTGGGGTTAGGGCCTGGTCGGTGCGTCAACACCGACCAGGCCCGTTTTTAACCCGCTCCCATAATGGAGGCGGGACCGGCGCCCGTGACCCCTGAAATCCAAGGTGCCGGAAATCAAAATCTAAACGATTTTCGGCGGCCGGAGCTCGTGAACGGCCGCCGGTGAAACCTCCCTTGCATGTCTGCGCCGGTTCATTCTGTCCAGGCCAAGCTTTGCGTGGGCTTCCCGAATAGGACCAGTGCTCAGGTGGAGCGGATAACCTTGAGGTCCGACGGCCTGGCCTGTGTGGCTCTGAACCTCCCGCCACGACTCGACAAAAACCCGCCGCATATCCACCAGACCGCCCACGGCGGTGATGTCCTGTTCATGGGGTCGAATCGGCCGGACCATAAACCCTTCCGACTTCTTTAAAAGCGCTGTCTCTGCGCTTCGAAGACTGTCCCGGATGCGCTGTATTTCAGCCGTGCGGGTTTTTTCGGATATGCCGTTTCTCCCGGCGGAAAAACGCTTCACGGCCTCAAGGAGTTCGTCTTTGGTGACGAATGGCGGTATTTTTTCGCCCGCCAGATAATCGGCAATGTGTCGGGGATTCCGCTCGATCGAGGCGGCCTGAAGCGCAAACATTCCCGCTATGGCTGTGATGCGGGCGTCAAGGTATGCGGCATATCCCGCGTTTATCCAAGCCTGAAGAGATTCGCAATCTATCGGCGCCGCCTCCATTTTCGAGAGTTGGCGCTTCAAATTCGGGATGGTTTCGGTTTGCAATTTTTCGCATTCCTGGAAACCGTCTATCCAGCCAAAATCGGCCGTAAGCTTATCGAAAAACGGAACCTGGTTAACTTTTAGCGGCGTTATGCAGCCGGTCGCATCAATTCGAATTGGCATCATCGGGCAATCTCCTTTTCAATGTGGGTGTGCACCTGTTTGCTTTCAAGCCATGCCCGGTGTCCCGCCGGATCTTTCCGGCCGGCTTCAAGCAGGGCAGCGCCGGGCTTCATCCCGGCCGCCTCGAAACCTTTGACGAGGCTTAAAAACTGCGCCGCCTGTCCGGTCTGCCCGGCCGAAGGCGTCGAAGGCCTCGGCGCCGGTCCAGGCGCCGGTGCGAGGTCCTCCCCCTGCATGGTTTCAAGCCATGCCCTGTGGGCCTCGGGTGCTCTCTGGGATGCCTCAAGCATCGCTGCACCCTTCTTCATCCCGCTGGCCATGAGTTCATTGACGAGGGTCATAAACTGCGCCGCCTGTCCGGTCTGCCCGGCCGAAGGCGTCGAAGGCCTCGGCGCCGGTCCAGGCGCCGGTGCGGTAACTTTCCCAGCCACATAATTCATAAACTCATCAAAACCGGCCACCATATCTACAAGACCACGGGCTTTCGCCTCATCTGCGACAAAAACCTGACCGTCGGCCCATGTTTCGGCCTTGTCGGTTGCCAAACGGCGCCCGGTGGCCACGTCATCGACAAAAAGCTTGTAAACGGCGTCGATCCTGGCCTGAATATACTGGCGGGCATCATCCCCCAGGGGTTCAGCGCTATTGCCTATGGCCTTGTAGCGGCCGCTGGTAATAAACGTCATCTTAAGCCCCGCTTTTTCGAGGGCCTTTGACGTATCGAGGTGGGCTGCAACGACGCCGATGGAACCAATCTGCGCTGTCCTTGCCGCTCCGATGGTCCGAGCTGATGAAGATATCCAGAAGGCAGCCGAAGCCATGGTTGCGTCAGTATAAACGTAAACCGGCAGGATTTTTCCGGCCGCCACGACCGCATCATGCAGGGCTGTCACACCAGCCACGGTTCCGCCGGGGCTGTTAATCCGGAGCACCACGGCCCGCGAATCGGGATCTTTCGCCGCCCGTTCCACGGCCGACGCCGCGCCTTCGTAAGTCTGGTCCCAAGGCCAAACCGCCCGATGAACGAGGACGCCCTCGATGGGGACCACGGCCACCTTGCCACGAATGGTATACGGCTTGCGGCCGATAGCGGCCTGGTAATTGCCTTCCGCCCGCGGTACAGGCAAACCGGATGTTCCGGTGTCGATTCGTTCCTCAAAAGCTTCTTTGGTGATCGCCCAAAGCTCGGGGGCTGTCTTCATCGTTTGTTCCTCCGGTTCCGTTTTTTTCGGCCCTTTTGGCCTGTTTGTGTTTCGTGATCAATCCAGCGCTGAATTTTGGAGCTTTCGCGCCGGTGTCGGCTTTGACTTCTACCCATAAGTTTTTTCTCCTATGTTGCATGGGTTTTTGAAATTTTGATCAAACGTTTACCCGAGACGCGGTTATCAAGCTCCATCTCGACGCCCACCTTCCGAAGGAAAGACGAAAGTTCCCTTAGATGGCGGGAAAACGCGGACGGTGACTTCGGCCAGGCTTTCGCCTTGATCGCCTTTTCGCCCGCCAGCCGTTCAAGGTTGGCCAACAAATCGCTCGGGGTGCCTTCCCAAAAATTATTGGTCTCGGCAAATTGCAAGATTGCGGTGCCTAACAAGCTTGACTCGATCGACCGCTCTACGGCGCCTTTCCGATTCGTTGTATAGACTGTTTCAAACTGCCCCGCCGGCCAGGGCAACGCCGGTTCGGCGGCTTTGACCCATAGCGCGAAATCGGCCATTCGCGGCAGTTTTTCCATGGATACGGTCTCGATGTTCCGGAGCGCCATCGATACGGCATCGAAAAGACCGCCCAAGATTGCCGGCGCCGCCTCGGCAAAATCCTTGTTCAGGTCGCTTTCCGCTATGCGCTCTTCTTCGGGGATCGGATGAAGCGTACAAAAAAGGCACCTATCGGCTAGGTCATGCCGGGTTACAATAGAATCGATTCCGTTCAAGATCACCGGACGAACCGCGTCGAAAAGCTGTTCGTCGCGGTCGGTGTATAGCGTTTTTGTGGCGAATCCGCCGCCGGTGGCCAGGCGGCAGATGGCATCAGACAGCCAAAGTTGGGTTTGGCTCAGGTTGTCAAGGGCGATTATCCACCCGTTTGAAGCCGTGATTACCAGGTCGTGTTCCGTTTTCGGGGTGGTTCGCATTGGGGATACATTGGGGTCAATCAATGCCCGCAACTTTCGGCCGGCGGATGTTTTGCCGGTGCCCTGTTCCCCCTGGAAGGTCAGAACCGGATACGGCCCGGTTGGCTTGAAAGCGCCGACCAGCCAGGACACCGCCATCGTCCACCCGGCTTCATCGACGTTGAGAAACTCCCGGAGTCGGCTGATATCTCCGTGATGGTCGGGGATCGGCAATGGTTTCAATCCTGGCGGGCGGTAGAGTGCTACCGGCGCATCGTTTCGGAGTTTCCAGCCGGCTGCGGTAATCTCGGCTATACCCCAATCGGGGGTTCCCAGGTCAACGTAAACCGCCCCGTCGGCGCCCGCAATACGAACCGCCACCTGGCGCCGGTCGCCCAGGAATGATGCTTGGGCCTCTAAGGTGTTTATCGCGCTCGAAATAGCTTCGTTCGACGGCGAGGCGCCATCGGCCACGATAAAGTATTGTCTCAGTAGCCATCTTTTGAACATTTGAGACCGGACGCGCATGGTTTCGTGATGGTCGTCAACTTCAACCCGGGCGAAACATTCGAATGCATCATCATGAAACAGCTCGGCGTCTGAGGCGAGCTCCACCAGTTGGGTTGCGACTGATGGCGCTTTTTCTTTTTTTCCGTCCTTGCCCTTGCCGGTCGGCTTGTCGTCGGCACCGGCATCCTGCTCTTGCGCCTGGCGCAAAGCAGCTTCAATCTGATCTCGCATGGGATCACTTTCCTTTTAATTGCCGCAACACAAGCCCCAGCGGGGATTTTGCGCGGCAGTTTCTACAATCCTCGAAGCCATGCCTCTTAATAAATGAACACGAATGCGGTCCGGCAGCATCCAGCGCATGCAGGATTTTAGCGGCGCACGAATCGACACTGTAACCGGGATGGTTCCGGCTGAATTCATGACACAAGGTCACGCCGCCGGGAGACAGCCGGCAAAGGTTGGATAGGGCGGCGTACCACAGGGGCTCACTTATCGCCGCTTGATGCTCGAAGGCCCACCGCAAAAATCGACAAGCGAATACGGCCACCAAGCGATCTGTGTTGAGTTCGGTCTTATCGGCCAAAGAAGAAGATCCACCGGTGGAGCGCTCGGGCTCAGGCAAATCCATGAAATCGTCGAGCGAATAACGGAATTTCGCAATATGCCGAAGGGTGACCGTTTTTTTTCGTTTTTGGTTCGTGGTCCTCGGTATTCTCAGTATTCGCGCCGCGTCAATGGCGTTCATGTCGCCGCCCAGGACGACCGCGATCCGGCGGTTGACGCTTTCCAGCTGGGGAATGTCCTGTTTGCCGCCGGGCTCATCCAGGCACCAGTACAAATGATATCCGCCGCCGGTGTGCACCGCTATGGACGGCCGGAACGGGAACATTGACAGGTTTTCCTTGATTTTGGCGGGCGGGGTGTCCTTGAAATCCAGGTCTGCCCATGCGGCGGGGATCTCTACGATATTGCGCTTGCGGCCGCCGTCACCGTCTCGGGTGCAGACGCCGAAATAGATGTTTTTGGCCTGATTTTCCAAGCAAAATCTATCGATAGCATCGGGGGTTTCCCACAGGTGCGCCGGCCAGAACTCACCCCGACCAGGCAGGGGGCGAAACTCCACCAGGGCCTCGCAGCGCTCGTACAGCGCCCGGAAAAAATCAGCCCGGTCCACGTCACATCCCCCGATCCGATTCGTCGGCGCCTTCAAAAAACAGGTCCAATGCGCGGACGGCTTGCCGCTGGAAGGCTTTATTGGCATCCGTCGAAAAACGGAGAATCTGCTCCCATTGCCGGTTTCCGTCGGCGTCCTGGTAAGGTCTCGCGGGCAGGGATATCCAACGTTTCCCGTTTTTCTCGTGATATGCACAGCTCCGGATTTCGAGACCGGTCCGCTCTAGCTTGAGGTCGCAAAACCCCTTCAGAGTGTTTTTCTCGTATGGGCGCCATGATAAAATTTGGATCATTTCCCTTTCCTTTTGATGAAAATTTTTTCGCCCGTAACTGGGTGTGTAATAAAATTTTTCGCGCCGGCCGATTCATTGGGCAGATATGCCGACAGCTCTTGCTTGAGCAGCCTTATTTCCTGCTCAAACCGTTCAAGGGCTGAAATGGCCTTCTCTATGGCGCCGACTTTCCGCAATTCGGGCGCCTACCTGGACAGCTCGTCTACTGACTTCAGCTCAGGGAAAATATCTCCGACTTTGGCGCCGAGCATCTTTGACCATTCCGCCGCCCGGTCTACACCAACATCTTGCAGCCCGTTGCAGACCAACGAGACCAGGGAGGGGGATACTCCAGCGTTATAAGCAAATATTGCGAGCGTCCCGAACTTCGATTTTATTTTTTTGCGAAGTATCACGCGTTGCGGTGGTTTCCGAACTTTCATAGTTGAATTCTCCTATTAGAAATCTTCGTTTTGAAGACCAAAAAAAACGCTATAGTTCCATAGCTATTATTAATCCGGTGGTTAAAGACAAGAAGTTGTTAAGAATATTGCTAACAACCTAAAATATTTGATCAAGAAAACATGGTCTGCTTATGTAGATAGTTGCCGGCTTAATTCGAAAAGCGCGGCGCCCAAAATGACGTAATACTCGCCAGTCAAGTCGGAAACTTTTTTATACATTTCAGGTGGCTCGCCGCGAAAGAAAGATATCGTCCCATCCAAAAACACAACCTTGAACTCGCTAGCCTGCCAATTATATGGCTCACTCTCGTTAATCTTCCAATTATATCGCCTGTATAAACTAATTTTTTTCACCGTCACCTCTTTGGATATTTGCGATTCCATGAAGGTGCCGAAATCAACACCTTTGGCGTTTACAAGGCTTCGACATATCGGAACGGCGTGCTGTACACTTTGCGCAGGCCCATTAACAGCAATAGCCAATAACAGGTTCACAGCATCTCTTGCGGTCATTTCTGGGGCGTTCGGTCCTCGACCACCTTTTGTTAACAAGCCGATTTCACGAAGGTATGTTGCCCGGCTGTCTATATCAGAACGCTTACGGTGGGTAATGAATGATAAAAACCTTATAAGTTCTGGCGCGATCATGTGGTTTTCGTATCATTGCAAAACAAAAAAGTCAATAAGAAAATTTTATTTAGGACATTCAACAATATTTCCTTGGTTTCGATATGGAATTATGAAAATATTGCCAACATGGCAATCGCTCAAAAACCAGACGGCCGATGGGCCGTGGTCTACAGAGAAGACGGCCGGCAGCGGTGGAAATATTTCGGCCGGGGTGCCGAAGCCGAAGCCGAAGCCCGGCGGTATGACGCCGATTTAAAGGTTGCCGGAAACGTCCGGCAGTATCGGAAACAACCCAAGGTTTTCAGCCCCACGATGACCGAACTTGCCGACGCCTACGTCACAGCCAAAAAATCCACCATGGCACCGGCCACCCTAAATGCCTTGGTCCACAAGCTTACGGCGGTGATTTTGCCGATCATTGGTTACCTAAAGGCGCTCCGGTTGTCACCTGCTCGCCTGGACGCCTATGTCGAACGGCGCCTCAAGACGCCGCTCACCGTAAAGGTCGGATCAAAAAACGCGCCCAGGGAAAAGATTCTCAAGGATGCGGACGGCCATCCGTGCTTCCCGAAGACAACGACGATTCATCGAGAGCTTTCGGATATCCAGGCCATCCTCAACTGGTCCGCCGATCGAAAACTCATCCCGTACAACCCCGTTCGCGGTTATGCAAAGCCCAGCCGGGATGATGCGATAATCCGGCCCCCCTCAACCATGGAGGTGGGGGCGCTGGTCCGTCATGCCGCCGAACATTTGAAACGGGCCTTGTTGATCGCCTATTTCACCGGGCTTCGGCCAGGGGGGGCCGAGCTTTACCGGCTCACCTGGAACGATGTCGATCTGGATTCAGGGGAAATATTCGTCACGTCCGCCAGGAAGGGCGGGCTCCGCTCCCGGCGGGTTCCTGTCCATTTTTCCTTCGCGGAAATGCTAAAAGACTGGCATGCCGACGATGGGGGAAAGGGCTTCCTGATCCATTACCGGGGGGCGCCGGTCAAATCCATCAAAACCGCCTTTGCCGCTGCCAAATGCAGGGCGGGAATATCCCGCCGGCTGCGCCCTTACGATCTCCGCCACGCGTTCGCCACCGCCATTTTGGCCGCCGGCGGGGATCTGAAAAGCACCTCGGAGCTTCTTGGGCATTCCCGGCCGGACACAACCACCCGGGTATACCAGCACACCAGCCCCGAGCTCCACCGGGATGCCATCAGCCGGCTGCCGAATCCCATCGGTGATGATGACCAGGGGTGACCGGAAATTGGTGGTCGGCATTGTGACGGCATGATGACGGCATTTTTTTAATGCCGTCATTCGTAACCTTTTGGATTTAATTGTTATGACGGCAATGACGGCAATGACGGCGTTTTCCCTTACTAGACGGTCTGATGTTCTTTATGCCTATTTATGGCTTATATCTCAAAAACTATCTGACCCTCCAAGCTGTATAGATGATCACGCGCGTCAAGCCGTCCCGGTGGAAATCCACCACTGGTGGTGCAGGTGGGGATTGTCGAGCCAGGGTGTTTTTTGCTATGGTAAGAAAAACCGTTAGGAAGATGGCGACTTCCATTTTCCATTCCAAAATCAAATCTGGGCACAAATGTCGAACACGCCTTTGTGACCCCTACGTGTTTAGAGCCAGGAAGGACCCTTGACGCCATCGGCCGATAGGAAGCGCCGAATCCAATGGATAGGGGGGCGCAAAATCCCTGGCTAAACTCATTTATTAGCCAAGCGTTGAGAGTGTAACGTTAGGTAATCGTATGGTAAAAAACTGCCGTTTCGCGTTCGGGACGCTGGGGTCGCTGGTTCAAATCCAGTCTTCCCGACCATTCAGAAGCAGAAAAGGCCGAACCTGAAAACGGGTTTGGCCTTTGTCGTTGGCGCGGCCGAAAGCGCCAAGCCTTAAGCATCAAGCCCCGTCCTTGGCTACTCGGGCGTTCCCGTTTCAACTGGAACGATATTCATTTCATCTCCCATGGTCATCGTGTGCGGCGCCAGGTTTACCCAGGCCGCTTTTCCGAGATGGACTTCGGGTGTCCCCGAGATGATTTCCAGTGCCAGAAACGTCATGAACGTAATGATGATCAGGATGATAATATACCGCATTTGAATTCAAAAGACCTTTGAATGTTGAGTTGCTTTTCCTGGAGGATTTTACTCTGTCGAACATTTATTTTTCCAAATGTGGTCAAATACAATAGCAAGATTGATGCCGTCTTTATCAAAACGGGAGAAACGGTCAGCGTGTCGACAAAAAAGATCTATCAGTTTGTTTTAAAATCTAAAACAACTGCTTATTTCAGCGTTGCTGCGTAAGGGAAGAGTACCGGATTAAAGAGGTTGAGAAATAATGGCCAAAAAAACGTGAGACGTTGACAAAATTTGTTCCTCGTTTTCCATATGCTGTTCCGGGAAACGTCCTGAGCAGAATTCCTGAAGAAGATGATGACGTGTCCGGAATTCCGGGTAGGGATCCGGGAGGTGGAGGTGTCCCGACCGAGACCAATACCGCCGAAGCGGATTTGGGTCCATGTTGACATGGAAACGGTCTTTGCCGGCCCAAGTTGAAAGAAAACAGCCGTGAAAAGAAACCTGTTCTCAGCGATTCCCGCGGATCTGCCCGAGGAACTGACGGAGATCCTCGCAGCGTCGGAGAATGTTCGCATCGAGCGGATTATCTCCCGGGGGCATGCATCGCCGGAAGATTTCTGGTACGACCAGGACCAGGATGAATTCGTTCTGCTGGTTCGGGGACGTGCCGAACTGGCCTTTGCCGGAAAGGCGGATGTCTTGCGCCTGGAACCAGGCGATTACCTCGTCATCCCGGCGCACACTCGGCACCGCGTGGTTTGGACCGAGCCGGCAACCGGTACCCTGTGGCTGGCCGTCCATTTTTAAACGAGAACAACTTTCGATGAGGATGATGTGATGGGATGGCGGACGGGGCTGCACCTCTTCCTTCATGTGGCGGTTCCCGCCCTTGCGGCCCGTCTGGCCTGGCGGAAAGACTTCTGGAAATCCTGGGCCGTCATGACGACGGTGATGGTGGTGGACCTGGATCATCTGGCGGCCGACCCTGTTTTTGACCCCAACCGCTGCAGTATCGGATTCCATCCGCTTCACACGGCCCTTGCTGTCGGCATCTACGCGCTTTTATCCTTTCTCCCGGACGCCCGGGTTCTCCGGTGGATCGGCATCGGTCTTCTGATTCATATGGGGTTGGACGGCGTGGACTGCCTGTTTCAGGAGAGGTGAGGGATCGATATTTTACGAAGGAAAGCGGGAGCTGCCGCCGGCATGCGACGGCCCCCACGTCCTGATGTCACTTCAAAAAGCCCTGGATGATGCGATTGACCGATTCGTCATAGGTCAGTCCCAGACTCATGAGCTTCATGAGCTGGTCGTTGGCGATCTTGCCGATGGACGCCTCGTGGGTGAGTTCGGCGTCCGGATGAAGCGCCTTCAGGGCGGGCACTGTTTCGCTGATGCCGTTGTCCATGATGATGGCGTCGCATTCGATATGGCCGTAGCATTTCGCCCGGGCCTCCAGATTCACGTAAAAATCCTGTTTGGAGTTTCCTTTAACCACCGATCGGGACACGATATTGGCTTTGCTGTCGGTCCCCAGGAGCAACAATTCATTTCTGGATTCGGCCCGCTGGTCACCGTCGGTCATGACCCGTTCGGTGATCTGAACGGCGCTGCCCGGTCCCAGCTCGGCCGTGTTGAGCCGACGGGCCTCGTCCACGCCACCCAGTTGCGAGAGCGCCATTTCGGCGTAGGCCCCCTCCTCGAGAAAGACCTTCGTGGTCGGGTTGAGGGTTCGCTTCCCCTTGCCGGGACCCAGGGCGACATGTTTTTCCACGTATTTCAGACGGGCGTTTCGGCCGATTCTGAATTCGTGGATGCCCTCGTGTCCCTCCGGCGCGGACCCGCCGCAGTGGATGCCGCACCCCGCGATGATGGTGACGTCGGCGTCCTCCCCCACGACGAAGGTGTTATAGACGACGTCGTGGAGGCCGGCCTGGCTCAGGATGACCGGAATGTGCACCGACTCGTTTTTCGTCCCCGATTTGACGGTAATCACGATGCCCGTCCCGTCGGCATTGCTCTCGATGTCGATGTTCGCCGACACCTCCCGGCCCAACAGCTTTCCGTTCTTACGGATATTGTAGGCGCCCTTGGGGATGCGCTCCAGGTCCGCGACCGCTTTCAGCAATTCCTTATCTAAAGCATCTAACATCGTTCTCTCCTTCGCAGACATCACCAAAACTGCAAACGCTCAGGTCCTCCAGTATGGGGCGCGCCCCGGCCAGGTTTCCGGTGTAGGCGAGCCGGCCCTCTCGGATCATGAGGATCTCGTCGGCTGCTTCCAGAAACGCACGATTGTGGCTGACGACGATGGTCGTGGTGCCTTTTTCGGTCTGTTCCCGTTTGAGAACCTCCACCATGGGGCCGATGGTCCATAGGTCGATGCCCGTATCCGGTTCGTCGTAGATGGCCACCTTCGGGTTTCGGGCGATGATGGTGGCCAGTTCGATCTTTTTGATCTCTCCGCCCGAAAGCTTGGCGTCTACAGGCTTGTCGAGAAAATCGAGGGAACAGATGCCAAGTCTGGCGATAATTCTGGCCAGGGCGGCCTCGTCTTCGGTGCCGGCGGCGATGGCCAGGAGGTCCCGGAAGGTCGTGCCCTTGAACCGGGCGGAATGCTGAAATCCATAGGCGATGCCGGCTTTGGCCCGATCGGTGATGGAAAGAGCGGTGATGTCCTCTCCGTTCAGGAGTATCGATCCCGAGGTGACGGGATGAATTCCCATGATAAGCTTGGACAGAGTGGTCTTTCCGCCGCCGTTGGGACCGGTGATGCCGTAAAATTTACCGCTTTCAAACCTGAAGCTCACATCCTTGATGATGGTCTTGGAGGCGCCTCCACCGGTGATCGATGCATCCGCCGGAACGGAGAACCGAACGTTTTTGAGTTCAATCATGACAGTCCTCGGTTGGAATATACGTAAAAATTTCGTCTAATATTGGTATCGGTCGGGTGTATTGTCAAGCCGCATCTGTGACTTCTCGGATGATTTTCCAGAAATCGCGCCGTTTATCCGCTGAACGGGTCCATCTGAATCCGATCATCGGAATGCTCCGGACGATCGGTATAGACGATTGTGGTGGCATCCGTGTCCAAAATCCGGCAGGTTTCGAGGGGGTTGATGAGAAGATCGACCTCCTGCCGTGTCGCGACGGGAAATCCGTAATGGATATTGCGGTGCTTAAGGGAGCGGCCTGCCACTTCCCGTTCCCGGACAAAGACAAGATGCCGGCGGAGTCGTTCGCGGATGTGGTTGTTGGCGAAGGAGACGATGCCCCGGGTCCGATCCAGAATGGTGTCGTGAAGCGCCGTATCCTGTTCGTAGCCGATGCTGTTCCGGCCCGCGGCCATGGCTGCAACCGCAGTGGTGCCCGTACCCAGAAACGGATCCAACACTATATCCCCCTTGATGGAGAACATGTGAATCAACCGATAGGGCAACTCGAAGGGAAAGGCGCCGCTGCGTTGTCGGGCCTCGGGATTAATCATCTTCTGGATGGCACCTTTGAGATCGGTCCAGACGTCTGAAAACCAGTTATTTCGCTCCTCCCAGAAATAGGTGCTCTCTCTTCGCATCTGCTTCTCCTCGAGCGACTTGAAATCCCTTTTTCCTCCTTTCCGGAAGATCAGGACATATTCATGCTCGAGGGTCACATAGGCCCCCGGTGGCATCATGCCCGATCCCATGAATTTGTTGGGAGCATTGGTCTCTTTTCGCCATAGAATTACCGGCAGGGGCGAAAATCCAACGGCCGACATGGCCTGAAGGATTCGGGCATGGTTTGGGTAGAGTCTGAAATCACAACCCAGGGTCCGAACGGCATCCCCGACGTTGACGCATGCAATGCCGCCGGGCATCAGGACGCGCAGGCATTCCCGCCAGATCGGATCAAGGGTCTGGTGCATAAGCTGGAAGGCTCGGCTGCCGCGCTGCCTCGATAGGGCTTCCGCTATTTCAGGGCGGTTGCGGGCGAACATTTCGTCCCACATCCGGACCATGGGGTAAGGCGGGGATGTGACGATGAGCGCAACGCTTTCCGAGGAGACCTGGGACATGATTTCGGCGGTGGAAAAGTAGAAACGGTGGAGGGTTTTCATGGAAACATCCCTTAGGGCTCGATGCTGGTTTGCCGGATCTACTATCATGTCGCGGCCGTTTCGAAAACCCCTGTTTTATCACGCTCGAACATTGCCGTTACGCCGTGGGTCATCCGGAAAATCCCCTTGATTTAGACAGGTGAAGAGCTTATGGTAACGTCATTTTAACCTGGACAAACGTGAAAGCCTTCAGCGGACGGCGACGTCCGCGGGGACATGGAACGACATAAGTGATGACAAACGAATTCTGGCGCTGGTGGCAGCACATCCCCGAGCGGCTGGATCCCGTCATGATCGAGATCGGGGTCTTCAAACTCCAATATTACGGCATGATGTATCTGGTGGCGTTCGGCCTGACCTATTTTCTGGTCCGCTATCGGATCCGGCACGAGAAAGACTTCATCTTGACCGAGGCCCAGGTGGAGTCTCTCACCACGTCAATGATCGTCGGCGTGATTCTGGGGGGGCGCCTCGGATATGTGTTCTTTTATAACCTACCGTATTACGTGCAGCATCCGCTTGAGATTTTCCTCCCCTTCAGTTTTGACGACGGAATTCATTTCACCGGCATCTCCGGCATGTCCTACCACGGGGGGCTCATCGGGGTGATTGTCGCGGCAATGGTTTACGGACGCCGAAACCGGATCGCCTTCACGGAAATCGTTGACCTCTATGCCCCGGCCGTCCCTCTGGGGTACACCTTCGGCCGCATCGGAAATTTCATCAACGGCGAGCTCTACGGCCGGGTGACGGAAATGCCCATCGGCATGTATTTCCCATCGGCCCCGACGCCTGAACGTCGCCATCCGTCCCAGCTCTACGAGGCCTTTTTCGAGGGTATCTTCTGTTTTATGCTGCTGTGGTTCCTTCGTCGGCGCGTCCGAACCCGGGGCGCCATGCTGGCGCTGTATCTCGTCAGCTACGGGACGGTTCGGTTTTTCATCGAGTTTTTCAGGGAACCGGACGCCCATCTGGGTTTTGTGTTCTTCCAGTTTTCCAGGGGCCAACTTCTCTGCAGCCTCATGGTGCTTTGCGGGCTTGGCTTTCACGCCTTCAGGCGTTTCATGTTTAAGAATGCATCAAAATTTTCGGGGTAATTTATGAAACTCTACCTGTACAACACACTGACGCGAAAGAAAGAGGAATTTCAGCCCCTCTTTCCCGACTACGTCGGTCTGTATACTTGTGGTCCGACGGTTTACAATTATGCCCACATTGGCAACCTGCGGACCTACATTTTCGAGGATGTGCTCAAACGGACCCTCAGGTTCAACGGGTTTGCGGTGCGGCACGTCATGAATATCACGGATGTGGGGCACCTCACCGGCGATCGGGACATGGGGGAGGACAAACTGGAGCGAGGAGCTGTGAGGGAGGGGCGAAGCGCCTGGGACATCGCGGAGATGTATACACTGGCGTTCAAGGAGGACATGGCCCGGCTCAATTTACTGCCCCCGGACATCTGGTGCAAGGCCACGGAATCGATTCCCGAACAGATCACGCTCATCGAGATCCTGGAGGCCAGGGGGTACACCTATGTCACGAGCGACGGCATCTATTTCGACACCTCACGGTTCAAGGATTACACCAAGCTCTCCCACCAGAACCTGGAGGCGCTCCAGGAAGGGGCGCGCGTGGAACGAAACCCCGAGAAGCGAAACCCCACTGATTTTGCCCTCTGGAAATTTTCCCCCAAGGGAGAACAGCGGCAGATGGAGTGGCCCTCGCCTTGGGGTGTCGGGTTTCCAGGGTGGCACATCGAGTGTTCGGCCATGAGTATGAAATTTTTAGGCGATCATCTTGACATTCACTGCGGCGGCACTGATCACATCGACGTTCATCACACCAACGAAATCGCTCAGTCGGAGGCCGCCACGGGAAAGCCGTTTTTCCGGTTCTGGATGCACGGGGCGTTCCTCAACATCGCGGGCGGGAAGAAGATGGCCAAGAGCGCCGGCAATTTCTTGACCCTCCAGCACACTCTCATCGACCGGGGCATCGACCCCCTGGCTTACCGGTATGCCGCATTTCAGACCCATTATCGGAACCCCATGGAGTACAGCGATGAGGCTGTCCAGGCGGCCGTAAACGGCCTCGATCACCTTCGAAATCAGTTGCGGCACATCAGGGATGCCTGCACAGGATCGTCCGCCAATATACCCGCTCATGCAGTGGATGAACCCAAGACGCGGTTCCTGGCGGCGTTGAACGACGACCTCAACATGCCAAGGGCCATGGCGGTAGTGCAGGAGGTCCTGAAATCCGACATGTCGCCGACCGGGAAGCTCGGCTTGGTCCTTGAATTTGATACCGTTATGGGATTCGATCTCGACCGGGTCGTGGAGGCACAGCCCCTTCCCGTTGATATCCGGGAAAAGGTGGCCGCCAGGCAAGCGGCGCGGCGGGAGAAGAACTGGACCCTGTCCGATCAACTGCGCGACGAACTCCAGGCCCTGGGGTATGTGGTTCAGGATGGAAAGGACGGCATGAAAGTGTTTCCGAAATGACGTCGAATCGAAAACGACAGCGGTAATCCCTTGGAATCACCGCTGTGTCTTTTCTTCCGATGCCATGAGAAAGTCAGCCGCCTCTAGCCTCCCGTTTTTTCTTTTCGCGTTCATGACGCTCCTGGGCCTCCAGAGATAGGGTGGCGATGGGCCGGGCCAGCAGGCGTCGGATACCGATTTCCTCCTCGGTTTCCTCGCAATATCCATAGGTTCCGTTGCTGATGCGCTCGAGGGCTCTCTCGATTTTTTTGATAAGCTTCCGGTACCGGTCGCGGGTTCTCAACTCGAAGGCCGTGGCGGATTCGTTGGTGCCCTGGTCGACAGCCTCGATGTCTCGCTCCTTGTCTTCCTTCAGCTTGTTCAGCGTTTTTTCCGATTCGTTCAATAGATTCTCCCGCCAGGCAATCAGCTGCCTTCGGAAATACTCAATCTGTCTAGGATTCATGTACGGCTCGTCGTCGGTGGGGATGTAATCTTCAGGCAGATCAACGGACATGGTAACCTCCTCGTGTCTTGATGAAGCCAACACGACGTCAATGATAATACGTGTTTTTGATGAAGGAAAGTGCGATCGAAAATCCTGCTCGGGGCGCGATTCCTTCATTGAATGGCGTCAGCAGGATCAAACCGTCCGGGGTGACGATGTGGGTATTTCGATCCCCAACGCGTCTTTACCGGGAAATAATGGGCTCTCCGCAGCTGATCTGAACATGGCAACCTAAGGCGGTTCAATGGAACAGGGGGCTTTGGAGGCTGAATTCTCCGGCCATTGTGCTATTCAATTGAAATGACGATGCGCTCCTCGGAATTTTCGATTTCGATCAGGGTCCCTTTCGGCCCCTGCTTGGCAAACAATTCGGTCAGATGGTTCAAGTCGATGCCTTCCCGCTCCAGGGATGCTTTGGCCTTGCTTGGCAGCAGTTTTTCTGAGATATTCAGGGAAGAGAGCGGGATCTTGATTCGGGTGTCCGGTTCGTTTTTGTTGGGTCGATAAAAGGCGATTTGCAGCGTCTGCATCATGATGGCTTCCCGAACCCTTTCGTTTGTTGTGTTAACTATTTATTTTCTAAAGATTTTTATATTTTGAAGATATGGTGTATATCATCTTTTCCATGGACCTGCAAGCAAAGAAGCGTCCCGGGTTTTTCATTGGAATCATTGGCGATATGAGGTTGGGGGATGGGGGGATGAAAGATAGGGCTATACGGGGGGGAATTGAGATGTTATAGGAAAAAAGGGGATAAGTGATTTCCAAAATTTACAAGAAAACGACGTTTTTTAGAAGTGGTTATGTGGTTAAGTGATTATGTGGTTAGGGGGTTAGGGGATAATTCGACTTTCGGCTGTTGTTATGATGACTGGGTAGAGGCTGAGCATTGAAAGGGATAAAGGCTCCATTCGTCATTGACGCCCCCCTTCAGTCTTCAGCCTCTTCTTGGGGGCGGCTGTTCCCTGGTGGGATCGGCGTATGAGCACCGAAGGTTGCGCTGAAACGATTTATGATGGGTAGGTGGTGATGAAGAAGACGATGACAGGATTTGTTCTGGGTGCGGCAATTGCCGTGTTGTTCTGGGTTGGAAGTTTTTGGCCGGCCGAGGTGTGTGCCGCGGATATCCGATTCAGGACCTTCACGGATGAGCAGATTTCGGCCATGGATACCCAAAAGGCGGTCATCCAGACCCGTTTTGGCGACATCGTCCTGAAATTCTTTCCTGACGTCGCGCCCAATCATGTCCACAATTTTATCGAACTGGCCCGGAAAGGCTTCTATGACGGAACGACCTTTCACCGAGTCATCCCGGGCTTCATGATCCAGGGCGGAGATCCCAACTCCCGGGATGCGGACCGAATGCGTCACGGCACCGGCGGCCCCGACCATCAGTTGAAAGCTGAGTTCAACAAACGGTCCCACAAGCGGGGAACTCTCTCCATGGCCAGGTCTCAGAACCCCGACAGCGCGGGATCTCAGTTTTTCATCTGCGTCGCCGACGCACCTTACCTTGACGGGCAGTATACGGTTTTCGGCGAGGTGGCGGAGGGGATGGCTGCGGTGGATGCCATTGTCTCCCAGGAGCGGGACTCCAGGGACAATCCCCTGATGCCCATCGAGATGACAGTGAAAATAGCAGAGGCTGAAGACGGAAAGGGGTTGAGGGAATAGGGTTGGGGTTATGATCGTTGATGGGAGGGGAAGAGAAAAATGAAAACCAGTCCTCAATTGATGCAGACGCCGCCCCCTGGATCCCATATGGTGCGCTTTCGCGGGGACACGGTGACCATTGCTCTATATGCGCCCGCGGCGTGGCGGGGAGCTGCTTGGCTGCGGACCAATATCGGCCAGGCCTCGGTCTGCCGTCGGGAGATTATTCGGGAGGTGGTTCGTGACGAGTCGCCCCTGAGCCGTGACTGGTTTGACATCCCCATGCGAAAAGCGACGACGTCCCGGTTTGAAGCGCGAATTCCCCTGATTGAGGTCGGTCATTTCGAGGCCAAGGCATATTTTCTGCCGGAGGGCGAGCCCGACCCCATATGGCCCGAAGGCGTCAACACGGTCTTCAATGTGGCGCCCGCGGACTGTTGCTGCGGGAACATCCTTTACAATGCCTTTGTCCGCCAGTTTGGCCCCAGCAAGGCCAACCGTCTGGAAATGGACCCCGAAACGACCGACTGCGTCGAGCGGATGGACCGGGACGGCTACACCGTAATCCCTAAATCCGGCACCTTTCGAGATCTGATAGGGGAACTTGATTTCATCATAGGCGAGCTGGGGTGCCGCTACATCCAACTGCTCCCCATTCACCCCACCCCCACCACTTACGCTCGCATGGGCCGGTTCGGGAGTCCCTACGCGGCCCTTAACTTTACGGAGGTCGATCCGGCTCTTGCGGAGTTCGACCCCCGGGCCACGCCCCTGGAACAGTTCACCGAGCTGCTGGACGCGGTCCACGTCCGGGGTGGCAGGCTCATCATGGACATTGCCATCAATCACACAGGGTGGGCCGCCTCCCTCCATGAAACCCATCCCCAGTGGCTCTGCCGCGATGAGCATGGGCGTATAGAGATGCCCGGGGCCTGGGGGGTGACCTGGGCGGATCTCACCAAACTGGACTATCGCCACCGAGACCTCTGGGTCTACATGGCCGACATGTTTCTCACCTGGTGTCGCCGGGGCGTTGACGGGTTTCGCTGCGACGCGGGCTACATGATCCCGATGTCGGCGTGGCGATTCATGACGTCCCGCGTCCGGGAGGAATACCCGGATACCATCTTTTTCCTGGAAGGGCTTGGCGGCAAGATATCGGTAACACGAGACCTTTTGAATCACGCCAACCTCGATTGGGCCTATTCCGAGCTCTTTCAGAACTACGATCGGGGGCAGATCGAGTGGTACCTTCCCCAGGCGTGGGAGATCAACCGGCAGGATGGTTTGCTGATCCATTTTGCCGAAACTCATGACAACAACCGGCTGGCGGCCCGCTCTACCTCCTGGGCCATGATGCGAACGGCCCTTTGCGCCCTGTTTTCCCAGAACGGAGGATTTGCCTTTGCCAACGGGGTAGAGTGGTTCGCCCGTGAGAAGATCATGGTTCACGAAGCCCCGTCCCTCAACTGGGGCGCCGCGGAAAACCAGGTTCGGCATATCCGGCGGCTTACCGGACTGTTGAAGAACCATCCGGCGTTCCACGACCAGGTCGAACTCCGGTTGATCCAAAAAGGGGATGCCAACGCCCTGGCGCTGTTACGGCATCATCCGCCCACAGGCCGGCGCCTGATCGTGTTGGTCAACCTGGATGACGGACAACCCGTTGATCTGGTTTGGGAAAGGCAAATGGAGATGACGAATCATTTCCGGGACCTCTTGTCCGGTCGGCGGATCGACGTGAGGACGAACGGCGCGACCCAGGCGTTGACACTGGCGCCAGGGCAGGTTCTGTGCCTGAGCGACGGTGCTTCGGGCATGTGGATGGAAGACATCCCCGTCATCCCGGACCGGGTCTGGGAGCAGCGATTCCGCGCCAAGGCCCTGGATGTCCACCGGTTTTACCACGGCATCGGGGACCTGGGCGAGATGGACCTTGCCTCGGCCGCAAAACAGCTCGAAACCGATCCGATGGAATTCTGCCGTTCCGTGAATCCCGACGGCGAAGAGGCTCGGGTGATCCCGTGGCACTGGCCTGAGGATCTCCGCCGGACCGTCATGATGCCGCCGGGTCACTTTCTCTTGGTGACGGCAGATGTCCCTTTCCGGGCCGCCCTGATCGATCGGGAACGGACTGGAGAAGAACGGGTCCTCTCCCACGAAGAAGGGATGCCCTGTGGATCGTTTTTTGTCGAAGGCCGCGAAACCTGGTTTGCCCTGTTTTCTCCCCCCGGGGTACCGGAACGTCATCGGCCGGTGGTGTTGCGAATAGCGATGTACGAGGCCTCCGGAGCCGTCCACCGGGATGCGCCGCTGCTGGTTTTAGCCCGACCCGAGGCCGCCGGAATTCAGCGGGTTTTCCGGCGCAGGGAACTCCTGGCCCGCCCCCTGCTGTTTTTGGGGACCAACGGCCGTGGGGGCATGCTTCGTGCCCATGCTGCCTGGGGAAAGCTCATGAGCCGATACGACGCGCTCTTGGCCGGAAATCTCAACCCGCTCTATCCCGAGGACCGGTGGATCATGTTCACCCGGTGCCGGGCCTGGGTCGTCTATCAGGGATTTTCTTACGAGATCGGGCTCGACTGTCTCGATGCGGTTGTGGCAGTGCCGGGCAAGGCGGCCTCTTGGCACTACCATATCCCCACAGGTCAGGGAGAGGATATCGCCCTTTCCATCGCCCTTCGGATGATTCCGGGTGAGAACGCCGTTCATCTCTCTTTCTACCGGCATCCGAGCGCCGGGGCCCAAGGACGGCTTCCGGATGATCGGCTGGTGCGCATCGTTCTCAGGCCTGACATTGAGGACCGGAATTTTCATGAGACCACCAAGGCCTTTACCGGGCCGGAGCAGCTGTGGCCCAAAGTCCTAAAGGCCGGCGAGCGGGAGTTTACCTTCGCTCCGGCCCCAGATCGGCGGCTTATCGTCGAGACCTCCTTGGGCACTTTCGCGGTGGAGCCGGAATGGCAGTATATGGTTCACCGGCCTCTGGAGGCGGAGCGCGGGCTGGACCCCGACTCGGATCTCTTCAGCCCCGGCTACTTCAAGGCACCGCTGGCGGGTGGCGAAACCCTCGAACTGCTGGCTCAGATCGTCGGAGGCGCGCGCCTCTCCATGCCGTCCGACCGCATTCCATTCGAGAAGACCGCGCGCCTCCCGTCCCGATTTCACGATTTCACGGCCGGTCTTCGGGTGGCCGTGGAAAGCCATGTCGTCCGGCGGGGGGATTTTTCCACCGTTATCGCGGGATACCCCTGGTTCCTGGATTGGGGCAGGGACACCCTTATCGCGGCCCGCGGTCTGATCTCCGCGGGCAAGCTCCGGGAAACCCGGGAGATCCTGCTTCAGTTCGCGAGGTTCGAGAAGGACGGCACCCTCCCCAACATGATTCGAGGGGACGATGCCCGGAATCGGGACACCTCCGACGCACCCCTCTGGTTTTTCACGGCCTGTGCCGAGCTGACGGCTGCCGAGGAAGACGATGCTTTCCTGGAGACGGCTCTGGAGGGACGGACAGTTCGCGGTATCCTCGCCGACATGGCGGGTGCCATCATTCAAGGGACCCCCAACGGCATCCGGATGGACCCGTTATCCGGTCTTGTCTTCAGCCCTTCCCATTTTACCTGGATGGACACCAACCACCCTGCCGGCACCCCAAGAGAGGGGTATCCTGTCGAGATTCAGGCCCTGTGGCACCATGCACTCTCGTTTCTGGAGCGGATTGCAGGGGACGGATCGGCCGGGAAGTGGCGGGAACTGGCCGAAAAGGTCCGGGAAGCACTTGTTCGCCACTTTTTTCTGGAAGAGGAGGGGTACCTGGCCGACTGCCTGCATGCCACTCCCGGCCGATCGGCACTCCAGGCCGAAGCCGATGACGCTCTCAGGCCCAACCAGCTCTTTGCCCTCACCCTGGGAGCGGTGACCGACCCGGTGATATGTCGCCGGGTTCTGGACGCCTGCCTCGGTCTTCTGGTGCCCGGCGCCATCCGAAGTCTGGCTGACAAACCCACAAGGTATCCTCTTGAGATTGTCCACCAAGGACGACAACTGGGGGATTCCCACAATCCCTACCGGGGCATCTACGCCGGGGACGAGGACACCGCCCGTAAACCCGCCTACCACAACGGCACGGCCTGGACATGGGTCTTCCCGTCTTTTTGTGAGGCCTGGGCGGCCCATTACGGCGACGCCGGAAAGGCGACGGCCCGGGCGTGGCTGGCATCCAGCACCACCATTATCAACAACCATTGCGCCGGTCACATGCCGGAGATCCTCGACGGTGACGCGCCCCACAGGCAAAAAGGCTGCGACGCACAGGCGTGGGGAGACACGGAACTGCTCAGAGTTTGGCTGAAGTTGGGATAGAAAATTATGAACCAAAACGTAACCGTCATCATTCCAGCGCGTAACGAAGGTGCGACGATAGGGGATATTGTCGGTAAAATTCGGTCGTTGCACCCAGGATTCGAAATCATCGTCATCGATGACGGGTCGACCGACGACACCGCCCACAAGGCCCATAAGGCCGGGGCCCAGGTCTATCGACACCCCTACAGCATGGGCAACGGCGCCGCCGTTAAGAGTGGCATCCGGATGGGGGCGGGGGATGTGTTCGTGTTCATGGATGGAGACGGCCAGCACTATCCTGAAGATATCGCAAGGCTTATGGCGTTCTTTCCAGACTACGACATGGTGGTCGGGGCGCGGGGTTCGGGCGGGCAGGCCTCCTTTGAGCGGGCTGTGGGCAACAAGGCCTACAACTGGCTCGCCTCCTACGTGACCAAATTCCGAGTGAAGGATCTGACCTCGGGATTCCGGGCCGTGAAAGCCGAGATCGCCAGGAGCTACCTCTATCTTCTTCCCAACACCTATTCGTATCCCACCACCATGACCCTGGGCGTGCTCCGGGACGGCAACAGCGTCCGGTATGTGCCCATCGACATCGGAAAACGGACCGCCGGAAGGAGCCGGATCAGCGTTATCCGGGACGGTGTGCGGTTTTTCATGATCATCACCAAGATCTGCACCCTCTACTCCCCCATGCGGGTCTTCCTCCCCGTCAGCTTCGCGATGTTCATGGCTGGCCTCGCCCATTACGGCTACGCCTTCATTACGGCGGGGCGGTTCACCAACATGACCGCGCTTCTGTTTATGAACGCCCTTGTCATTTTCATGATGGGGCTGGTCTCGGAGCAGATCTGCCAGATGCGTTTTGAACGCCGCAGCGGTGAACGCCCCGTAAGAAAATTCATCCCTCGGCGGCAGATAAAATGATATAAAAAAAATTATTGACAAATCTTGTGCTTCTGGTATGAGTAGGAAAACTACTCGGTCAAGGAGCCTTTCTCTTGGATATCCTGTCTGGCCTCATCTCCTCCAAAACACGAATCAAGCTGTTGATGCGGTTTTTCCTGAACCCCGACAGCCGCTCTTACCTGCGGGAACTGGCCGGCGAGTTTCACCTCTCCACCAACGCTGTCCGTGAGGAGCTGAACCAGCTCACCCGGGCCAATCTTCTGACGTCCGAAAAGGACGGTCGGCAGGTCCTTTATTCCGCCAACCCGAAACACCCCCTCTTCCCCGAACTCAAATCCATGATCACCAAAGCCGTCGGCCTGGACCAGATCATCGACAGCATCATCCACCGGCTGGGAAACCTGGAAAAAGCCTATCTTCTCGACGACTACGCCGAAGGCAAGGACACCGGCATTGTCGACCTGATGCTGGTGGGGGATATCGATCCGTATCACCTGAGCGATCTGAGCCGCAAAACCGAACGGTATATCGAACGGAAGATCCGGTCGTTGGTGTTGAGCGAAGCGGAATTCGAGGATTTTCGACCGAACCTGGAGCAGCGGCCGAGGTTGTTGATATGGGAATCGAATGCAGGGTCGTCGGGGTCGTAGCGGCTATGTCTGTATGGATGGGTTGCCCGGGATGTGCCTCAGGTCGTGATTATTAACAGAGAGAAACAGAATGGACCCACTTATCCAGTCAAATCTTATCCGCCGCCCCGTTCCAAAGGTCGCGGTCATCGGATCGGGATACTGGGGCAAAAACCTGGTGAGAAACTACCATCAGTTAGGCGCTCTTGAATTGATCTGCGACAAAAACGAGGCTGTTCTTTCACAATTCAAAGCACAGTATCCGGAAGTTCACATATGCTTGGCTTTGAACGAGATCCTGGTGCGGCAAGATATCGATGCCGTCGTCATTGCAACCCCTGCTGAAACCCATTTCAGTCTCGCCCGGGAAGCGCTTTTGGCCCAAAAACATGTTTATGTCGAAAAGCCCCTGGTGCTGGACGAGGCCCACGGCGAGGAACTGATCGCTTTGGCCGGGGAAAAGGATCGGGTGCTCATGGTCGGCCATCTGCTCCAGTACCACCCGGTTTTTGTCCGCCTGAAGGAACTCGCCC
>Ga0209164_1001876_pt1 | contig 24617 bp, 18 predicted proteins | sample MTBNYHSulfiMetaG_FD_187458 | JGI IMG/M metagenome (GOLD analysis project Ga0209164, IMG submission 187458) | Enrichment culture microbial communities from rom New York Harbor, USA that are MTBE-degrading - MTBE-NYH (New York Harbor Sulfidogenic)... | ecosystem: Environmental > Aquatic > Marine >... | reverse complement strand
TACGAAGACGTTTTACATGGGTCAAAAAGGTGTATTGGCATAACGAGTTTTGGTCACCTGGATTCTTCTCATCGACCGTTGGCATAAACTAAGAAGTCATAAAAAGATACATTGAGTTTCAGGAAAAGATAGATAAAGGGCAACTGCAGCTGCCTTTTAATCTTTAGTGCCACGGGCGTGAGCCCGTGGGTATCTACCATACACGAAGTATCTAAGATCCGAATATTTCAGTATTCATTTCGGTCTCGAGTTTAAATCTTAAGGCAGCGTTTTTTAACCGGTCAGAGATATCGGAAAGATTTTTTGTGGAAGTAACCATTTTATTCATAGATTCTACCTGCGAGGCTGCGACCTTAGCGGTTTCTTCCGTGGCACACACGTACTCTTCTGCCAACTTGGCAACATTCCCCATGTCCTCTACTACGAGCTGAGCATCCTGTTTCTGCTGCTGGGTGATGGAAGATATTTCCTGGATATCATCAACCATCTCTATAATTTTTCCCATAATATCTACCAGTCCGCTCACCGCTGTTCCTACTGCTTTCCTTCCGAAACTTACTCCTTCGGTTTGCTCATCCAAGGAAGAGGAGATTATCGCATTATCTTTTTTAATTGCGTCGATTATGGAAGTAATGTCTTCGGCATATCCCTTGGCTTTTTCGGCTAATCTCCGCACCTCATCGGCTACAATGGAAAATCCTTTGCCGGATTCTCCCGCGCGGGTAGCTTCAATAGCTGCATTAAAAGAAAGGAGATTAGTCTGTTCAGCAATGCCGGTAATTATATCCGCAATTTTGGTAATCTTTTGAATTTTTTCCCCAAAATTACGAATCAGGAAAGCCGAACTTTCTATTTTTGAGAACACCTTTTCTAATTCCTCACGCGTTTTTTCTAAAGACCCACGTTCGCTTTTTGCGGTCTCACCCGCCAGTTTTGCGGAGTCTGCCGCCACTTGAGATTTCTCCGCAACCATTTGGATGGAATCAGCCATCCGTTTCATGATGGCGAACGTGTTATCCATTAACTGAGATTGTTTTTCCGCTCCTTTGGAAATTTGGGTACTGATAACCGCAACTTCTTCCGCAGTAAAGTTTATGTCCTGGGCAAAGTTGGAGAGGGTTTTTGATGCTGTAATAATATCGTCAGAACTTTTTCTGAACTGGATAATCATCTCTCGGAGACTAAGAATCATCTGGTTAAAGCTCATTGCCAACTCTCCGATTTCATCCTTAGAATTTATTGCGACTTCTTTGGTTAAATCTCCTTTTCCGATGGTGCGGGTGGCTATCAAAAGGTTTCGCACGTTTTTTAAGATGTATCGGGAAATCACATACCCGAGCAATAACCCCATAATCAGACCTATGATAGTAAACCACAATCTATTAACGGCAACATTGGTAATAAAAACCCCAACCAGCAAATTTGTGGCGATAATGGCACCGACCACCGAAATAAAACCGAGCCACAATTTATTTCTCATGCTGGTTTCTTCGGTAAAAATTTTTAAAACCGATCTATTTTTCATAAAGTTCTCCGACTAAAATCTTACAAAAAAATTAAGGCCGGATAATTTTCCGGAGAGCCGTTGAATCAATTAATATAACCTTTGCAAAAGTATTTTTGGGTCACCCTGAACTCGTTTCAGGGTCTCGGAACATGTTGATTTTATAGATGCTGAAATAAGCCTGCCCTGAAGATTCCGAACCAAGTTCAAAATGACACGTTCAGAGTTCAGCATGACATGACACATTATTTTATGACTTTTGCCAGGCCTTACTATATCCTTTTTTCGATTTGCCAAGAGTGCACTTGAAAAGTTCAAGGTTCATTTTTTAATGTTCTCCAACAAATAAGGGATAAGCGGCTCTTTCTTACCCTTTAAAGTCTTTTGAGGCAGTTTTTTTGCTATAATCTTTTCTTTAACCATTTCGTACGTAGATTCGCTCAAAAGAATTTGCCCTGCTAAAGCCGCCTCTTCTAAGCGTTGGGCTATATTTACCGTGTCGCCGACAATGGTATAATTCATTACCCTTTCGGTTCCCACATTTCCAAAGATGACTTCTCCGGTACTTAACCCAATGCCGAGACCTATTTTCGTCAGTCCGTCCTGTATCCATTTTTTTTGTAAATTAACGAACTCCCTTTGCATGTTCACCGCTGCTTTAACCGACCTTAAGGCATCATCAGGATAAGCCATAGGAGCTCCAAAGTAGGCCATTATCGCGTCCCCTATATATTTATCAAGCGTTCCCTGATAATCAAATATTACCTGTGTCATTTTCTGAAAAAAATGATTTAAAGTACTTACCACTTTCTCAGCGGGATGCGTTTCAGCAAAATTTGCGAAACCCCGAAGGTCAGCAAAGATAACTGTCACGACTCTCTTTTCCCCTCCTAATCTTAAAAATTTTTCGGGGTCACTTAAAACTAAGTTCGCAATTTCATCGGAGAGATAAACCCTAAAGATTTCTTTCATCCGTTCCTTTTCTTCTTGTTGCTTTCGCTCTAACTCATCCCTCAAGTAACGCATTCGCAAAAGGGATTTAACCCGGGTCAAAAGTTCCAATTTATTAAAGGGCTTGGATAAAAAATCGTCTGCTCCTGCTTCGATTCCTTTAATTTTATCTTCTATTTCTTTTAATGCGGTTATCATCACAACGGGGGTAAATCGTGTTTTTTCATTTTTTTTCAAAAAACTACAGACCTGATACCCATCGAGCTTGGGCATCATAACATCGAGGAGGATAAGGTGAGGATTGCAATCTTCAACCACCCTTAATGCTTCTTCACCATCAAAAGCCTTTAAAACATCATACCCGGCCGCGCTGAGGTGTCCCTCCAAAAGTTCAACGTTCTGGATATTGTCATCAACGATCAAAATTTTTGAATATTTTGGCTGAAAGAGATCCATAATTAAATTATTAGTTTAATTTTTATTAGCAACAAATTGACTTATTTTAATAATTCAATTTTTACAAGTCAAGTTTTTTATTTAGTGTCAACAATTGTCAGGAGTAAGCCAAAAATTGGCAAAAGTAAACAAGCATATAGCTTTGTTTTGCTAAGTTTTCAGTTTCTATAATGTTTTTAAAAATAAACGGCGCAAAAATGATTAATTTATTAATTTTATATATGAATTTTCTACTTTTCCTTAAATTGACGCTCAAAGGGGAATAATCCTAATTTTAAAAAAAATTTAAACCTGATTTAAAATTTAGCTTTAATTTTAGTTTATTACGTGTTATTATTTTTTTTAGAACAGTTTTAAACCGTGTTATATTTTTATGGTATAATAGTTGCATGTTGGTTTTATCGTATAAAATTGAAAAAATTAATTAATTATTAAGATAAAGCCACACCCGTCGTGAGGCGGGGCCGGAAAGCCACGGGTCTTAAGCTTGGAAGATAGCCGGGTTGCCAAAAAAAGCGACCCGGCTATGTCTTTTTCGGGTGGCGCGATTAATGTGCGCGATAAAAAAAACAGAAAATGAAAAAATATATTTTTAAAATGGATTTTTGTAAGGAGGCGAAAAGGTTATGAAGAAAAGACATGGAATATTTCGAAGTCAAAAAGGCTTTACCTTGGTTGAGTTAATGATCGTGGTTATAATTATCGGTATCCTGACCGCGGTTGGCGTGCCTCTCTATTTAGGATATGTTCGAGATGCCAAGGCAGCGTCCGCGGAGGCGACCATCGGCGTCATCCTTAACGCGGAAAAGCTTTATTACACGAGGAACGAGACCTTTACAAATGTAAGCACTGCTGAATTCGATGGACTGCCGGAAGACAATCCCCTTAGAATCGACGTGCGGGATGCTACCCAATATTGGACTTTTGAAGTGACCGGCGCCACTAACGATACATTTACTGTTACCGCTAACGGAAGATCGGGCACAGGTTTCGATTACAGCGCAATTGTGGTATCCCTTGTTTACAACCGTAATGGTGACGAGGTTTGGAGTAAAAAAGAAAATGGGGTTGAGTTTGGTCACTAATTTTTCTCGTTCCGGGAAGATGATTGTGAAGAGACCGTTAAAGGGAAAATGTTTCTTTTCGTAAAAAGTAGTTTGTTAGTCAAAAAAATCTTTTTTTAAAAAAAGCTCTGTCTTTATGACAGGGCTTTTTTTGTCTTTCTACAATCTATTGCAATAATTTTAAATTTTTGCTAATTTATAACAAAAAATTATCCATTGGCTGGAGTTTTTAACTCATCAAAAAGTTAGAAGGTAAGATTGAGTAGAATGCACTATTCGCATCCCAATTATTTGCCACGGTTCGCTTGTAATCAAGGGCTAAGTCTGATTGAAGTAATGGTATCCCTATTAATTATAACCATAGGGATTGTGGGATTTGGGATGGCCATACCCCTGCAAAAAGACAATGTTGAAGCAATGCAAGAGAAAAGGATTGCCCTTCTTTTAGCCAAACAAATGATGGAAGAGATTCAGGCAAAAGCTTACGAAGATTCCAACCAAACTCCGGTATTATTTGGTTTAGAGCCGGGGGAAGATGCGCCTCGTATAAATTTTGATGACGTTGACGATTATAATGACTGGGACAAAAACCCGCCACAATATCCGGATGGAACCATTTTAAACGATGAGAGTGAAACTCCCGATTATCAAGGATTTCGGCGCCGGGTGGTAGTGGAAAATGTAACTGATTACGATTATGGGAATATTCAGTTAGATGGAACAACTAATTCCAAAAGAATTACGGTAACAGTTTCCTCTATCAATGACCCTAAGCTGTTTGATGATATCGTTATTATGTGGGTAGCAAACCGAGAAGGGATGGAGTTGTTGTATTGATTTTTTCTTTTTCCCCTCTCCCAGACCCTCTCTTCCAAGGGGGCGAGGGGTAAATAAGGTGAGAGGATGAAGGTGAGGGGTGAGCGAAGGGAAAAAAGGTGTTCCTTGTTATGTTGATTAAAAAGAACCAAAGGGGATTTACCCTATTTGAGCTTATGGTCACTATCATACTGGCCGGGATCATGATGACCGGAGCAGTCCTCATCTATACTGAATTCATGAAGATGTGGGATCAGGATAGTATCTATCTGGAAGCGCAAAGACAGGGAACGTACGCGCTGGGGGTAATGGAAAAGGCAATCAAGAGTGGCGAGAAATATGACCTCAGTAATTTTGAAAATGATAAATACCATAAAATTACTGTCACAACCCTTATTGTGGACAAAGTCACCGGCATTACCTCCACAAAAGATATGGAATATTACCTGGATAATACTACCTCACCCATCACCATAAAAGAAAAAGATACTCAAATCTTTGTTGAAACCCCTCTTTGTCCGGACACTTACGTGGATGATGGTGTGGTTAAAAGTGATTTTGAGGTTGAAGACTTAACTTTTACTTCTGAAAATGTGTTAGACGCCGTGGGTAACGCTGTGGCCAGAGCTGTCAGAATAGACCTAAAACTTAAGAAGCCTAAAGTTCTTGATACTGATGTAGAGAAAAATTTCGATTTTACTGTTTCAGCCCGATTGCGGAACGAGAATGTCAATTAGAAACCAACATGGCATAGCCCTTATGACGGTTATCATGTTTCTGTTTGTCATGAGCCTTACCTGGCTTTCTTTTTCTTTTATTAGCACTTATGAAAATGATGTGCTTCAAAAGCAGGTGATTTCTGAGCAAGCTTTGTATGTAGCTGAAGCGGGAATTCAGCAGGCGCTTTATTTTCTCTCTCAGGATTGGAATTGGCAAGATTGGGCTGATAATAAATGGGGAAATGGGGGAACTCTAATAACTGACGGAACCCTGAAGTACTACCAATGGAATGGAAACTTAGGCGATAGCAATCAAACCTACACGGTGCAGATTAGAAATGACGGAGAAATTCAAAGTAAAATAAAAGCTGTTTCTCCGAATCTTGACGCCCCGAAGCGAACTATAGAAGTGGAATTAGGGTCAGCGTTTGATTTTGGTCTCTATTCTCATGATCAGATGAAGTTTAGCGGTGGTTTTACAGTCAGCGGAACAAACTCCACCGGCTATGTTTACGCAAAAGATGGTATTACTGCTGGCTCAAGTCTTTTAACGGCAAATAAAGTCACCGGGAATTATTCGACTGCTCCATGGTATTTGCCGAAAGAAATTCCGTTGCCGGAGCTTTGGAAAACGAAAACAGTAGATCACCAGACCGGCATTACCACCTGGATTGGATTTGAAGCAAAAATTAATGGGACGCCAACAGCAACAACCGTTCGTTATAATAACGACAATGGTGAAGAAAATTTAAAAGCAGGTGACTTGCTCCACAATAAGACCAGTGGAAATTTTCGGAGGATAATCGGTTTTGATACCGGGGCCAATACCTTAACTACCCTTGTACTTGTCAGCTCAGACGACTGGGCTAATGGTGATAAGATAGTACTGGAACGGATTGAGGTCTATGAGAATTATTGGACTACCCTGAATACGCAGTTGAATAACCTAAATAGTGCCAGTTATGGCTCCCCCTACCCAGATTCGATATATGAGCCTGATGTTTGTAGCCCGAGCCGATCATTTTCTGATGTTAATTTCTCATCTACTCCCACGGTCCAATTTAAAGGCAATACTATGTTTTCGGGAAACATCAAAATCGATGGAAATGCTATTTTTGGGAGGAAACACGATTATGGGAGCCTTCCCTTTTGTACTCCGAGTAATTCTTCTGGTGAGACGATTATCGCGGGAGACATGGTAGTAAACGGGAATGCTTATTTTTTTAATAAGGTCACCATAACCGGCCGCCTTTATGTGGGTGGATCACTCTATATCTTCGACGCCAATGAGTACAAAAACAATCTTTTGTTTACCTGGGACCCTGACCACGAGGATTGGCAGGAATATCTTGCTGTTGATTCCGATCAGGACAATAGGATTGATTTTGACGACAACGGCAATAGTGTAATCGAAGATTGGGAAATCAGCAACTACGTTGACAATGAAGACTCCGGAACACACGGCATAGAAATTACCAGCAGTGGGGGTGTTTTTGTAAAAGGCACTATCGCGCTTTACTCGTCTGTGAACTCCACGGTACCGCTCAAAATTTCAGGTTACTGCTATACCAATGGATACCGTCATGTCCCAACACGGCTTAATTTCACTAATCACTATTACTGGATAAGTGATCATTACTTAAACCAGGCAATCATATACCACGGCGATATATCAGGTTCCTGGACCGGACTAACACAGATAGAGAATGGCAACACCCCCGAAACCGCTTTTTATGTGCGCAATGGGAGCCTTGAGGTCGGCAACGTAGTGACAACACCCTATTCCCGACAGCTTTATACTGACCTGCAAGCCCGGGGCAGCGTTTTGATTGCGCAAGATATTTTTCTTCACCGAGACCTCTTCCGGCCTCCAAGCAATACCAGTCCACTTTTTCTCGCTTGCGATGGAAAGTTCACTCTTCGCCGCTACGTTAAGACAAATGCGGGGAGCCCTTTCTATGGGCTTATTTATGTGGGTGAAGAGGCCAAATTCGGACTATCCTCGACAAGTGGGGTGACAATCGGGGGGGGGCAGATCATCGCTAATACCTTTAGGTCCAATACTCAGACCAACCCTCTCTATGGCGTCTCGATCACTTATCGTGACTATAAGACCGAGTTGTATAATTTCGGGTTCACGAACAACGAAGATTACAGCCGGCCGCTTTTTTGGAGAGATAAGACAGAATAAATTTACCCACTGCCTACAATATCCCCATTCTCTAAATTCATTTTTTTCAATCAACCCTTTTTTTCAATCTTATAGGTTTTTTTGTAATCGAGTGGGTTCAATTGAACTACCCCCTAACCCTCCCTTTCGAAATTATGTCGCAATTTATTTTTGTGTCATTTCGAAGCGAAGCGAGAAATCTGACTTGCAAAAGCAAGTCATCCTGAGCGAAGCGAAGGATCTCCCTGTGCAAGAGAGATCCCTCACAATGTTCGGGACAATGCTACGCATTGGATTCCTCACGGAGCCTGCCCTGGGCCAGATTCTTCAGTCGCCATGCTCCTTCAGAATGACAGAGCGAAGAATTCGGAATGACATTTTTTTAATTGCGACACAGTCTCTACAAGAAGGGGAATGTAGATCGTGCCATTTGCATCAAGAGATGGGAGTTTGAGAAATGTTTTTTTGTTACACGAGGGGAATTTTATTTACCCTTTCTTTTTGAAAGAGGAGGCGAGAGGGAATTAGAATTATTTTGTGGGACAACGAAAAGCTGTTTGCTTGACGAAAAAAGACTAATAATATTGATTTGTTATTTATTTTAAAAATATCGTATGGATATTTTTCAAAGCTATAGAATGTTATATCGAAAACTAAAGTACAAGTTTATATTTTTATTGCAAGTTTAATATTTTATGTTGTATAATGGAAAAAAAATTAAATAAATGATTATGTCCACATAAAAAATATATAATTTAAGTATCGAATCCCAAAAAATAAAATATAATTAGTTGTTCAGCTACAACGAATTTAGTGGTTTTTAACTATTCATTATATTAAAATAAAATCCCTCAATTCCCCTTTATGACAGGGGAAGAAAAAACTTTTTCTCCTTTAGCAAAGGAGAAAAACAAAAACTCCTCCCCTTTGGAGACTGTGTCGCAACTAGCCATTCACCCTTCGACACGCTCAGGGTGACGGCTAACCCATTGATTTTTAACGGTCATGGTGAGCTTGTCGAACCATGAATTGCCTTGTGACACAGTCTCTTGACAAAGGGGAGTTAGAGAGGATTGTGAGCATTGGAGGAGAGAGGTTGAAGTTATTCCGCGGTCCAACAGTTACCCTGGGTCTCGATATCGGTTCTCATAATGTAAAGGCAGTTCGTCTTGCAAAAGAAGGGGCTTCTGCGATTCGGTTAACGGGTTTTAGCGTGGCGGAGGTTGACCAGAATCTTAAAAATCAGTTTGAAGCCACTTTATCCGCGCTTGCTCAGGTCATCAAAGATTTTGAACTCAAGAATACCCGCGTCGTTACCTCTCTGGGCGGACATAACCTGGTGATCAAGCAGGTTACTTTCCCGACCACAGCCCCCAAAGAAATAGAATCTTCTTTGCCCTGGGAGGCAAGCAAGTATATTCCCCTTTCTTTAGACGCTGTTGAGCTTAAGTATCAAATAAAAAAAATAAATAAAGGGGAAAAAACTTCAGAGGTATTACTGGTCGCGGTTGACAAGGAATATTTTCAAAACCACCTCAATCTTTTAAGTCGCCTCAATATGCAACCCTGGATTATTGACGCTAACCCTTTGGCGTTAGCAAATGCCTTTTTAACGTTTTGTCGCGATAGTGGAGAAAAAAATTATGTCCTGATAGAGCTGGGCGCAAGCACAACGACCATTTCAATTTTCCGAAGGGGAGGGTTCTTTTTTACCCGGGACATTTCTCTCGGAGGAAAAAGCTTTACTCAGGCGATGCATGAAAATTATAAAATGGATTATTCCCGCGCAGAAGTGTTTAAGAAAGAAGGAAAGATCAGCTTTGAAGTAATCAAGCCTGTTTTTGATCAGTTTCTCTTGGAAATTCGTCAGTCCCTCCTTTATTATGATACTCGCACCGGGCACAAAGGATTTGAAGATATTATAATAACCGGGGGTACATCTCAGATCGTTGGTCTCGCCTCGTTTTTGCAAGAGAACTTGAACTTACCCGTGAACTACTTTCAGCCTTTAAAAAATATTCACCTTGATGAACAAGTGCCTTTGGAAGCCCTGGAAAAGTGGGAATCACAATTAGGAGTGGCAATTGGGCTTGCCTTAAGGAGTTAGTGTATGGAATTTGAAATTAATTTTTTACCGCAAAATAGAAACCGGTGGTTAAGAAACGTTAAAGGAAAAGAGCTTTTAATTGCGGGTTTGGTTCTTGGCTTTATTATTACTGTGTCCTTTATCGGGTTTTATAGTAAAGGAATTATTAAAAAGCCTCAAAAGCTTGTGGTGTTAGGGCAAGACTTTTTAAAAGTAACCCAGGAAAAGGGAAAGGTTTCCGTCACGGCAGCGCTTTTATCCAAATTAAAGAAAGAGCGGCTCAATTGGACAGAAAAAATGGTCTCATTAAGCGATGCGACCCCCAGCCAGATTTTTTTAACTTCTCTGGAATATAGTAAAGAAAAAACAGGCGCCGGAGGCAGGAGTAATAAAAAAAACAGAGAGAAGCTGGTGATCAAAGGAGTGGTCATTCCCTTGGGTGAGGAATCTCCTTCTTCTTCCATTCAGAGCTTTATGCAAAATTTAAAAAACAACGCCCCTTTTATGACCGGGTTTGAAGCCCCGGTATTAATTTCAGTAAACAATTACCAAAAAGAAGGGCAAGGGGAAGGCCTGGAGTTTGAATTTCAACTTCTCCGGAAACAGGATGCATAACATTAACAGAAAAAATTTAATAGCAGGGGTAGTAATAATTTTTATAGGGATTGGTCTTTTCTTTTCCTTGAAGTTTTATCAAACCCACAAGAAAAACCAAAGGGCTTTGATTCAAGAGAAGCTCAACTACGAGTCGGCAGTTACCGCATTAGCGAAAGAAAAAAAAGACTTAAATACACTGGCCGGGGGCTTAGGGATTAATTATTTTTCCCGTTTCCCGGAAGCCTCTCAAATGGATCTTTCCTTTTTCATGTTTAACCGAATCAGCGCCATAGCAAATAAATGGAAGGTTAACCTCGTGAGCTTTTCTCCTGCTGAAAAGGAAATAAAAGGTAATTATTCCCTTATCTTGTTTTCCGGAGCAATAAGCGCTTCTTTTTCCGATATGGTCAACTTTTTTCAGGAGCTTGAGGATAAAGAAAAAATCTCCATTGACAATTTAAAAATAAACACCAGCTCCCAGGCTGCTTCGACGCACCAGGCCGAGTTTGATTTGGTTTGCCTGGAGTTTAACGACCCAATGCTTAAGGGACGGGAAGAAAAAGAAAAAGGATCGGATATCTCACCATCAAATAAAGAAAAAATAAAAATTGTAAAACGAGATCCCTTTTTAAATCCCTTTGAAAAAACGCGCGTTGCGCGACCCACTGAAAAAGATAGAGCGGTCACTGTTGACGTCGCGAGCGAATTTAGCCTCACCGGCATTAACTACTCTGCACGCTCACGCGTCGCAATAATAAACCACACGATGGCCAGGGAAGGGGACGTGATTGGCGGCAAACGGGTAGTCGCAATAAAAGAAGACCGAGTAATTTTAAAAGCCAATGGGCAGCTCTATACCCTCCGGCTCAAAGAAACCCCGAGACCTCAAACAAAAGAACAAAAGTCTTTAAAAACAGAGGAGGTTGCGCAGTGAGTTTAAAATTCAAAAGAGAGGGAAACACTATGGCTAAAAAATTAAATTCCACGTGGTGGCTACCCCTTGTCATGAGTTTGGTTATTCTTTTATCTCCTCTCAGTTTAAAACGCGCCCTTTCCGATGATCAGGCTCCAATTTTACAACTTCCCCAAGAACGGTGTTCCATGCGGTTTGTGGATGCTGAGGTTAAGGATGTCTTAAGGCTTTTGGCCAAAGAATACAAATTAAACCTAATTATCAGTGAAAACGTCGGCGGAATGATTACCGTTGATTTCGACCAGGTCCTTCTGGAAGATATCTTTTTTTCCGTGCTGAAGACCGCGGGTCTGGGCTATACCTTGAAAGGAAATGTAATCCTGGTCGCAACTCAAAAAGAACTTTTGGAACACGAGACAGCGCGCGTAAAAGAGATAGAAAAACAGACCGAAGCCAATAAGAAGATCTTGGAAGCCCAGACAATGGTGAGTGAAACGATCAAAGTGAAATACATCCTCAATACCAAATCTAACGAGTCAATCGTAAAAGAAATAACAGTGGGAAAAGAGGAGGTCAGGAATTTAACTCAACTGGCAGGAGCTTTACAAAAGATGCTGAGTGACCGAAAAGGAGCAGGTATCCAGGTTGTGGATGCTGCCAATGCTTTGGTTATTACTGATATCCCTGAAAAGGTAGAACAGATAAAAACATTAGTAAAGGAGTTGGATCAGCCTTCCACTCAGATCATGATCGAGTCCAGGATCGTTTTGGTTGCTTCCGATCATGTCCGGGACATTGGAATTGAATGGGGGGGGAGAGTTCAAAATCAAGACCTGATGATCAGCGGCCAGAGAGATCGAAGCTGGTCAACAACAACATCAGACACTACCGGCACTACGTCTACAACTACAAACACTAAAACAACCGAGGATAAGGGCTCGATTCAGGGTGTTGATCTTCCAGCCGCTATTGCTGCGGCAGGACACGGAGGGAGTATCGGTTTCCTCCTCGGAGACATAACGAAAGATTTCCTGGATATCCAGCTTACCGCGCTGGAAGACAAAGGGAGGGGGAAAATATTGGCAAGTCCTCGGGTAGTAACCCAGGATAATCAGAAGGCCTATATTAAAATCGGGGATGAAATTCCCTATCAGCAATTAACGTTTTCAGGTGGAGCAACAACGACTACGGTAATGTTTAAAGATGCGGCCATTGAGCTGGAGGTCAGCCCTCATATGGTGGGCGATGAAATATTTATGGATATTGTGGTGGCAAGAAAAACTCCTGATTTCAAACTTGCCATCGCGGGGAATCCCACGTTAACAACTCAAGCTTTAACGACAAAAGTCTCGGTCAAGAATGGTGAAACTCTTGTGGTGGGAGGATTGACCGAAGAGGAAGAGATAACAACTACCCATGCCATCCCTTTTTTTTATCGGATCCCTCTCATCAACTTTTTCTTTAAGAACGATAGTAAATCTAAGACAAAAAGGGAGCTTATTATCTTTATTACTCCTACTATTTTTACCGGAGACTCTCAAGGAGATACTGATGCCCAAAGAATATCTGGGTGAGGTAAAACAACTGGGAAAATTCGCGCGGGAAGAAGGGTTGATCACCGACGCTCAGCTTGACCAGGCCTTAAAACGACAAAAAGAGGTCGGCGGTTACTTGGGAGATATTTTAGTTGATATGTGGCTTCTTACTGAGGAAACCCGACTCCGCCTTTTAGGGAAACAGCACGGTATTCCCTACATGTCGCTTAAGGGAATGGAAAATATTGATTCGAAGGTTGCTCGTATTATCCCCGAAGTTTTGGCCAGCAAATATCATACGATCCCCATAAAAAAAGATGAGCTCGGACTCACCGTGATCATGGCTAATCCCTTTGATGTCATGGCCAAAGACGACTTGAGAAAGTTTACGGGCTGCGAAATCATTCCCGTGCTGGGTTCCCGAAAAGCGATTGAGGAAAGCTTAAAAGTTATTTATCCCCAAATGGAAGAAGAGATTGGACCAATAAGCGATGTGCTGGGAGATTTGACCACTATCCAGGTGGAGCTTAAACGGGACAGTGATGATGTTGCGATTGACATTGTAAAACTGGAAGAACAGGTGCGGGAAGCTCCTCTCATCAGGCTGGTTAATTATATTATTGCCAATGCAGTTGATAAGCGCGCCAGCGATATTCATATTGAGCCTTCAGAGGACCGGCTCAATATTCGGTACCGGATTGATGGGATTCTTTATGACATCATGACCCCCCCGCGATACCTCCACATGGCTATTGTCTCGAGGATAAAAGTCATGGCTCAACTCGATATTGCTGAGCGGAGACTGCCTCAGGATGGGCGAATAACGATCCGATTAGAACACCGTGAACTTGACTTGAGGGTCTCTACCCTCCCAACCCAGTTTGGGGAAAAGGTGGTTCTGCGGCTCCTGGATAAGGGGTCTTTTCTCCTCGGTCTTGAACAGTTGGGGTTGGAAGAAGAGGGTCTGGCTATTTTCAGGAGGTCGATAACCCGCTCTTACGGATTAATTTTAGCGACCGGCCCAACCGGCAGTGGAAAGTCCACGTCGCTTTATTCAGCGTTAGACTTTATCAAATCTCCGGAGAAAAACATCGTAACCATTGAGGACCCGGTAGAATGCCAAATTAAAGGGATTTATCAGGTCCAGGCAAATCCCAGGATTGGGTTAGACTTTGCCATGGGCTTTCGGGCCATTCTCCGCCAGGACCCGGATATTATTATGGTGGGCGAGATCCGCGATCAGGAGACGGCTGAGATTGCGATTCGGTCAGCGTTAACCGGCCATTTAGTGTTTTCTACTCTTCATACCAATGATGCCGTGGGCACGATAGTCAGGTTAATCAATATGGGGATAGAACCTTTTTTGGTTGCTTCAGCAGTGCGGCTTTCTTTGGCCCAGAGGCTGGTGCGCCGAATCTGTGAAGAATGTAAGGAACCTTATACTCCGTCGAGTGAGTTGCTCGATAGTTTGAACGCGTGGGATATCGTGGGGGAGGAGCCCGTTTTTTATCGGGGCAGAGGGTGCAAGCGGTGTAATAACATCGGGTATTATGGTCGGGTAGGAATCTATGAGGTTTTTGAAGTAAAACCGGAATTAAGAGATTTGATTCTGCAATATAATTCTCCCGGTCTGATAAAAAATAAAGCGGTTGAATTGGGAATGACCACCTTATACCAGAGTGGGATGCAAAAGGTTCTCCGGGGACAAACGACTATCGAAGAAGTATTACGGATTACCACGGAAGAGGATTAAGTCCCTTAGATTTAATTTGTGTATTATGCCTGTCTATAACTTTAAAGCTCGAGATTTGGAAGGAAAAAGGATAGTGGGGGCAATGGAGGCAGCAGGTGAAAGCGCCTTGATTGCAAAACTCCATCAGCAAAAGCTTCTTGTTCTTTCGGTTTCTGAGCAACGTGAAAAAAAGGAACAAAAATTTAATTTAAACAAGCTTTTCCCCCAAGGCATTCCTATGCTTGGCGGCGGAGTGAAGCTCGCATCCCTCCTTTCCTTTACCACTCAGCTTTCTGCCATGGTGAGCGCCGGGCTTCCTTTAGTGCAGAGTCTCAAGGGGTTGTCATTAGATATAAAGGATAAAAATTTTCAAGAGGTAATCCACCAGCTGGGAACAGACGTAAGCGAAGGGACTCCCTTCTCACGGGCGCTTGAAAAATACCCCCAGATTTTTAACAAAATTTTTATCAATCTTATCAGAGCAGGCGAAAACAGCGGCAAGCTGGGACAAATATTAGCGCAACTTACCTCTTACCTTGAATATAATTACACCCTGAGAAGAAAGGTAATTTCCGCCCTCATATACCCAAGTGTGATCGTTACTTTTGCTCTCCTGGTGGTTTTTGTGATGGTGGTAGCGATTATCCCTAAGTTTGAAAGAATCTATCATGGCTTTGGAAAAGCGCTTCCTCTGCCCACACAAATCCTCCTCGGCGTATCTTCCCTCATTAGAAATCATTTTGTTTTGGGGGGTATTTTAGTCATTTTACTCCTGGCAGGAGGGTACTTATTCAGTTTGACTCCGAGGGGCCGGACAATTATTGACCGGATAAAATTAAATCTTCCTGTTTTTGGCCCGATTATCAAAAAATCTATTTTGTCAAATTTTTCGAGGACCCTGAGCATATTGGTGGCAAGTGGCATACCGTTAGTCCCCGCGCTGTGGTTGGCTACTCAGACTATCAATAACCTCATCATCTCTCAAAACCTTACTGAGATTATTAATAGTATTGAAAAAGGAAGTGGGGTAGGAGAAGGTTTTAAACGAAAAGGGTTCTTCCCGGAAATGATGGTGCAGATGATTACCACCGGTGAAAAGGCCGGCTCGATGGACGAAATGGTTCTTCGGGCTGCTGATTTTTATGAAAAGCAGGTTGATACAACGATCAGTACCTTGATGACACTCCTGGAACCGATCATTATTGCCGGTGTTGGCCTCTTGGTCGGAGGAATTATGTTGGCTATGTTTTTACCCGTGTTTAAAATGGGCGGCATTATGCACCATTAAGGTGGTTTGGTTTTTTTCTTTGAACACCTTTTGATAAAGTTCTACAATTGGTATTCTACCATCTTCCTTCAGTTGTATAGTTATAACCTCTCTGCGGATTCCATGAAAAGCGAAACAGGTTTGCGCGTATAAGCTTAGTTGAAATATTTTTAAAAAATGTTCAAAGGGACCATATGAATTTGAATTCGGAAACCAAATTTATCTCAACGATCTCCCATAAATTGAAAACCCCCTTAAACGCGATTCTTGGTTTTTCTGAGCTTTTACTTGAGCAGGTATATGGCACGCTCAATGAAAAGCAGATCCATTATCTCAAAAATATCCACTCGAGTGGTGAAAACCTTCTGACCCTCTTAAATGACTTGATGGACTTAATGAATTTCCGCTGGGGTGAAACGCACCTTAACTACTCTGATTTTTCCCTTCCGCTCGCGATCAATGAGGCATGCGAATCAGTGAAAAACTGGGTTGCAAAAAAAAATATTTCTTTGGAAATAAAGAATGGCGCGGGGATCTCTGTTATCAGGGCTGATGAGGCTAAATTCATGAAGATACTGCACCATCTTCTCTCGAACGCGATTAAATTCACTCACCCCGGGGGAATGGTGCAAATATCAACCCAGTTTCTGAAAGCCCCTCCGGATGAAGACTCTTCTCTTTTTCATCAGACCTTTATTGAGGTCACGGTTGCGGACACGGGCATTGGGATACAACCTCAAGACCAAGAAAAAATATTTTCCGAATTTTATCAAGGTGACCCTATCCTTTCTCAGGATTTTGAGGGAACTGGATTGGGTCTTTGTATAACCCGTGAACTGGTGAATCTGCACCGGGGAAGAATTTGGGTGGAAAGTGAAGGGGGGAAGGGAAGTAAATTTTCTTTTGTCATCCCCAGGATTGATAACCAGGGTTGATGAGGTTTTCCATGGCAGGAGCAAAAATTCTTCTGGTAGATGACACCCGATTAAACCGAGAACTCGCTAAAGATCTTCTGGAGATGGAAGGATATCAGATAATTGAAGCTATTTCCGGAGAAGAATGTATTGAAAAAGCTCGTCAGAATAAACCTGATATTATTTTATTGGATATCGAATTACCCGACATGAGCGGATTGGAAGTAATTAAAGTTATAAAAAAAGATACTGAGATCAACTCCATACCCGTGGTTGCGTTTACGGGTTATAACCGACACGAAGAGCAGAAGAACTTTCTCGCCTTAGGTTTTTCCGGCTTCATTCCTAAGCCCTTTGATGTTAAAGACTTCTCTCGGATGGTGACGAAATTTTTAAAAAACAAGCCTGGATCATAAACTCACAAAATTGACCATACTCCCTTTTTGGTTTCTCCCCAGGCTCCTCCACACGTTCGGGAAGATCATGGATCTAAGGTTCGTTTAGTCTAATTGACCGTGATGATCGGACAACCGGCTTCCCGCACAAGCTTAACTGCCGCATTGCCGAAGAGAAATTCCTGTGCTTTAGACATCTTGGTCCCTCCGATTACAATGGTATCGTAATGATACTGCTTTTGTTCTTCCATGATTTTCAGGGCAACGCTCTCCTTGGTAATATGAGAGGCCTTGATCTGGATCGCTTCCTTTGTGAAATTCACCGCTTAATAAGATTAAAAAGGGACATTAATTTCAAGTATTACCTGATGCCCATAATAATCATTTTGTCCTTGAGACGCATTATTCTTATCCTCAAAGTTGTAATAATGGTATAACAATGTAGCTCTCACCTCTTTATCAATTTTATAGCTCAATGCTGCTTCGGTGATATCCTGATAAGAATCAAACCCCATGGCCTGCCAGTCGCCTTTTGATAAAAACCGCCGCTGCCGTACTTCCAAGGTCGAGTTCTTTGTCAGGTCCAACGCTGCCCCGCCATAGAAATTATAGACATCCTTGTCAATGTCGGCCGGATCCGTTGGTGCATCCTGATGAAACTTTGCGTGTTCGACATACCCGCTTAAAGTTAGCCGCTTACTTGTTTTCCACTCCGCGCCGATCCGTTGGACATTGATGGTCCCTTTTTCTGCTTTGCTGTTTGATGGGAAAAAAGAATCCCCGAATAACGTATCACCACTTTTATTCGAGACTTTAAGCTGTTGGGCATGCATAAGTACTCCTTTTAATTTCAAAAAATCGGCCACCGGAATCGTCAGCTGAACGCTGGGCCCATGCGAATTGCCCGGATAATGTTCGGTTTTATGTGTTGCAATCAGATCGTAATTTTCTTCCAATCGCTGATATTGCGCTTTAAGTTCCCATTCGCACGGCAATTTCACTAAACTTCCAACTACATAAGCGTTTCCATTGTGGGATTCCCCGGTGTTTTTACGTTCATAATCAGTTCGCGCAAAAGTGATGTAGGGAATGAGCCAATCATTCACTTTATAGGAAGAGTCCAGAGCCCATACCCCTTGATTCTCCCTCACATTGGTGTTGTGCCTGGATCCATTGCTGTAAACATAAGTAAAACCGACATTGGCCGCACCGACATCAACAGCAGTCCGCCCGCCGAAAGAACCCCGCTCAATATCCGAAATCGGAGTCGGCTTGCTTTTGCCGTAAAATAATTCAAAGTGGATATTCTTCTTTTCTGCATATTCAAAATTACTGATAAGGTCAAAACCCTGCATTACATGCCGCCCCTCTTCCAACTTACGGTCTTCTTTTTCAAAAAAACTTGCATTGGTTATCGGCGCGCGGTATACCAAACTTCCCAGTTTGACCTGATTCATTTCTTTACGGGTAAATTCGGGTAATTCCCGTTGAATTAAAGATCCGCCAACCAATTTGAAAAAGAGATCTTCGCGGTGCCCCTCAAGGAAAGCGTTATAAAAGTTAGCCTGAAACCGATCCGGATATCTTTGTCCTGAATTATTTTTCGGGAAATTATCCCAAGGAAGCTCTTCCCCAAAAACCCGGCCGACGGTTCTGTCCCCTATCAGCGTATAGAACTCGGCAAGGACACCCCCCCTTAAGTCTTTAGTCAATTGTGAAGAAATACCGAGATGAGTGTTATTGGTCAAAGCCTCTCCATCCGTAAGGGGATAATTCGAGTTGGTGGTAATTCCCGAGCCGTTAAAGATCGATTGTTTACCGCCCAAATTAAACTCAAAGATCGACATATCGTAGGTGTTGGCCAGATTGGGCACTTCCGCTCCTGGTCCCGAAAAGGAATTAGAGGTAAAAATGGTATGTGTTTTTCCGATGATTTCGATTTTTGGCTCAGCTGACTCTTCTGCCCAGGCAGGGATCAAGAACGAAAAAAGAAGAACAAGTACAATTATTATTTGTTGAACCATGAGCTATCCAGAATAACCTAACCAACCTTTTCCAGACGCACCGGGGAATCGTAGAAACAGACGCTCCCGCCGATTAAATCCTGGAGGGTAACGTTTTTGAGATGGGGGTCAATCATCATCGCCGCATTAGCATGAATGCCTTTGCGCCGGTACGGTTCTCCTTTGATTACCTGGCCGTCGATCTCCACATCATAGGCATTATAACCCCAGTTGCCGTGGCCCAATGAGAAGGCGATGACGCCCGGCCTGATTCCCTCGATAACCTTAACCTTACCGATCATGGGGATCTTGCGGAAGTTCGGGAGGTCCCAGACCCCTTCGGGGTTGGAATCGCTGACCACTTTAACCGGCTCGCCGTCTTTAAACCCTAACCTCTGAGCGTCCACGGTATTGATAAGCAGGTAGTTTTCGGGAAAAAGCTCCAAAAGCCACATATTGGCGCAGGTGCGGCTTTTGGTCTGGAATATTTCCCGGTAGGTAATGAGGTTGAGGTCGCCTTCTTTATATAAAATCGGGCGGCCCAGCGAATCCGCCAGGGGCAGATAGGTGGCAATCCCGGGAAAGGTTTTTCCGGTCATCGAATTTTTTATCTTCGACACCTTCTCGGAATACATGTTTATCAGTTTGCCGTACTTATTTTTTAACAGATTACCATCAAAAGCATCCTTATAATTTTGGTACCGGCCGCCCCGGTTGAGCACATAAACAATCCGTTTCCAATGGGGCCCCGCAATCTGTTCCCAGCGTTCCGGGTCAAAGACGGTCTTGGGAAGATGTTTGCGGGCTTTAAGAAAAATATCTTCTTCGGTACTGTTCGCCTCGGGGACCGCGCCGCTGCCGTCGGGGGCTTCTCCAAAGGCAATATTGGCCACCATGGGGAGATAGAAGTCTTCGGGTTTGAATAGGTCAAGCCCTTTATCCAAACCGTCTTTCCCAAAACCGGGAAGCTTCATTTTTTCCGCCACCGCCAGCATAAAGGCTTCCGGGGAAATGGGCATCTCTTCCCCGAAAAGTTTAACCGTTTCCGGTATAGGAGGAATAACCGGTTGCCGGACCGTCTGGACTTTCCAGATTACCGAAGGATGCGACCCATGGAACTCCCACCGCTCCAAATAGGAAAGATCCGGGAAAATATAATCCGCATACATGCTGCTTGTGCCGATCACAATATCAGTGGCAATAAAGAGCGGAATTTTTTTAGTGTCCGCCAGCACGGCAATCTGCGTCTGGCCTGCCGGGAGTGCGTAACCGGGAGTACCCATATAGAGGAGCAAAGCCTTTATCGGGTAAGGGTAGGCGTCGCCGGCCGAAGGGAGGATCTCCTGGTAAACATCCGTGGCGTGGGTATGCCAGGGCCGCTTGGCCGGATAGCCGGAAAAGATGGTGCTTTCTTCGTATTTGGCGTGTCGCAGGATGTTGAGTCCGAAGGGTTTAAGCTTGCCAGGATGGAGCCCGGTTTTAAAGTCAAAAGGACCTTTGGCTTTTTCGCCTACAATATCATAGGTGGAGGCTTGCGCCATGCCGCCCTGCCAGTCATAATTGCCGATGAGCAAGTTGAGGGAGTACCATGCCAGGACATTATAGAAGCCATTGGAGTGCTGGGAAACGCCGCGGTGAATATCCGCGCAAGCTTGCTTGCCATGGGAGGTAAACTCACGGGATAGTTCTTCAATATCCGCTGCCGCAACATCGCAGATATTTCCCCAGCCCTCGATGGTCTGTTTCTGGGATTCTTCCAGGAGGATCTGGAGGCTTGATTTGACCGAAACCCCGTTTATTGTCGTTGCTACAAGCAGGTCTCCGTGCACTGGGGTAGTGAGATTTTCCGGATCAAAGGTTACGGGTTGCCCATCCTTTAAGACGACAAAATAATCCAACTCACAGGGCACAGTCTCCTCGCCCGCTTTGCCTTTGATGACCGCAGTGCGGGGTTCCTTGGGAAGACCAATGTCCGACCCGCGCAAAAATTCCGCGGGCTTGCCATCCTTGATTTTAACCAGCCAGGAAGCGTTGGACCAGGTCGGCTCCTTATCTTCAGCGCAAGCAGCCCGATTGGCGTTCTCCAGGTAGCGCTTATCGCAGCGGTTGTTTTCCAAAACCCAGCGAATCATTCCCAAAGCCAAAGCGCCTTCCGTGCCGGGCTTGGCGGGAAACCATTTCCAGGCATGGGAAGCGGTCTTGGAAAATCGGGGGTCAACCACCGCATACTTGAGCCTGCCGGAAACGAGGCCTTCGGTAATCCTGGGCGCCCGATAAGGAGGCCCATAGTTGCCCTCAAACGGGGAGGCGCCGACAAAAATTACAAATTTGGCGTTTTGCAGATCGCACTGCCAGTAAAATTTTTTTTCTCCGGTCCAGTCAAACTTCTTTTTCTTTTGATCAAAACCGTATTGATACGACATGGCCTTGCCGGTAAAGTACAGGGACCCCTGGCAAACGGTGGTGTGGCCGTGAAAGTTATTGGAACCCAAAGCGCCCTGGACAAAGCGGTTAAAAAATTCACTCCGCCCGGCTTTTAACCTCCCATGAATCCAGAGAAATTGGTTGTTCTTGGGACCAAAATCCGGATGATCGGGATCAATGAGGGTATGGAGGTAATCCTTAAATTTTTCTTTAAACTCCCCTACCTTCTGTTTTCTTTCTTCCGGCGTGGAGGCATGCAAGATTTGTTCTTGAATGAACTTATCCATCTCGCCCATAACTTTGGAATCCTTGAGGGACCAAATATCTTTTAAACCTTCTACCTGCCGGTTTTCTTCTCCGGCAACCTGGGCGAAAAGTTTGCCGCCGTTAACGATTTCATCCACGGCCTGGTGAAAGTCAATGGTTACCCATTGATTGGAACCGCGGGGGCCGCTCCGTTTTAACACTTTTTTGAGGCGGTATTTATTGTAAACCGTCATTATTCCGGCCTCACCTTTGGGACACATGGCTCCTTCTTCCGGCAATGCCTTATCCAAAGGAGTTGAGTAATCCAAATGAGGCCATTTGGTCCAGGGCCCATAAGGATTCCCCACAATCTTGATGGCTTTTCCTTCGTGAATTCTTATCTTGCTGGGACAGCCGGTATTGCACCCCAAACAGACGGTATGAAGATAATGTTCCGGCTGATGGTATATAGGCAAGTTCTGAGGATAGGAAGTACCAGCTTTGGCCAGCGCATCCGGGATACCAACCGCACCGGCCACCGCCAGGGGACCAACGGTAAATGCGGTCTTTAAAAAATCCCGCCGGCTCGTTGCCGGAGAAGCTTCTTTTTTTGTAGTCATTTTTTTTAGCCTCCTAATATTATTACATTAAAGGCACATACTGTCCGGCCACCACAGTGACATACCGCATTGCCCAGATTCCCACAAGCACCAGGACAGACATCACTGTGAGCACGGTGTAACTTTTATTTAACCCGGGTATCAATAAGACGATAAAAGGAAGCACCATGCCCAGAGCAATTTCCATAATCAGGAACATATTGCTGAAAGGCCCTTCCAAGATCAGCTTGGCCACAATGGAATTTTCAGGGGTGGTATAGTAAAGCATCACTACATCCGAAAAAGCCACAAAGAGATCCACGGCGATAAATACCGCCAGCAGGCGGCCCAGTTCCCAGATGACTTCCTTTTCCACCTTGGGAAAAAACCGGTTGATTGCCGCATTGTTTTCAAAAAAAGTCTCTTTTACTATCGCAAGAATAATGAGCAGGGCGGTTCCGGAAACCATGGCGGAAACGAGAAAGTAGATGGGCATGAGCGGGGTGTTCCATAAGGCGATACCTTTTGCCAGGGCCAGAATAAAGCCGGTGTATCCGTGCACAGCAATGGCCAGAGGAATGCCGACATAACCATAAAACTTTATTTTCGGCTGGTTTTGTTTATAAATATAGTAAAGGTAGAAAAGACAATTTATGGGGTAGAGGGTGAGAAGCACGCTCCCCCAGCTTACCGGGGAACGGAAATTAAACATATACATCAGGTGAACAAACCGTGAGGTTTGAAGCATGTCGTAAAGCAGAAAAAGGGGGGCGATGCTAAGCACAATGGGGGCCATCACCGCGCCGATTTTTCCCGCTGCTTTAAACCTTTCGATTCCGAAGACATATGCCAGCGTGGAAATGATAAATGAGGCGGCACTGATGCCGGTCAGGAAAAAGTAAACGGCAATGGGGGTGGCCAGATAAATGTCGTGAGGGGCATTGTAAATTACCCGGGATAATTCTTCCATTTTTTCCCTCCTTTATTCACTAAAGAGAACCAACCTTGTTAATATTATCTTTTAATTTGTAAGCATAGGTGCGGTCAGCGCCGCATTTTCCTTCCAGGACTTCATAATTATCCTTCACCTGTGCTTCCGTTACCTCCATTTCCTGGGAGACCCTCCGACGAAAATATTTCATATACTTAAAATCAGTTTTGTTGGCTTCTACCATAAGGTAGTCCAGATGCAGAAAATAAACTTGGGGCTTGGTATTCTGTTCCGGTTTTAAGACGTGTACCGGCTGACTGGCAATGAGTTGGGAAACTTCACTTGCGGCGGGATCGAGTAAGTTACCAAACATCCTTGATTTGCCAATGCAGGCCTCCACACAGGCTGGTTTCAATCCCCGGTCCACCCGGTGCGCGCAAAAGGTGCATTTGTCCGCGGTCCGCCTATAGGGGTTGGGAAACCGCATATTATAGGGGCATGAAACCATGCAATACTTGCAGCCGATGCATCGGTCATAATCCACCAACACGATCCCATCCGGCCGCTGGTACGTTGCCTTCACCGGGCAGTTGCGGTTGCAGATCGGATCTTCACAGTGATTGCAAAGCATTGAAATAATGCCGCGTTTAACCTGGGGATATTTACCGCGCTCCACATCCTTCATCCAGGTGCGGTAATAACCCATGGGGACGTTATTTTCTTGCTTGCAGGCAATCATGCAGACATAACAGCCAATGCACTTCTTAAGGTCAATTACCATGCCATAGCGGACCTTTTTGCTTTTTTGGGTTTCATGAGATTGTAATGATGCCGGTAAAAATTGGACAAAGCTCAGTGAACCCAAGGTGAGAGCCCCCAACGTTAATCCCTTGGTTAAAATCTCTCTCCGGGAGTGTTTATCATTTTGACTCATTGTCGACCTCCTGGGTTAATAATAAAAAGGAATGAATTAACACCTTAATCCAGCGATAAAAGTGTCATGCTGAACTTGTTTCAGCATCTCATGAGACCCTGAAACGAGTTCAGGGTGACAATAAAATCGGCATCGTAACTGCTTTTTTGGTAATTATCGCTGGATTGGGGTAAAATATAAACGTACTGCATACCTACCTCGAAACCTTGAGCAGGTTAAAACATGATTTGCATGACGGTCTGGAAAAAGTGCTCGTCCTTGCCCGCGGAATTCTCTAATTTTTCGTAGGCTCCAGTTAGCATACATTCTTTGTAAAATGTATAACTTAAGCCCCCAATATATCGCTTTTGCGTATCACCCT
>Ga0209164_1001875_pt1 | contig 24631 bp, 24 predicted proteins | sample MTBNYHSulfiMetaG_FD_187458 | JGI IMG/M metagenome (GOLD analysis project Ga0209164, IMG submission 187458) | Enrichment culture microbial communities from rom New York Harbor, USA that are MTBE-degrading - MTBE-NYH (New York Harbor Sulfidogenic)... | ecosystem: Environmental > Aquatic > Marine >... | reverse complement strand
GATCAGTCCGGCAAACAAATCCAATAAACTGTCGGCGGCCTGAGCCAATATGCTGATACTGCCGGTCAGCCAGCTAACGACCACCTTAAATATTATTAAACCGACGACTACGCCGATCAGTAGCTTGGTAGCCCCGGCCTTTGTTGAAAACATTTTTCGCTCTCCTGCGTTTCCTGATATAAAACTACAGGGAATCAGAAGTTTACAGCGATATTTCGACTAAGGCAACCGTTATTCAGGATTTTCCGACTTCCGTCAGTATGTAATGCAATGGAACTGTATAGCAAATAGCAATTATCTAAAGAATACTGACCAGGACTAGCAAAGTCCCCAGTAAATAAGTTAAACTGGCTGGTTATGAATACCCCTGCGGGCAACGGTACCAGCAAAGGATCAGTACTTCTTGCCACCACGACAGCCGTGTTTATTTTTACCTTCATGACGTCTTCTGTGATTATTGCCATACCTACCATTGAGAAAGAGCTATCACTGAATATAATCATGCAAGGCTGGATTGTCATGTCCTACATCTTATCTTCGGCAACTTTTCTTGTTCCCTTAGGCAGAATAGCAGACATATATGGCCGAAAGAAGATTTTCACCTATGGCATAGTTATGTTCACGATCTCGTCCCTATTTGCGGGAATGGCACGCTCCGCCGCTGTACTTATTACCTGCCGTGTTTTCCAGGGAGTCGGCGGTGCCATGCTGGCAGGGACCGCGATAGCATTGCTTACCACAGTATTTCCGGCCAACGAAAGGGGAAAGGTACTGGGGATAAATGTCGCGGCAGTATATATTGGCCTTGCCCTGGGCCCGGTTTTGGGCGGGGTTCTCACGCAACAACTTGGCTGGAGGAGCATCTTTTTCACAAGTGCGCTCCTGGGATTGGCAGTTTTAGGTGTAGTTTTATGGAAGCTAAAAGGTGAGTGGACCGGGGCAAAGGGACAGAGATTCGATTTTGCCGGCTCTATAATCTACAGCCTTGGACTGGTAGCGTTGGTGTACGGTTTCACACGCCTGCCGGAGCCGTTAGGAGTGGGGTTGGTTGTCGGAGGTGCCGTAGGACTTGCGGTGTTCGTCAGATGGGAATTGAAAAGCAGAAGCCCGGTGCTGAACATCAACCTATTTAAAAATAGCAAGATCTTCACCCTGTCTAATGTGGCAGCGTTAATCAATTACAGTGCCACATTCGCTATAAGTTTCCTCATAAGTGATTATTTGCAGTATCGGCCTGTACAGCCACTCAACGCTCAAGAAGCTGGCTTGATTCTGGTCGCTATGCCCGCCATGCAGGCTATATTTTCACCGCTGGCCGGCAGGCTCTCGGACAGGATTGAGCCAAGGCTAATTGCCTCGGCAGGAATGGCGTTGACCACCATAGGACTTGTACTCTTTATCTTTCTAAATGAACAAACCTCATTGAAGCTCATTATCGGCAATTTACTTCTGATTGGTTTGGGCCTTGCTCTCTTCATATCTCCCAATACCAACGCGGTCATGAGTTCTGTGCCAAAGACAGCCTACGGGGTAGCCTCGGCAACAGTAGCAACGAGTCGCCAAGTTGGCCTTGTCTTTAGTATGGGAATCGCCACGCTGATGTTTGCCCTGTACATGGGGAGCGTACAAATTACACCCGAAAACTATCCGCTTTTCCAGCAAAGTATGAAAACGTCCCTTATCATTTTCGCTGCCCTCTGTTTCGGTGGCATATTTGCTTCGCTCGCCAGGGGGAAGGTGCGATAGTCCCTCATGTCATTGCGAGCCGTTCCACTTAAGTCATTGCGAGCCGAAGGCGCGGCAATCTCATCTGGAATGTCATCCTGATTTGATTATTGGGGAGGAGCTCACCCCTGAGATTGCTTCGTCACAAAGCTCCTCACAATGACAGAAAAAAGGCCTCCGTTTCAGGGCAGGTAAGTTATCTCGGAGGGTGGTTGTTTGTGTAGCTCAAACTCTATTACGGCTTCCTGGAACAGGTCTATGAAGGAGTCGTCAGCGTAGTTGCCAAAGGTTATAAAGCGCTTTATTTTTGCATTGACCAGCATCTTGGCGCAGAGTACGCAGGGGGTGTGGGTGCAGTAGATGGTAGATCCTTCCAGACTGACGCCATGCAACGAGGCCTGGATGATGACATTCTGCTCGGCGTGAATACCCCGGCATACTTCTTGCCTGGTTCCAGATTCTATGCCCAGTTCGTCCCTGAGGCAGCCGAGTTCAAGACAATCTTTAAGTCCGGCGGCAGCCCCATTGTATCCGGTGGCTAATATATGCTTGTCCTTCATCGCCACAGCGCCTACATGGTGGCGCCGGCAAGTGGAGCGTTCCGCCACCACGGAAGCTATCTTGAGGAAATATTCATCGATATCCGGCCTAGTTTCCCTTTTCATTTCAAAGCAGCTAAAACTCGTTCCGTCTCCTTTTCCAGCTCCTCCAGGGAAGCCTCATTTACTATGGTAAAGTCGGCCATGGCGATTGGTCCGCCCTTGTTTATATTCTCTATCTCGGACTTATCGCGGCTGGCTGCTTCCTCCAGCGTTAAGGGCCGTTTTGCTCTATGAGCAAGCCTTCCATGCCTGGTTGCTGGCGAGGCCCATACGGCAACCGTGGTGAATTGCTTGCCATAGTATTCCTTCAATAAAATATACTCCTCCCAGGAGTAAAGCCCGTCTACCACAACATTCGATGATTTTAATGAGCTATCAATCCTGGGCAAGTTCAATTTGGCGTAAGCAGCCATCCCATGCTTTTTTCTCAGTTGCTCTCTGATACAGCGCTCATTCTTCTCATCCGTCTCCAGTCCTCTGTTTTTGAGTTCCTCGTCTGTAATATCTCCAAACCGTATTTTCTTAAAGCCATGTTTTCCTAACACCCTGGCCACTTCTGACTTGCCCGCACCTGCCATGCCAACAATTGCTACCACTTTCACGGTTTACATGTAATCAACAACGAACTGCGACAGTGCTTAATATTAACAAGATTTACGCAACTATCATAGAGAAAATCTCAGACCTTAACAAAAAATTGACCACCCTCATCCTTCGATAAACTCAGGACAGGCTCTTAATCCCCCCCGCCAAGGGAGAAGAAATTTGGCCTGTCATGGCAAGGAAGAAAACCTTGCCACTAATAATGGGGAATATCTTAACGTCTTGCCTGGCAGTTCAGCACGGATTATACTAAACGTCAATAGCTTGGGTTGCATCGCCTAACCTGTTGGTGAACAAATGTTTGGCATTCTTTCCAGAGAAGATATCCTGAAGATGCTGGGGGCAAGTCCTCCCCTGGTGGAGAACTTATGTGATGCCCAGCAGCAGGTTCAACCCAATGGCATAGATCTAACCCTAAAAGAAATAGCTTTGTTTTCTTCGTCGGGCAGCCTGGGCACCGGCACTGAAAGCAGAGCCCTTTCCGGTACTTCCCCGCTCATTTTCGATGGTCTGGACCGTATAGACCTGTTGCCCGGTTGTTACCTGGTTACATACAACGAGGTGGTTAATCTCCCCAGGAACATAATGGCTCTGGCAATGCCCCGGTCAAGTCTTCTGCGCTGCGGGGTCAGCATTCATAATGCGGTTTGGGATGCCGGCTATTCGGGCAGGTCGCAGTCTCTCATGGTGGTCTACAATCCACAGGGATTTCGGCTATACAGGAACGCTCGAATTGTTCAGATGGTCTTCTTCTTTTTGAGCCACGAGGTAGCCCAAGGCTATCATGGTATGTTTCAAGGCGAGAACATCTGATGAGGATTTTAAGTTGGGCTAATGATGTTTGCCTGCTGGCTCTCTGACTTGCTCCAACCGGCGGATATCACTGGCGAGGGATACACGTACTTTCTCGGCGACCTTGCGGAAATGGAATCCCTGAACAGCCAGCGTCACGGATAAAGGGAAAGTTTTTGGCTTTCTCAACAAGGTCCAGATAACGAACTTCCAATAATGTATTCTCCCTTTTTCCTTGAACCCCAAAGCCCATGTGGACCTTATCAACGCTATCAGCTGCAGAGGAGAAATCCTAGATCTCCCTTTATTGCCAGGTTTATATTCTTTTAGAAAGGTTTTGATACGCTCATAGTATTGCTTGGGGGCGTAGATTGTATCTACCACGTGCCTATAGCCGCTGGCAAGCGCTTCGCGACCCATTTTGGGTATGAAGTTGGTTGACCCATCCGTATTATCACCAGAGCCCTTTGGCAGTATGCGGTTCTCCTTCTTTAGCCGTTTATATAATCTTGTCTCGGGAGGAGCCATCAGCACACCAACCATAGCCATAACAATTCCACTCTTTTGGATGAAATCGATCTGGCTTTTGAAGATGGAAAGTGGGTCACTATCAAACCCAACAATAAATCCTCCCTGCACCTGCAAGCCATAGTTCTGCATCCTTTTAACCGAGGCCAACAAATCACGATTCTTATTCTGCAGCTTATTACATTCGACTAGACTTTCCTCACTGGGGCTTTCGATGCCCACAAACACCATGTCAAATCCCGCCTGGGTCATCAAACGCATTAGCTCTTCATCATCGGCAAGATTTATAGATGCTTCCGTATAAAATGTGAAGGGACGGTTCTTCTCTTCCATCCATTTAATTATTGCCGGCAGAATTTCCGACTTTAGTTTCCGTTTGTTGCCAATGAAATTATCGTCAACAAAGAATACGCCACCTCGCCATCCCCTATCGTATAACGCATCCAGTTCGGCTATCACCTGACTTTCGTCCTTGGTTCGTGGCTTATGCCCGTTCAGTATGACGATATCGCAGAATTCACAATTGAAAGGACAGCCACGAGAATACTGGATAGTCATTGATTGGTATCTTTTACTGTTGATGAGTGACCACAAAGGCCCAGGAGTTTTCCTTATATCCGGGAATTCTTCAGACTTGTAAATATGCTTGGCACAGCCCTTCTCCAAATCTTCTAAAAAGAGAGGCAGTATATTTTCAGATTCGCCAAATATAATATGGTCCATATCATCAAACCCAAAATCTTCATACCCAGGGTTGAAAAAGGGACCACCGGCAACAATCTTGGTCCCTAACTTTTTGCACCTGTCGATGACCTCTCTCGCCGAATTTTGCTGCGCCACCATAGCGCTGAGAAACACATAATCAGCCCACTCAAGGTCTTTGTCTGTCAGGGTTGTGGTATTCAGATCCACAAGCTTCTTCTCCCATTCCTCGGGAAGCATGGCAGCCACAGTTAATAAGCCCAGAGGAGGGAAAGCAGCCTTTTTAAAAATGAATTTCAAAGCATGCTTGAAACTCCAGAAGGTATCTGGATACTGGGGATAAACTAATAATATTTTCAACTTACTCCTTCTATGCTCTTTTCAGCATAATTATGAACGATAATAACATAACACAAATTATTTTAATAGTTGCATATATAAGCCAGGCGGCAAAGAATAAATGAAGACAGAACGATCCTAGAAGTCACCCTGCCTGCTTAATTTCCTGGTGGCGGGGGTTGGATTTGAACCAAAGACCTCTCGCATTAAGCTGGGATAAACTATTCCCCGGGAGCTAGTCTGAAAACTTCTTTTCCACCTCGGCTGGTGGAATGCCGTTTTCATCCCAGCCGCGCTTCTGATAGTACAGTGAAAGAAGCTTCTGGAAATCTTCCCGCCCGATCACCTTGCCCGCGTTTGGACCCGTAAGAGGAGGATTAGCCCAAACCTTGTAGGGAAGCGTGTCATCTTTGCGGCTCATACCGAGGCGGGCATTTATCAGTCTTGTTAGGTCGTATATGTCATTCGAGAGTTCTAGAAGCTCCTCAAGGGATGCTTCATTTCCAGTCACATATTTGTAGAAGTTCGCATAGTGCCGCTCGCTCAGCCCAAGTTCAATCCAAGGCAACCGGCAAACACCAAGCATGTCAAACAACGGGCGCACCTTCTGGTGATATATCACGGTTTCAACCTTCTCGTCGTTAGTCCAGTTCTGACCCTCTTCCATCTCCTTGGCAATGGTCCAAGCCCGTGTGTGATGTGCGCCTATGTCTGAGGTAGCATAGGCCAGGCCCATGGAAATGCTGGCGCGGCTGTCATAGGCTGACTGCTCAAGGCCCTTGACCTGGAGGACGATTTTATCCATTTCGGGCCAGTTCTCAATAATACGGTGAGAGCCATCAGCAAGGATGTCACCGATGCCCTGACGGTGAGCGATTTTCTGTATCAATTCCAGGATGGCATCCTCATCCCCCCAGGCGATCTCCCTGCCATCGAGGTCGCTGAGCGACAAAATCCCCTTTTCGTACCCCTCTATTGTAGCCCCCACGATGTTACCTGTGGAAATTGTATCTATACCCAGTTCATCGCACAGCCGGGTTGCAGAAAGTATCGCAGCGAAGTTGTCAATCCCCAAGTTTGGTCCCAGCATAGCACAGGTTTCATATTCTGGTCCCTCGGCCACCGTGCCAGTGTATTTCCCGCTCTTAACGAGGCAAATATTGCCGCAACACATGGGGCAAGAAAAGCATGCACTATCACCTATCTTATAGCGATTTACCATTGTTGTGCCGTTGATCTGGTCGTGCCTGGCAAAAACGCTATCCTTGAAATTGTATGCAGGCAGAATGCCCTTCTCGTTGGCGTAATCAATGACATTCATCAAGCCTTCTTGCTGCCACAGCTTGAAATACTTGTGTTCCTCCATATATTTGAAAGCTTGTTCAGCCTCCGCTATTAGCCCGGCCACATCATAGATGGGAAGATCCATGTGCCCCCGAACAACAATTGCCTTGAGGTTCTTGGCCCCCATGATTGCACCCATCCCAGCCCTTCCGGCATTGCGGCTCCAGTCGGTGTTGACACAGGCGAACTTGACCATGTTCTCGCCTCCCACGCCTATCGTAGCAACATGGACAGTGTGGGTGCCCAGTCGCTCTTTAATCATGCCTTCGGCTTCCAGACAGCTTTTTCCTTTCAGTTCGGGCATGGGCAGGATTTTCGTTTCACCATTGTCGATGAAAAGAACAGATAGTTCCGGCGCCTTGCCGATAACGGATAGAACATCAATTCCCGTTTGTCGGAGCTCGATACCGAAGCCACCGCCCATGGAAGAATCACCGTAGAGCCCGGTAGCTGGTGAGATGGCGACAAAGGAGTTCTTTCCCGATGAGGGCAGGTAAACCCCGGTCAGAGGTCCCGGCGCGACAACCAGAAGATTCTGAGGGCCAAGGGGGTCTATCTTGAAATCATGCTTCTTCAGATTGTCCCAGACCAACTTCGCGCCAAAGCCACGTCCCCCGATATACTTTTCAAGGAAGGCGTCCGCAGTGGTTCGGCGCTCAGCAGTGCCTTTCGTAAGGTCTATGTGGAGGTTTTGCTTAAAATATCCACTCTTTATGCTCATAGCTCTTCTTTTCCTACCTCGGCATAGCGGATGACCTTCTTTTCGCCCTTCTCATAGAACTCAATTTCCTTCATCTGAGTGTAGCTAAGGACGTTGTTGAGACGCCTGGATTCGCCCAGGGCAGCCTCCGGTATGAGCCTTAGTGCTCCCTTGGGACATTTCCTGACACACTCCGGGTCTCCTCCACACATATCACACTTGATAGGCAGGTCGTAATCTGGATGTATATATATCGCTCCAAAAGGACAGGCTTCCACGCATTTGTAACAGGAAGTGCAATTCTCCTCTTCCAGGTGCACAACGCCATCAAGCCATCGCAAGGAATCAGTGGGACATATTTGTGCACATGCGGGCACTTTACATTGGCTGCACACAATCGGCATTCTCACGACCGGATGAGGGTATGTGGTCAAGACTCTTATCGCCGCCTTCTTGGGATTGTTCACTCCGAAATGTTTGATTGCACATACAAGTTCACAGATCCTGCAACCGGAACACTGCTCAGGGATTACCGTTAGCTTTTTCGACATCAGATGGTTCTCGGAAGATTCGTGTAATTATTATCCCTGGATGGCAAGATTGTCAACGAGGGCAAAGAGGTACTGTTGCATTGGCAAACGGTGCATAACGACTGTGGGTATTGTGCATTTCCTCGTTGCGTGTTAGGCTCTTGCAAAAAGGCAGGATGACTGTGAAAGTCATCATGCCTGCTTAGTTTCTTGGTGGCGGGGGTTGGATTTGAACCAACGACCTCCGGGCCCCGGGATGGAAATCGCGTTCAGCGGCTATGTCTCGACACCGCATAAAAACTACTGACAATTTCCTTAATGAAAATTCGATAATGGTACTATATAATGTTATCATAGGTGCTGTAAGGCGGATATAGGGTATGAAGATAATACCTGATTCAAAAAAACGCCATTACATGGCAATAGTTGGTATCTCCTTGATTGCGATAGCCTTAATTGCTGGAATGGTGGGCTGTGGTAACGCTCCTACTAAACATCTCCTCATGATCATCCACACCGAAGACGGAGAGGTGTCCGAACCTGGAGAGGGGACTTTTCTCTATGACGAGGGGACGGTGGTCAACTTGATAGCTGAGGCTAATGAGGGCTGCTACTTTGTTAACTGGAGTGGCAATGTAACCACCATTGCCAATGTCGAGGCTGCCACAACCACCATCACCATGAACGACAACTACATTATCTACGCTATTTTTGGTCTGGAAATACGGGATTGGTATGATTTGGATGCCATCAGAGACAACCTATTGGGCAGCCACACTGTAATGAACGACCTTGATTCCACTACTGCCGGTTATGAGGAATTGGCGAGCCAGACAGCCAATCAGGGAAAGGGCTGGCAGCCGATTGGAACTTGGTCTCTTTCAGCATTCACCGGTAGTTTCGACGGTCAGGGACATGAGATAAGAGATCTGTTTATCAACCGCCCTAACGAAAGTCCTGTTGGGCTTTTTGGTTTTACCGGAGAGGAAGGGATCATCAAAGATATCAACATGGTGAACGTTACTGTGACTGGCTATTATTATGTTGGCGGTCTGGTGGGATATAATAATGGCATTGTCACCAACTCCTATTCCACAGGAAACGTGAGTGGCACAGTAGGGATGGTTGGTGGTCTGGTGGGAAAGAATACTGACACTGTGAGCAACACCTATTCCACGGCCAGTGTAAGTGGTGTTGTGAACGCCGGCGGTCTGGTAGGAGATAATTGGGATGGCACAGTGAGTAACTCCTATTCCACCGGCAACGTGATTGGCTCTTCGTGTGTTGGCGGTCTGGTGGGATATAGTAATAAGGGTACTGTCACCAACTCCTACTCCACCGGCAGCGTGACTGGCAACGAAGAAGTTGGCGGCCTGGTGGGACGGAATTATAATGGCACCGCGGGCGACTCCTTCTGGGACACCGAAACCAGCGGACAATCTACTTCGCATGGCGGAACCGGCAAGACTACCGCCGAAATGAGGGACTTCGCCACTTTCTTAGGGGCGGGGTGGAATATATACACGGTAGCTCCCGGCTCGACTAACTCTACCTGTACCTGGAATATCGTCAATGGAGTAACCTATCCTTTCCTCAGCTGGCAGTCATGACCCTATACACGACCATTTTGAGACCAATACCCTAAGGTTGTCATCCAGAAAAATCGAAGGGGAGCATTAGCACTCCCCTTGTCTTTGTCTTGGTGGCGGGGGTTGGATTTGAACCAACGACCTCCGGGTTATGAGCCCGACGAGCTACCACTGCTCTACCCCGCGTCGAACACCTATTTTATCATTCTATAAGGTTTTGTGCTCAGCCTGGCGTGAGTCAAGGCCTCGGCCATTAGTACGGCTTAGCTCAACAGATTACTCTGCTTACACATGCCGCCTATCAAGCAAGTAGTCTACTTGCGGCCTTACCTGGTTAACCCAGTGGGAGATCTCATCTTGGGGTGGGCTTCGCGCTTAGATGCTTTCAGCACTTATCCCTTCCAGACATAGCTACCCAGCACTGCTCCTGGCGGAACAACTGGCACACCAGAGGTCTGTCCCTCCTAATCCTCTCGTACTAAGGAGAGCTCCCCTCAAATCTCCGGCGCCCACGACGGATAGAGACCGACCTGTCTCACGACGGTCTGAACCCAGCTCGCGTGCCGCTTTAATGGGCGAACAGCCCAACCCTTGGGACCTTCTCCAGCCCCAGGATGCGACGAGCCGACATCGAGGTGCCAAACCTTGCCGTCGATATGAACTCTTGGGCAAGATAAGCCTGTTTTCCCTAGCGTAGCTTTTATCCGTTAAGCTACGGCCTTTCCACACAGTACCGTAGGATCACTTTGCCCGACTTTCGTCCCTGTTCGACTTGTATGTCTCACAGTCAAGCTCCCTTATGCCAATGCACTCTACACACGGTTTCCATTCGTGCTGAGGGAACCCTTGAACGCCTCCGTTACCTTTTAGGAGGCAACCGCCCCAGTCAAACTACCCACCAGACATTGTCCCCCGATTACATCGGGGTTAGAACCAAAACTAAGCAAGAGTGGTATTTCACCGTTGGCTCCACTGAGGCTGACGCCCCAGTTTCACAGCCTCCCACCTATCCTACACATGCCCAGCCTAAGCTCAGTGCCAAGCTATAGTAAAGCTGCTAGGGTCTTTTTGTCCTGTCGCGGGTAGAGGGCATCTTCACCCCCAGTTCAATTTCACCGAGTCCCTCGTTGAGACAGCGCCCAGATCGTTACACCATTCGTGCAGGTCGGAACTTACCCGACAAGGGATTTCGCTACCTTAGGACCGTTATAGTTACGGCCGCCGTTCACCAGGGCTTCGGTTCAAAGCTTTGAATGTTACCATCCTAACCTCTCCCCTTAACCTTCTGGCACCGGGCAGGTATCAGCCTCTATATTTCAGCTTTTTCGCTTTAGCAGAGACCTATGTTTTTGTTAAACAGTCGCCTGGGCCAATTTTGTGCCCCCACCTTATTAAAGATGGGCCCCCTTCTCCCGAAGTTACGGGGTTAGATTGCCGAGTTCCTTAACGAGGGTTCTCTCGAACACCTTGGGACACTTATCCCCACCTACCAGTGGCGGTTTGCGGTACAGACGCTTAGCATTTTAGCAACGAGGCTTTTCTTGACAGTATAGGCTCAGTTGAGTTTTATCAGGTTTCCCCTCAAATTCTCCCTCCCCTCAGCTTAATATCAGGGTGGATTTGCCTGCCCCGATGCACCTTGGGTTGGAAACACACCATGTCCAATAGGCATGCTCAACCTACCTTCCTGTGTCCCCCCTTTGCCTTAAAACAAAAACTAAGCGGTGCAGGAATATTAACCTGCCAACCATCGCTTACCCCATTAGGGTTCAGCTTAGGCCTGACTAACCCTACGCCGATAAACGTTACGTAGGAAACCTTAGGTTTACGGTGGGCATGATTTTCACATGCCTTCACGCTACTCATACCGACATTCTCACTTGTCATTGCTCCACAATGGCTTACACCACAGCTTCGCAGCCATGACAACGCTCCCCTACCTATCGCCTTTACAGGCGATACCATAGCTTCGGTAGCAGACTTGAGCCCCGTTAAATTATCGGTGCAGTACCACTCGACCAGTGAGCTGTTACGCACTCTTTAAAGGATGGCTGCTTCTGAGCCAACCTCCTGGCTGTTTCTGCGACACAACTTCCTTTCCCACTTAGCCTGCGTTTAGGGACCTTAGCTGATGGTCTGGGCTGTTTCCCTTTCGACTATGGAGCTTAGCCCCCACAGTCTCACTCCCAGGATTATACCTACGGCATTCGCAGTTTGGTTGAGTTCGGTAACCTCACGGCCCCTGGCTCATCCAGAGCTCTACCTCCGTAAATTACTTCCTGAGGCTGCACGTAAATGCATTTCGGGGAGAACCAGCTATTTCCGAGTTCGTTTGGCATTTCACCTGCACTATCCACAGCTCATCCTAGAGTTTTGCCTAACTCACAAGTTCGAGCCTCCACTCAATTTTACTTGAGCTTCACTCTGGCCATGGATAGATCACCCGGTTTCGGGTCTGATCCATGCGACCTGCTCAGTAAACTGAGCCTCGCCCTATTCAGACTCGCTTTCGCTTCGGCTCCGCAACTAAGTTGCTTAACCTAGCCACACAGATCAACTCGTCGGTTCATTCTTCAATAGGCACGCCATCAGTCCGATAAATCGGACCTCTGACTGCTTGTAAGCATAGGGTTTCAGATTCTATTTCACTCCCCTCCCGGGGTGCTTTTCACCTTTCCCTCACGGTACTGGTTCACTATCGGTCATCAGCAGTATTTAGCCTTGGAGGGTGGTCCCCCCTGGTTCCCACAGGATTCCTCGTGTCCCGTGGTACTCAAGAACACAAGCAGAGACTTTTCCTTTTCGTCTACGGGACTATCACCTTCTACGGTTGCCCTTTCCAGAAGCATTCTACTAAGGAAAAGTTTTATCACTCTGTGGCAGACCTTAGAATCTGCCCCTTGCGTCTTACAACCCCAAAATAGCTTAGGATCCAAGTCCACTTAGCTACCCTGGTTTGGGCTTTTCCCCTTTCGTTCGCCACTACTAAGGGAATCTCTTTTGATTTCTCTTCCTCGGGTTACTAAGATGTTTCAGTTCACCCAGTTCCCCCTCGCTTTAGCGAGTGCTTGGGTTTCACCCAAGCGGGTTGCCCCATTCGGGAATCCCCAGCTAAGCTAGCTAGACAGCTCACTGAGGCTTTTCGCAGTCTTGCCACGCCCTTCTTCGGCTGCCGATGCCAAGGCATCCACCCTATGCTCTTTCTCCCTTGACCCACGCCAGGCAGAACACAAAACCTATTCAATTGTTAACGTGCAAAACTATTCTCCGTTTAGGAGTGTGTCTATTATATAACACGGCCTTTTTGCTGTCAAATAAACCCAAAGGTCGTTAAATTTAATATTTTCAGTTTCTGAGGATAAAATCTGTCAATATGTCATTGCGAGTCCCGATAAATCGGGGCGAAGCAATGCCCTCTACCTTGACGCGAGAAGATTAAGAATACGTCCTGAGTCTATCGAAGGCTGAGGGTGATGTACCGCCGGCGCAACAATCTCAGCCTCAGCAGCCCCACCGGGATTGCGGACCCTGCGGAGCTGCTCTACGCCAGCTAGCATTAAGTAAAGTTAACTGCCTTTATCGTACGGCCTTGTTCTTTTTAACACTCTGACGTTTGGCTTTGGGAGCGGAGAACGACTCGTACTCGGCCGCCTGTTTCATAAACTGGGCCATGTTCTCGGCCTCATTTCTCCTGACCTTCTCTACAATCTCTCCAGATTCGAGATAATCATATGTCTTGTCCCTGAGCGTCTCCAGCAGCCTGATCAAGGTACGCTTGTCCTTATCCGATAGCGGCGATAGGATTTCCTGGATGAGCCCCCAGCCCGCTACACTTGCCAGTACATAGGCCTTATCCGCCTTGCTGGTGATAGTCACAAATACTGTCCTGCGGTCTTTCCTGTCCCTTGTCCTTTTGACCAGACCAGCTTTGACCATGCGGTCGATTATCATACTGACGCTGTTCACGCTACGGTCTAACCACCGGGCTATGTCAGTTATTCTTACAGGTCCATTGATGTGTTTTACAGCCATAAGCACTCCGTGCTGCTCCGTAGTGAGCTCGTATACACCAAATACGCGGTCCTCACACTTCAAAACCAGGTTGTGGGCTTGGCGTAGCACGATCCACGCTCCCTTATCCACATTTTCGAATTCGAACTTTATCGGCATATTTATCTCCTCCTGTTATTTCACTGGGTCTTTGCTCGTTTGTGCCGCCGCGTGGCAATCTCAGCCATCATCATACGGCCTTCTTCTTTTTTCCCACCTGCCGTTTAGCTTCAGAGCCGGAGGTAAAAATGTTCTTGATCATCCGTTCATATAAACCAGGCTGGTTTGTGACACTGTTCTTAATGATTTCCGCCATATCCACTTGGGGCTTTAGGTACCCAAGTAACTCACATTTTACTGTCTCAAGCATACCGGCAAGAGCTTGCTTGTCCTTGTATGGTATCGGTGACAGGATTTTCTGGATAAAGTCCCAGCCCTCCGGAATTGCCAGTTCAATGGCGTTCGTCCCCTTACTGGTCAAATTCACACGTACTACTCTGCGGTCTATCCTGTCTCTTGTCCTTCTGACCAGACCAGCTTTGGCCATACGGTCGACCAGCATACTGATGCTGTTTGGACTACGTTCTAGAATTGAGGCTAGGTCAGTCGGCCTTAGAGAACCACCGCGTGATTTGACAGCCGCAAGCACTGCGAACTGCTCTGTAGTAATCCCGTATTCCGCAAATATTGAATCCTCGCACAGAGCAAGTATGTCGCGGACTCGGTGCAGCAGAAGCCACACTCTCAAAACTGTATTTCCGGATTTAGAATTTATCGCCATATTTAGCCTCCCGACTATTTCATGTAAACTTTGATCATTTGGAAAAACTCCATATTATAACAGATCCCATTATTTACGGCAAATCAACATGACTTAGTAATAACTTGCTCCAATCCGTACAGTCCTGCATTGTGTAAATTATGATTCATTCAAAACGTGCTGAACCGAGGCACTTATTCCAGAGGCATGTTATCTATCAACCTCGTTTTACCTATCCTGACGGATAAGGAGGCCAATGCCGGGCGGTCGATCAATTTCAATTCTTCCAGTTTTTTGGCATCAGCAATACTGACGTAGTCAATTTGGGCTAGAGGTTCTTTCTGGATAAGTGAGGTCATTTGCTTGCGGAGCTTGTCGGCGTCCTTCTCCCCACTCCGCCTTAATTGCCGGGCTAAAGTAAGAGCCTTGAACAATATTGTGGCTGCCTGGCGCTCCCCGGGGCTGAGATAAATATTGCGGCTGCTCATGGCCAGGCCATCGCTCTCCCTAACCGTAGGTACAACCACGACCTCTATCCCCATGTTGAGGTCAGCCACCATTCTCTTAATGACCACCACTTGCTGGGCATCTTTCTGCCCGAAGTAAGCCCGTGATGGCTGGACAATGTTGAATAGCTTGGCCACTACGGTGGCTACCCCCCTAAAATGCCCCGGACGAGATGCTCCCTCAAGTCGCTCGGTTACCTTCTCCACATCCACCCAGCTACTAAATTCGGGTGGGTACATTTCATCATCGGAGGGGACAAAGACGATATTCACCCCCTCTTCACGCAATAGCTCCAGGTCACGATTAAGCTCTCGGGGATAAGCGCCAAAATCTTCCCTGGGGCCAAATTGAGTGGGATTGACGTAAATACTCACAATAACGTTGGAATTTTCTATCCTGGCCTGCTTTACCAAAGCCAGATGACCTTCGTGAAGATAGCCCATAGTGGGGACGAAGCCCACTGTGCCGCTGAGTTGCTGCCTTAATGCCTTTATCTCAAAGATAGGCCCTACTACCTGCATGCCGCTAGCTTTCAGCCTTTAGCTGTTTGATGAGGCTTTCATCCATGGTATAGCTCTGCTCCATAGTGGGGAAACTAAGAGACTTAACTTCAGATATGTAACTAGAAACAGCAGTTTTGATTTCTCCGGCTAACCTGGCATATTGCTTGGCATGCCTGGGCACAAAGTCGGTGTAAAGGCCCAACATATCGCTGATTACCTGGACTTGACCATCACAATCAGGCCCGGCGCCGATGCCGATCGTGGGGATAGCCAGCTTTTGAGTAATCAGTTCGGAAAGAGGTGCTGGAGTGCATTCCAGAACGATAGCAAAAGCGCCAGCTTCCTCCAAAATACGGGCATCATTAAGCAACTTTTTGGCTTCCCCCAGTACCTTACCCCGCGCCTTGAATCCCCCCAATTGATGCTTCGATTGTGGGGTAACGCCAATATGCCCCATAACCGGGATGCCGCAGCCAACAAGGCGTCTGACTTGCTCAGCAACAACCTCACCCCCCTCCAACTTCACCGCCTGTGCTCCTCCTTCTTGAATAAATTTTGCAGCATTATGTAAAGCATCGGAGACGCTGATATGATAGGTCATAAACGGCATATCGCCTACTATTAAGGCCTGCTTAGCTCCTCTCACCACAGCTTTGGTATGATGAATCATCTCCTCCATGGTCACCGGGATAGTTGACTCATAGCCCAACATCACCATCCCTAAGCTATCCCCAACCAATATCAAAGGCACACCAGCTTCATCAACCATCTTGGCCGTTACATAGTCATAAGCGGTAAGCATAGGTATCTTCTCTTTCCTTTGCTTCATCTCTTTTATCTCGGTAATAGTAACCCGCATTGTTGCCCCCTAAAACAGTAGTCAGGATTTATCAATCAAAAGTCACCCGACTGGCTACTGAATTCTGAATTCTTTCCCATTGAGGAACCATAGACAAAGGCTCAATGATCCTGTTTTGACTATCCACACGAACTATGCTTGGGGTTATGCTGATTGCCTCGTCGTCAGGAACCTGGCAATAAGAGAGGATGATAACTATGTCGCCCTTTGCCACCAGTCTGGCGGCAGCACCATTGATACCAATAACCCCCGAATTTGCCTCACCTTCGATAGCATAAGTGCTGAGCCTGGCTCCATTGTTAACGTTTAGCACCTCCACCCTCTCGAAGGGCAGGATGTCGCTGGCCTCCATTAGGGACCTGTCAATAGTTATACTGCCTTCGTAATCTAAATCTACCTGGGTAATCCGGGCTCGGTGGATTTTACTTTTCAGCATAGTTCTCATTTTCTACCTCCCTAGGTATGAAGTTTCTTTGCTTACTTTCTTTGCAAAGAAAGTAAGGCTTTCATCTCTTCTGCTTTCTGTTCATTGATCTTGCCTTTGGCTAAAGCAATAGGAATAGTCTGAAGCCCCAGCTCCTTATAGGTAGTGAGCAAAGAGGGACTCTTGGCCTCGAGAGCGCTCAAGTGCCTCTCTATAGTGCCCAAATCCCCGCGGGCAACAGGACCGGTGAGGCAATTAGGCAAGCCGATATTTTCAATATTGTTTATAGTTCCCTCGAGCAAGGGCAGCAAGGCCCTGGTCGCCTCCTTTGACGATACCCCAAAATTCAGCCACAGGTCCAGAGCCAGCTTAACCAGGGTCACCAGATAATTACAAGCGAAAACGGCTGCTGCGTGATACAGCACCTTGTCCCCTGGCTTAAGTTCCACCCAGTTGCCGTTCAGGAGAGAAGTCAACTCCTTTAGCATTGATAGCAGTGGCTCTTCGGCTTCTAGGGCAAAGGTAGAGCCAGGCAAATTTTCCACGGCCTGGTCAACGTCGGCAAAAGTCTGCAGCGGGTGAAAGGAGCCAACAGCAGCCCCAAGTTTTTTTGCTGGTTCCAGAATATCCACGGAATGAGCACCACTGCAATGCAGGACGCTTTGTCCTCCATGCCACTTAACTTCACTGCACACCTGGGCTATAACATCGTCAGGAGTGGTGATGAAGACCATCTCAGCAGCCTCTGCCACCTCCTGAGCTGTATGGCAAACCTGGCAATTAGACACCAGCCTGGCTAGCTTCTGTGCCGAGGACAAGGTTAGACTGGATACAGCCACCACCGGGCATCCCTTTTGAGAAAGCCTTACTGCCAGGGCAGTGCCCGTCGTTCCAGCGCCAATAAAGCCTGTCTTTAGCATCTGTTTAAATCCTTAGCTGCTGGCACACCAGCTAAAGTTTCCGCCTTTCGAATTGCTCTAACTATGGCTTCGGCGACAACCTCGGCAGCCGCTGCCCCCAGAGCATTAACGTCGGCCTCCTTCTCACCCGAGGAAAGAGCAAATAAAGCATCGCCATCATACATGGTATGGCATGGGTCAATAGTGCGAGCAATGCCAACCTGGGCCACGCGGGCCAATTTGTTTGCCTCAGTTTTACTAAGTTTGGCATCGGTAGCCACAACACCGATTACGGTATTAAAAGGCGGAACTGCTTCCTTAAACTCGCCTTTCAACAAGCTGGACGTAGATAAAAATCCACTTTCGTCCGCCTTGCGAGGTCCAGCCAGAATTTTCCCCGTTCCAGGCTCAATCACATCTCCAACGGCATTTACCACTATGATGGCAGCGATCACAATATCTCCGGCTATTTTTTGACTGGCAGTCCCCAAACCACTTTTAACCGCTCTCTCCACGCCGAAAATCTTGCCCACTGTTGCCCCGGTGCCAGCGCCAACGCACCCTTCAGCCACTTCGATATTAGTAGCAGCCAGGCAAGCTTGATAGCCTTCATTAGCTCCGGGCCTGATTTTAGAGTCACCTATATTCAGGTCGAAAATAATGGCGGCAGGCACAATTGGCACTCTGCCGGCGCTAGTCTCATAACCAAATCCCCGCTCCTCCAAATACCTCATAACTCCGGCAGCAGCATCCAGGCCAAAGGCGCTGCCTCCACTGAGAACGATAGCTTGAACCCTTTCCACCAAATTTCCCGGGCGGAGCAGGTCTGTTTCCCTGGTCCCTGGCGATGAGCCACTGACATCAACGCCGGCCACAGCCCCTGGCTCACAAAGTACTACCGTGCAGCCGGTCACTGCCTGCTTATCGGTATAATGCCCGACCTTAATTCCTGGAACATCCGTTATAGCGCTATACATAACCATAAACTAAAAAACCCTCTCGGCATAACCGAGAGGGTTATCACAACAACTCCTGTTGTCCGTCTCGGTCACCGCCGATCCAAGCGGACTTTTAACTACCTAGTTCTCTAGCTCACTGCCTCAAGGGTCAATGGCTATTTTATATGATAATAAATCCTTACTATTTTGTCAACATTGCATTATGCATTGCCGCTAGACTCAGCAGTTTTGTCAATCTCGATGACCTCGTTTAGTGCCGATATAGCAGCCTCTATCTGACTATCATCAGGTTCCCTGGTGGTTATAGTCTGCAACAACAGTCCCGGGGCCAGCAGAACTCGTACTACCGGGTTCTTACTGTGATTTGCTCCGAATTTCATAATCTCATAGCTAATAACTGCGATAACCGGGATGAGGGCTATGCGAGACAGTATGCGTATCCATATGGTCGGCTGACCAACCAGGGCGAAGACAAAAATAGCCACGATTAGAACGATAAACAAAAAGGCGGTGCCGCAGCGAGCATGGGCAGTAGAATAGTTTTTAACCGCCTCCACTTCCAGAGGGACACCTGCCTCATAGGCATTCACTACCTTATGCTCAGCTCCGTGGTACGCAAAGACTCTCTTAATATCAGGGATTAAACTTATAACCTTGAGGTAAGCGATGAAAATGCCAATACGGATAAGCCCCTCAAAGATATTACTCAATAGGGCAGACTCGATGTAAGGGTCGATAAGGTAGCGGGTGGCGAAGAGAGGAGCCATGAAGAAAAGGACTACGCCCAAAGCAAGGCTCACGGCTACGGTTCCCCATAGAAGCGCTGCAGGTATTTTCTCTCCTCCTTCCTCTGCTGCGGCAACTTGAGCAGAGTGAAGTAATGACTGCGTGCCCAAAACCAGGGTTTCCACGAGAGCGATGATTCCCCTTATTAAAGGCATTTCTCTGAGACGCCCTTTGTATATACTGGCCAGTGGCTGCTTTACTATGTTTAATTCTCCGTTGGGCTGGCGTACAGAAATAGCCACGCCTTCCTTACCCCTTATCATCACCCCTTCAATAACTGCCTGGCCACCGTAATGAAAAGACTTTTCCATTAGCGCCTCAATTTCCCTAGCTGCCTAAAGCAAAGGTTATAATTTTGTATCACCATAAAAAATCCTTAATCGTATTATGATAAAAACCGCTGAAACTATAAAGTTTATCTCCTGAAGTAGCAGCGATTAATGAATTTCTAGTTTCCCAAGGTAAGCTTAAAAGTAAACGTTCGCTGTTTTGTATTTAGCCACAACGAGAAATAACAGACCTCTGGGCCTCCGGCCTGACATAGATGAACAGGAAGAAACAGAGAGTTGAGATGGGGAATTGAATGTATGCCATCATTTCATCTTGTAGCGCTTCTTAAAGCGCTCCACCCTGCCCATGGAGTCGACTATCCTTTGTTCGCCCGTATAAAAGGGGTGGCATTTACCACATACTTCTACCCTGATTTCTGGCTTAGTTGAACCAATGGTGAAGGTATTACCACAAAGGCAAGTCACTTTAGCATTATCATAATACTTAGGATGGACTTTATCCTTCATTTGTAAACACTCACCTTCTTTTTATATCTGGTTGCCGGCTCATATTTAACATAGCCGTCTATTAAGGCAAAGAGGGTATAATCTCTCCCCAGGCCAACGTTTTCTCCGGGCAGTATGCGGGTCCCGCGTTGCCGGACCAAGATAGTGCCAGCGCGAACTTGTTCTCCCCCATACCTCTTCACTCCCAGGCGCTTAGCTTGACTATCCCGCCCATAAGCTGTGCTGCCACCGCCTTTTTTATGTGCCATGCCTACTTTCCTTTACCCTTAATTATTTCGTTTACTAATAGCTTAGTATAAGGCTGACGATGCCCTGTTTTGCTTCGGTAGCGAACTTTGGACTTATATCTAAATACGATAACCTTTTCTCCCTTAGTTTCCCCTAAAGAAGTAGCCACAACCTTAGCCCCCTTAATAATAGGATTTCCTACAAGGGTATTCTTATCTTCCCCAATAAATAACACTTTATCGAGCTCAACTATGTCGCCCTCAGGGACATCTAAAAGCTCAACTTCCAGTGTTTGCTTTGGGGCTACTTTGTACTGTTTGCCACCTACTTCAATAATAGCGTAAATATTCTCACCCCCATACAGAAAAGGGAATTCTAGCACCCAAAATTGCATAGTGTCAAATTAACGAAGAGGGTTATTGGGTCAGCCAGGGGCAATTAGACATATCAACAGGAGAAATGGAAACAGGATTGTATACCTCCCCTTACACCATGTCAGGAGATGAAAAGCTAAAAATGTAGACTGACACTCACTTGAGCAAGGCCTTCCTGCCAACAACCTCACGCCCAACATGCCACCTTTGGATAGCCTCAACTACCTCTTCAGGGCGATCCAGAACTCTCAATAGGTCGAAATCACTCTCAGAGACATACTTCCTGGATAAGACTGTGCTCCGCAGCCAATGCAGAAATCCCTTCCAAAATTCGCTTTTGAACAATACTACGGGAAAAGGTTTTATCTTGTGGGTCTGCATCAGGGTTAGTACCTCTGTCAGTTCGTCAAGCGTGCCTAAGCCACCCGGCATTATGACAAAGGCAACGGCATATTTCACCAGCATGACTTTACGAGTAAAAAAGTGATCGAACGTTATCACTTTTGTGGTATAGTCATTACAGACCTGTTCTTCGGGAAGGGAGATATTGAGTCCGACCGATGTAACCCCAGCCTCCCGCGCCCCTTTATTGGCTGCCTCCATTACACCCGGGCCACCGCCAGTTATGATTGAGAAGCCTAACTGTCCAAGCCCATAGGCTATCTCTCTTGTATCCGCATATAGCTCATCATCCATTCCCAGTCTGGCCGAACCATATATAGTCACCGCCGGTTCGATACTGGAAAGTTTATCAAAGCCCTCTACAAACTCGCCTATTATTCGAAACATTCGCCAGGATTCTTCCTTGGCCAGTTCATTTATCTCGTATCCATACTGCATGTCAACCTCCCTTATAAAGCACCTCTGGCACCCACCTGAGCCGAGTAGGCCGGCCGGTGCAGCCCTGGCCTTGCATTCTATCACCGTTTGCTTTCTGCGAGCAAACTGTTGTGGGCGACTCTATTTTGCTTCGCCTTTACGTCGTTGCTAAGCTAGCGAAGTCAGCTGAAGCAATCTCGTTGGGAAAATAGAGTTTACCCCATTGAATAATAGTCGTTTCTGGCTTGATTTCTTCTGTTAATGCAGGATATAATTCCTCGCTTAGAAATGAAAATTGCCGTTAGTGGTAAAGGGGGAGTGGGCAAAACAATGTTAGCCTCTCTCCTTTCTACTATACTTACCCAGTTGGGTTACTCTGTTTTAGCCATCGATGCCGACCCAAATGCTACCCTGGCGACTGCTCTCGGCTTTCCTCACCCAGAGAGGATAGTCCCTATATCTGAGATGGGAGACCTAATTGAAGAACGGACAGGGGTACGTCCTGGCCAGGCAGCGCCTTACTTCAAATTAAATCCCAAGGTTGATGATATACCGGAAAAGTATTGGGTGGAGCATAATGGAGTCAAATTAATGGTAATGGGGCGGTTAAAGAAGGGCGGTAGTGGTTGTTATTGTCCCGAAAATGCCTTACTGGAAGCTTTACTTGCCCATATACTCCTGCGGAGGGATGAAGTAGTCATAATAGATATGGAGGCCGGGGTCGAGCATCTGGGGCGGGCGACAGCGAGAGCCGTGAACAAGATGATTATTGTGGTAGAGCCAGGCAAGGCAAGTATTGAAACAGCCTACAGGATAAGAGAGCTGGCAAAAGACATAGGTTTGGAAAACATCGCTGTGGTAGCTAACAAGATCCGCAGTGAACAGGACAAGAATTTACTTACTTCCGCCATGCCAGATTTTGAATTTCTGGGCTTTATTCCCTACGACCAGAGCGTAATAGAGGCTGGTCTTGGTAACTCCCTTCTCATCAATTCAAGTTCAGAGGTAATCAGCCGAGTGCAGGATATTGCGGCACGCCTTAGTGCTGTTAAGCCGGGAATTATCGGTAAACCGATAACTTAAGATTTAGGAAAGGAGGTCTAGATGACGGCAAAGATAATTTCGGGAAACGAAGTGGCAAAGGAAATAAGGGCTGAGTTAAAAGAGCGTGTATCCAAACTCAAAGAACAGGGCGTAACGCCGGGCCTCGTCATGATTCGCGTGGGAGAGGACCCGGCATCCGTGTCCTACGTCTCAGGCAAGGAAAAGGCGGCCGAAGAGATAGGCGTTTGGTCACAAACTATCGTCCTGCCTGAGAGCGCCTCAGAGGAGGAACTCCTCTCCAAAGTGGAAGAAATGAACAAAGCAGAGCACGTTGACGGTATACTGGTTCAATTGCCATTGCCGAAACACATCAATGCGGATAAAGTGCTAAATCTCATCGACCCGGCTAAAGATGTGGATGGCTTCCACCCTGTCAACGTGGGCAAGATGCTCATCGGAGACCCCTATTTCATGCCCTGCACACCACATGGTGCAGTGGAGTTAATGGTCCGCAGCGGCAATCCCCCGGAAGGCAAGCATGTGGTCATATGCGGTCGAAGCAACATAGTAGGTAAGCCTCTCATGGCCATGCTGATACAGAAAAACAAGCGTGCCAATGCCACCGTGACCGTCGTCCACACGGGAACCAAAAACATGACCGAAATCACCAGACAAGCGGATATCCTGGTTGCCGCAATGGGCTCTCCAGAAGTTATTAAAGCAGACATGGTGAAAGAGGGGGTAGTTGTAATTGACGTTGGTGTAAACCGTGTGGGATGGAAACCCAGTAAGAAGGACCCCAGCAAGCAGGTCGCTGACCTCAGGGGGGATGTAGATTTTGAGACGGTAAAAGAGAAAGCCAGCGCTATCACCCCGGTGCCTGGAGGGGTTGGCCCCATGACTATCACCATGCTTATGGTCAACACCGTAGTAGCGGCTGAGCGCAGGGCCGAGCGTATGAGCAAATAATAAATAACTAAATTATAAAGGAGGTTATCATGGCTTATGACGCCACAAAACTGAAAGACTGGCAGATTTCTGAAGCATCTGAAGAAAACATGCCGACGCCTGATGAATGGCGGGAAAAACTGAACTTGCAGAAGGATGAAATTATTCCTTTCGGGAAACTATGCAGGCTCGATTTCATGAAAATCATCGAGCGCCTCAAGGGCAGGCCGGACGGCAAGTACATCGAGGTAACTGCTATAACTCCCACACCGCTGGGAGAGGGGAAAACAACTACTTTGATGGGCATCCTGGAAGGCATGGGCAAGCGAGGTTGGAATGTAGGTGGTGCCATTCGTCAGCCTTCCGGTGGTCCGACTATGAACATCAAGGGTACCGCTGCTGGCGGAGGTAATGCGCTGCTGATTCCTATGACGGAATTTTCCATGGGTCTTACTGGTGACATCAACGACATAATGAACGCCCATAACCTGGCCATGGTAGCACTTACTGCGAGGATGCAGCATGAGCGTAATTACAGCGACGAGGAGCTAGCCAAGCGCACAAGGATGCGCCGACTGAATGTTGACCCCACCAGAGTAGAGATGGGATGGATTCTGGATTTCTGTGCCCAGAGCCTCAGGAACATCGTTATAGGGCTTGGTGGTCGCATGGACGGCTACACAATGCAGTCCAAGTTTGGCATTGCCGTGAGCTCTGAGCTTATGGCTATGCTATCAATTGTCACAGACCTGGCAGACCTGCGCAAAAGGATGGATGAAATTACCGTAGCCTTTGATAGAGAGGGCAAAGTAATTACCACCAAAGACCTGGAGGTGGGAGGCGCCATGACCGCCTGGATGCGCAACACAATCAATCCCACCTTAATGTGCACCGTGGAGTATCAGCCTTGTATGGTGCATGCCGGTCCCTTTGCCAACATCGCTGTGGGGCAATCCTCCATCATCGCCGACCGCATCGGGCTGAAGATGTTTGATTATCATGTTACCGAGAGCGGCTTCGCCGCGGACATCGGATTCGAAAAGTTCTGGAATGTCAAGTGTCGCTATAGTGGTCTCAAGCCACATGTGTCGGTGCTTACGACCACCATCAGGGCACTGAAGATGCATGGTGGCGGACCAAAAGTGGTGGCTGGTCTGCCCTTGCCCGATTCTTATACCAAGGAGGATTTAGGCTTATTGGAGAAAGGTCTCTCTAACATG
>Ga0209164_1001872_pt1 | contig 24667 bp, 19 predicted proteins | sample MTBNYHSulfiMetaG_FD_187458 | JGI IMG/M metagenome (GOLD analysis project Ga0209164, IMG submission 187458) | Enrichment culture microbial communities from rom New York Harbor, USA that are MTBE-degrading - MTBE-NYH (New York Harbor Sulfidogenic)... | ecosystem: Environmental > Aquatic > Marine >... | reverse complement strand
GTTCAGAGTTAAACTTTTTTTAACCATATATAGTCAAAGGGCATACAAAGAACACAAAATAGATATAATATTTATCAAAATAATAAGTTATTGTCAAATAAAAACAGGGGATTGAATCGCAGATGGACTTTTTATGAGATCATCAACTTTGGATCTCGTACTGCTCGACATGCAGTCCTTCCTTCTCACAAATTGCAATGCGCCGGTTCATACGCCTCTCGAGATCCACGATCGACTGCTGTTCTTCCTCCTTCAAAACACGAGCCACCTCAGGATGCACGCTGACCAGGATGTCTTCTGAATTCGCCGTAGCCCTTGTCTCCCTTTCAATGTCTCTGAGCAGCTCATAGCAAATGGTTTTCCTGGACTTGAGGGCTCCTCGTCCTTCGCAATAAAAGCAGGGTTCGCTCAACAGGCGGTTCAGATTCTCCCGGGTCCTTTTTCTTGTCATTTCTATCAGCCCGAGTTCGGACATTTTGAGAATATGGGTTTTCGCCTTGTCTTTCCTCAAGGCCTCCTTGAGTGCGGTGAAGACTCGTTCCCTGTTGGTTTTCTTCTCCATGTCAATGAAATCAATGACAATGAGACCGCCAAGATTTCTCATCCTGAGCTGGTACGCAATCTCCTTAACCGCTTCAAGATTGGTCTTCAAGATCGTCTCTTCCAGGTTTCTCGCACCCACGTAGCTACCCGTATTCACATCAATCGCCGTCAGGGCTTCGGTCAATTCGATCACGATTGATCCGCCGGATTTGAGCCAGATCTTTTTTTCGAGGGCACGGGAGATTTCCATCTCGATCCCGTGGAAGTCAAAAATCGGGTCGTCCCCCTCGTAGAGTTCGACGGAGTATTTCAGGCTGGGCGCAAAGGTTTCAATGAATTCCATGACCTTATTGTACTCTTCCCTGGAATCAATGACCAACCGGTCCACCTCTCTTGTAAAAAGGTCTCGCACCGAACGGAGGCATATGCCGAGGTCCTTGTACAAAAGGCCGATTCCCGTGACCTTGGTCATTCTTTCCTGAATGCTTCCCCACAGTTTCATCAGAAAGTCCAATTCTGATTTCAGTTTTGTCCTGGTTTCCCCTTCGCTCGCGGTCCTCACAATCAGCCCGAGACGGTTGTGCCTTATTTCCTGCGCCAGGTTTCTCAATCGCTCCTTTTCTTCAGGATCCTCAATCCGGCGGGAGACCCCGACATGGTCCACATTCGGCATGAGAACCAGGTGCCTGCCCGGCAAGGAAATATGACAGGTCAGGCGCGCCCCCTTGGTCCCAATCGGTTCCTTGGCGACCTGCACCATAATATCCTGCCCTTCGTGCAAAAGGTCCTCGATATTGAAGGGAATGGTTTTCAACGATTCCGTCACTGCCTCGATCTCCTCTTCCGTTGTGCTCTCCTGGTTGTTGGCGAGGGTGCCGGGCAACATGATTTGCTCCAGGTCCAGAACATCATGGTGGACGTCGGTCACATAAAGAAAGGCGCTCCGTTCAAGCCCGATGTCCACAAAGGCAGCCTGCATACCCGGGAGCACCCTGACAATCCTTCCCCGGTAGATGTTCCCCATGAGTTCCTGACCGGTCTTACGCTCAATGTGAAGTTCCACAACCACCCCGTTTTCCACAAGAGCCACCCTGATTTCATGGGGTCTCGCATTGATCACCAGTTCATTGGCCATGACCGTTCCTCATTGTTCTCAACCGCAAAGTCATTCCGCCACCTCGTCGGTCTTCACAACCTTCTGGATGTCCTCATCCCCCAGGCTGAGAACCTTCTTCAGGATTTCCGCGGGTTTCACTTCCGGTCCTTGGGTGTGATTCAGGACGAGGCGCACCCTGCCGGATTCAAGGCGTTCCATGGTTTTCACGAGCGGCCTCACATCAATCGTCTTTTCTCCCTTTTTCCCTTTTTTTGAAACCTCGAACACCTCGGATCGGAGAAAAGTCTCTATTGCGGCACCATTGATTTCAGGTCTGTTCAGGATGATTTCGTAGCCGCTCTCTTTGAGTCGCGGACTTTTCGATTCCGGCGCCAATTCCCTCAGCGACAGGATTCGGATGCCGGCCGGAAGCTGGCCGGCCAACCTTTCCTGGATGGCCGAAGCGGAATCGGCATCATCAACTTGAATGTCCACGGTTTCATGCAAGCTTTCCGTCCCCACAGGCAAGGCGGCTGCAAAGGAAATCTTCGGCATGGGATGATAACCCGCCGAAAAGACAAGGGGGACAAAGGCTCTTCTCAGGGCCCTGATGAAAAGGCGGGCCAATTCGAGATGGCTCAGATATCGAATTGGACCCATTTTGCAGAAGACCACCCGGTACTTCCTTACAGGCCGGCAAGATCGCTCATGCCGCCCTGCAACCGGGGGCTCCCAGCTTGAGTAAAGCACCGGCTCAACCGAATCATGGTCGCAAACGCCGCATGAAAGACAGCGCTCCCGACAATCGGCCGTCTCTATCTCTTCCCGGGCCTTCTGTCGTTCCTCCAGAAAAAACGCTTTGCTCACACCCGAGCGGATATGGTCCCAGGGCAGGATCTCATCCGGGTCTCTCTCCCGGTGGAGGTAAAAGGCGGAATCCAACCCTGCTTCGTTCAAGGCTTCCGTCCACAAGGGCAAAGCAAAGTGCTCACTCCAAGCGTCGTATCGAGCGCCCTTTTCCCAGGCGCGGATCACGACTTGCGTCAGCCGCCGGTCGCCCCTGGAAAAAATCCCCTCCAGCCAGCTCATTTCAGGTTGGTTCCACTTCAGGCGGACGCGGCTGTTTTTCAGGGCCCTCCGGAGAAGAGCGATTTTTCTTCGGCTTTCTTCCAGCGAAATCTGAGGCTCCCACATGAAGGGGGTGTGGGCCTTGGGGACAAAGGCGGCAACGCTTGCATTCACCTTTCCTCTTCTGCCCCCTCGTCTGGAAACCGCTTGAACCAAGCGAACGATGTCCAAAAGGTCGTCTTCTTTCTCACCGGGAAGTCCGATCATAAAATAGAGTTTGATCCCTTCCCAGCCTGCATCGAAAATCTTCCCTGCCATGCTCAGGATCTCATCGTCCGTCAACTTCTTGTTGATGATTCTCCTGAGCCGGTCGTTTCCCGCTTCGGGGGCCAGGGTGAACCCCGTTTTCCGCACTCTTTTGATCTGCTCGAACCAGCTCGGATCCAGGCTGTCGACCCGAAGGGAGGGCAGGCTGAGGGAGACTTTGCCTGCCGCCTGCTCGTCCATGAGCGCCGTCAGCAGCGGCCCCAGGCAGCCGTAGTCCCCTGAACTCAATGAAAGCAGGGAGAGTTCCTCGAAACCGGTCAGATCAAGTCCCCTGGCCGCGCTCTTCATAATGGAACCGGGTTCCCTTTCCCTCACGGGCCTGTAGATCATCCCCGCCTGGCAGAAACGACACCCCCTGGTGCATCCCCTGGAGATCTCGAGGGCGAGGCGATCATGCACGAGTTCGGCATAGGGGACAATCTGGGGCTCAGGGGGCGGATATCGATTGATGTCGTGAACAATCGCTTTTGTCACTTGCCTGTATCCGTCCAACCGGGGCTCTATGGCTGAGATTGATCCATCCAACTTGTGGGAGACATTGAAAAATTTCGGGATATACATGCCCCGAATCCGGGATAGAAGAACCAGAATCTCCTCTTTTGAGGCTCTCATGCGCTTTGCTTCTCGCATGATCTCGCACAATTCGAGGACGGCATCCTCGCCGTCCCCGACCAGGATGGCGTCAAAAAGCAGGGCAAAAGGCTCAGGGTTGAAGCAGGCCGGTCCTCCTGCAATCACAAGCGGGAACAGGCTGGTTCTCTCGTGGGCATAAAAAGGGATTCCCCCAAGGTCCAGCATGGTCAGCACATTGGTGAGCGAGAGCTCGTGCTGGATGCTGAAACCCACGATGTCGAATTCAGCCAATGACCGGCTCGATTCGAGAGAGCGAAGAGTCAGACCGCGGTCTCTCAGTTCCGTTTCCAAATCCACCCACGGACAGAAAACCCTTTCCGCAGCCACCCGCTCCTGCCGGTTTAGAAGGTGGTAAAGGATCTTCAATCCCAGGTGAGACATGCCCACCTCGTAAACATCCGGAAAGGCAAGGGCAAAAGAAATATCCACGATGCGGGGATCTTTCCTGATAGAATAAATCTCTTCTCCAACATACCGGCTGGGCCGTTGAATCCTGGAAAACCATTGGCTGTTCAACACGGGCTTGATTCCTGACCGATCCAATACGAATCCATTCCAAACAAGAGGGCATGGCAGCTTTTTGAAAAAGGCAGAAGCATCCATGCCCGGGGACACCAAGGCTGCATTTCAAAAAGCGTATCACTTTAGCCTTTTGAAAACCACTGAGCTTCAGGGTGCCACCCTCTGATTTCAAAAGGCTAAAGTATTACCAAAAAGCTCAAATGCCGCCAGGCTGGAAGTGTAATCCACGGCTGCTTGACAGGCAAGTTGATTTTCACCGGATGGGGTTGATATGGCAAAGGCCATGAAAGGCCGAAGGGTGGTTTCAGGAGGGCCGCCGCAGGGAACGATCAAGACAGACATGGACTTCAGCGCCGCCCTCCGGGTGATTTTGGCCTGCCACGGTGCCCTTCAGCCCTTCGACAATGCGCCTGACCGTAGCTAGGCCCAGGCCTGAACCACCCTCCTTGGTTGTGAAAAAAGGCGTGAAGAGGTGCTGAAGAGCCTTTTTCGAAAAGCCTGCTCCGGTATCGCGGATCCTGATTCTTGCCTTTTCTTGATCCGCTCCAAGGCCGTCCCGGGAATGAACGATGTCGGTGCTCACATAGAGAATCCCCCCTTGCTTCATGGCGTCGGCGGCATTGAGAAAAAGGTTCCACAAAACCTGCTTCAACTGCTCCGGATCCGATTGAATTCTCAGGGAGTCCCGGAAATCCGTTTTCAGGAGGATCTTGTCTGTCCATGTGTTGCTGTTCCTGAAAAGCTCAAGGGAGTCCATAATCAACCGGCTCAGGTCAAATTCTTCGATGGTCGCTTCCTTGGGCCGGGCAAAGACGAGGAAATCGCTGATCAGGTTGTTGAGCCGGTTGATTTCCCGCAAAACAATGTCCATGAGCCTGTTTCGGACATCATCCATGTCCAGGCTTTCTTTGAGCATTTGAATGGAGCCGCTGATGGAGGCCATGGGATTTCTGATCTCGTGGGCGATCGCTGCGGCCAGTTGCCCGATTAAAGCCAAGCCCTCCACCCGTTTCATTTCCTCTTCGATTCGCTTGAGTTCCGTCACATCCTGAAAAAAAAGAATCTGGCCGCCCTCTCCTCTGTCCGGTAAGCTGAGAGGGGAGACGGAGCATCGGAGAAAAAGCTTGATCCCGTCCTGCCTCACAAAGGGGAGATCAATAAAACGGCCTACCTTGCTTCGCCTGCCGGCGACGCTTCCTGCACCCACGTCCAGATAACCGTTCAAAAAAGGCATCACATCTGAAAAGCTCTTGCCGATCACCTCCCCGGACTTGACACGGAAGATCTCCTCCGCCCCAGGATTGAAAAGAATGATCGAGCCCCGATCGTCCAGGGTAATCAGGCCTGATGTGATGCTTCGGATGATCCATTCGTTGAGCGCTTCCAGCTTGGCAATGTCGGCCTGCTTTTCCTTCAGCTCAACGCGACTTTTCCTCGCCAGCTCCGAAGGATAACTGCTCAAGAAAGCCACCAGGTAGAAGGCGGCGATATTGACCACAATCAGATAAAAAATGTAGGAACCTTGGTAGGCTGTCGAGGATACGACGCGCCCCCCCAAAGGCGTAATCACCCCGTAGTACTGGAGGTCCAGCAGCAATCCATAAAGAATGCTGCAGCATGACGCCGTGATCATTCCCCCCTTGCGATACAGAATGATACTCCCGTTAATGATGGTGAGCAGGTAGAGGAAAGAAAAGATGCTCTCGATACCGCCGGTGGTGTAAATGATGGCTGTCACCACCACCGTGTCCGTAATAAGTTGTCCGTAAGCAAAAGCAGTGAGGTTCTTGAGCCGTTTCAACAAAACGGCATAGATAAAGGTCAAAAAATAGATGGAAGCAATGAGGAGGTAGTGGTAGGTCTGGATGCTGCCGAATTCGGTCTTTGTCTCCTTGACCTGGGTGAAGATCGTCGCTCCCAGCAACAGGGAAACAAAGATCACCCTCAAAAACATGAGTTTTTGAAGGCGACCTGACAGCTCGACCCGAGGAAGTTTGGGGTCAGGATGGACCATGTCGATCGGATCAGCTGCCCATGGCTGCAGCCATCCCGAAAATGGGCAGATACATGGCAATCACGAGCCCGCCGATGGACCCACCCAAGAAGAGCATCAGGAGAGGCTCCAGCATGGAGGTCAAAGCGGCAACGGCGGCATCCACTTCTTCGTCGTAAAAGTCGGCAATCTTTTCCAGCATGGAGTCAAGAGCGCCTGTGGCTTCGCCCACCGCGATCATCTGGATAACCATCCCCGGAAAGATATCGTTTTCGGAGAGGGGCTCGGCAATGGTTTGCCCCTCTGCAATGCTACCTCTCACCTCATAAAGGATTTCCTCAATAATCACGTTGCCGGAGGTTTTTGCCACGATCTCCAGGGCATCCAGGATAGGAACGCCGCTGCTGATCATCGTGCCGAGGGTTCGTGTAAACCTCGCGACCGCCGTCTTCTTGAGAAGGTCCCCGAAAATGGGCAATTTCAGGAAAAGGGCGTCCGTCTGCTTTCTTCCTTTCTTGGTGCCCCGGTACCTTTTAAAACCGTAAATCAAGCCTCCCAGGGCCAGGATCACCCAGTGGAAATTCCCCTTCATGAAGCGGCTCATATTCACCACCACCTGGGTGGGCCCGGGAAGGGCTGAGCCGAAGCTCTTAAACATGTCTTCGAAAACAGGGATTACAAAGATCAGGATCACGGCAATGACGAGAATGGCAATGGCCATGACGACCGCAGGGTAGGTCATGGCCCCCTTGATCTGGGATTTGAGTTTTTCGGCCTTTTCGATAAAGGTGGCAAGTCTGCGCAGGATGGTATCCAGAATACCGCCCACCTCCCCGGCAGCGACCAGGTTGACGAAAAGATCGTCAAAAACCTTTCCGTGCTTTTTCATGGCTTCCGCCAGGGTGGACCCTCCTTCCACGTCTTTGGTGATTTCTTTGAGAATGGACTTGAAGGTCGGATTTTCGGACTGTTCCGCAAGGATGGTAAGCCCCTGAACCAAGGGAAGGCCTGCATCGATCATGGTGGAAAACTGTCGCGTAAAGACCACGAGATCCTTGTTCGTGACTTTCGGTTTGAGAAAGGAAACATTTTCAAAAATGTCTTTGGGCTTGGGTTTTAATTTCTTGATGGAGAAATTGCGTTTCTTTAGTTGATTCAGAGCAATGGCTTCATTGGCCGCATCGATCTCGCCTTTGAGTTTTCGGCCTCTTTTGGTTTCAGCAACCCACACATAAACCGGCATGATGATTTCCTCCTGAAGCCCTTACCCCTTCCTTTCAGATCAATCCTCTTTACGGGAAGGGATACCCGGCTCAACAAATTCAAGGATAATCTTAGTAAAATATACAGGTTATGTCAAGCATTCTGTGATGCCTCTTTTGCGCAGGCCTCGCAGTTTACGCTTGACAAATGACGCGGATAAGGGGATATAGGAAAACTTCAATAGATCGGAACTTCTATAGCATAAGGAGGAACTTACTGTGAGTGATGTAACAGCTCCCATGGGTGGGAAAATCATTGATGTCAAGGTGAAAGCGGGCGACAAAGTCGATGAAAATGACGAGGTGGTGATCCTTGAGGCCATGAAAATGGAACTGCCGGTTGTGGCCGGTGTTTCCGGCACCGTAAAAGAAATCAAATGCAAACAGGGCGATGCCGTCGAGGCGGATGCCGTTCTGATCGTCTTGGAATAGAGGATCATCTCCTCATAGAGTGCTCGGCCGGAAATGCCGGCTTCGGACTCCGCCGGTCATGGGGAGCAGGGGCGCGACATAACACTGAGGTGGCTCATGCATCAGGAAAAGCAAGAGCTTGAAGAGCGTTATCAGGAATGGTGCAGGAAGGTCGAAGTCAATCTCCATAGGAACCCGGAGCGCAGGAAGGATTTCGTCAACACCTCCGGTATCCCCATAGAGCGGCTTTACACCCCCCTGGATCTCCAGGACATGGATTATCTCTCGGAGCTCGGGTTTCCGGGGTCTTACCCCTTTACGCGGGGCGTTCAGCCCACCATGTACCGGGGCAGGCACTGGACCATGAGGCAATACGCCGGTTTTGCCTCTGCCGAAGAATCAAACAGGCGGTACAAATTTCTTCTTGAGCAAGGTCAGACCGGACTCTCCGTGGCCTTTGACCTGCCCACGCAGATCGGGTATGACTCAGACCATGAAATGGCCATGGGCGAGGTGGGTAAAGTCGGAGTAGCCATCGATTCACTCCAGGACATGGAAATCCTGTTCAGCGGCATCCCCCTGGACCAAGTGAGCACCTCCATGACCATCAATGCCCCTGCCGCCGTGCTCCTGGCCATGTATCTTGCCGTTGCGGAAAAGCAAGGGATCCCGACTGAAAAACTGCGGGGAACCATCCAGAATGACATTCTGAAGGAATATTCTTCCCGGGGGACCTTCATTTTCCCCCCCAAGCCCTCCATGAGAATCGTGACCGACATTTTTGCCTTCTGCGCGGACCGGGTGCCCCAGTGGAACAGCATCAGCATTAGCGGATACCACATACGGGAAGCAGGCTCCACTGCGGTCCAGGAAGTTGCTTTCACCCTGGCAAACGGCATTGCTTACGTAGATGCCGCACTTCAGGCAGGCCTGGACATTGATGCTTTCGGGCCCAGGCTTTCCTTTTTTTTCAATGCCCATCTCGATTTCTTTGAAGAAGTCGCCAAGTTCCGAGCAGCCAGGGCGCTCTGGGCAAAAATCATGAAAGAACGCTTCGGGGCCAAAGACCCCAGATCCTTGATGGTCCGTTTTCATACCCAGACTGCGGGTTGCACTCTGACCGCAAGGCAGCCTATGAACAACATTGTGCGGGTGGCCTTTCAGGCTTTGGCCGCCGTCCTGGGAGGCACCCAATCTCTGCACACCAACTCCATGGACGAAGCTCTGTGTCTTCCCTCCGAGCAGGCCGTGCAGATCGCCCTGCGCACCCAGCAACTCATCGCCTACGAAACAGGGGTGATCGACACGGTGGACCCCCTTGGGGGCGCCTATTTCCTGGAAACGCTGACCCGGCAAATCTGCGAAAGGGCGGAGGATTATATTCGTAAAATAGACCAGATGGGCGGGGCGGCCGCCGCCATTGAACAAGGCTTCATCCAAAAGGAAATCCAGGACAGTGCCTACCGGTATCAAAAGGAAATCGAAAAGAATGAAAGGATTGTGGTGGGCCTGAACCGCTTTCAGGTGGAGGAGGAAAAACCCTCCAACCTTTTGCGCGTGGATCCCGGCGTGCGCATTACCCAAATGGAGAAATTAAAAAAACTCAAGGGGGAGCGGGACCATGAGAGGGTCAAAAGATGCCTTGCCCGCCTGAAGCAGTCGGCAGAGGGTCAGGAAAACCTGATGGTTCCTATCCTGGATGCGGTCAAAGCCTATGCAACTCTCGGAGAAATCTGCAATACCTTGCGGGAAGTCTTTGGAGAGTACCGGCAGGTCAACACCCTCCGATGAAAAGAGCAACCAGGCAGTTGGCACCAGGCAGCAGTTCCTAGTTGCTTTTTCCTGCTTACGGCCTACTGCTTACTGTATTCAAGGTGGAGCGCAAAGAATGAACAGGGAAAGAAAGATACGGGTCCTGGCCGCCAAACCCGGCCTGGACGGCCATGATCGGGGGATCAAGGTTGTTGCAAGCGCTCTCATGGATGCGGGAATGGAGGTGATCTATACGGGGCTCAGGCAGACACCTCGCCAGATCGTTGAGACCGCCTTGCAGGAAGATGTGGACGTGATCGCCATGAGCATTCTCTCCGGGGCCCATGACTATTTATTTCCCGAGGTCATGGCCCTGCTCAAGGAAAGAAAGGCGGAAGACATCCTCATCATCGGCGGCGGCATCATCCCGGACGAGGATATTCCAGCCCTCAAAGCATGCGGAATCGCGGAACTGTTCGGGCCCGGAACCTCTACCGAGGAAATCGTCACTTACATTCGCAACCATGTCAGAAGGTAGCGGGCCGATCGTTTATGCGGATGTGCTCCCGACATCCATCTCGGCCGGCGGCGCCTCAAAACGGAGTACCGATCTGGCGATCTCCCTCACCTGCGGATCTTTGTCTTCCACGCATTTTGCAAGAATTTCCATAATCCTTGGATCGTTCATATACGACAAGGCAAGAGCCGCCGCCGAGCGCAGCCGGGAATCATGCCTTTTTCGCCGGGAGAGCAAGCTTCTCAAGAGCAGGATGTTTGCCAGAGGCTCAATGCACTCGGCATCTCCAATCTGTCCGAGGGCTTGACAGCACGCAATGAGCCGTTCCTTTTCTTTCGCGGACCTGATGAGAAACAGCACTTTTGCCAAGGCCGCCTTAGGTCTGAACTTGGCCAGGTTTCTGATCGCCGCCACCGCAAGGTCGAGCTTTTTGCTCTCCATAAGGTCCAGGAGGATGTTTTCAACCTCTTCGTTGTTGAGGCGCTCCGCCAGCAAAAACGCTTCCTGGCGAACCTTGTGGTCTTCATCGTTCAAAGCATAAAGGAGTTCCGTTTTCAGGTCCCGGGTGACACCGTCGATGACTTGCAGCATCCGGGACCTCTCCTCCGGCGACATCTGAAGAAAGAACTCCCGCTTGATCATCTTGGTGGCTTCGTATCCTTGCTCCGATAAAAGGTTCGCGGCAAGTTGCCGGACCCTCAAGTCCTCTTCTCTCTTGACCACGTTCAGGAGCAAGGGGATCGTAATCCTGCCCAGACTTCCAACCAGTTGAACCGCATTTTGCCGCCGGGAGGGGTCTTTGGACAGAAAATCCTGCATCAGCACCTGTTGAGCCTTTGGATCCAGAGGCCTCATGAGGATTTCTTCAAGGAGCCCCGCCTGTTCGCTATTGGCCTCGATAAGCTTTCGATGACGGCGCTGGAGATGGAGCAAAATCCGGCTTGCATGCGCGTATTCCCCGAATTCGATCAGAAGGGTCGCCAGCCGGTTGAGCGAATTCGCCAGATCTTTGAGCACCGCCGGCTCTTTTTCCTGGGACAGGACCAGGAGCAGAGGATTGTCCAGATGTTTGGCCAACTGATTCTGAAGCCCGATATTGAGGTCCTCGAAAAGATTCATACACCGCCTGATCGCCTTCAGGCGGGATTGGGGCGTTCCCTGGACATATCCCTGGAAAAGCCGGCGGATGATGGAGGAGATCTCCTTTTCATCCCCCTGAAGCAGCAGGTCACTCATATGAGCGGGCGCCTTTGTGAGAAAACTCTCCAGAGACTCCTGGGGCGTCTCTTGTTCCGACCCATGAGCAGCTATGATTCTTCTACGGATTTGAGATTGGCTGGCCTTGATTTGAAACTCGCCTGTAGAACTTGGAACGAATCTTGTTTCATAGAGCCGTCGATCGAAAAGGATGCCCGTAATTCCAATATCCCGGGCCGTGCGATTCCAATAATCGGGGCCCAGACCGGTTCCGGGAAGATTGCCGAGGAGGGTAATGAAGGACTTCATCTGGTCCAAGGGAAGTCCTCGCAGGAAAGTCATGCTCCTGAGGCCGATGGAGTCGAGAAACTGGAGAAAACTCTGGGCCGCAACGTCGAAGTCCGTGGGGTTCAGTTTTTCGCCGTTGATAAAGAGCGCTTTTTCCACCCGAGCCAGGGTGAGGGCCGGGCGCTTGGCCGTGACCCGGTTGAGGCCGGCCATGACTTGTTTCATGGCCGTCTCCAGGGCCTTGCTTTTCATGGGATAAAGCTTGATGCCCTTCGCCGCGTTGAGAAAAGCCCTGATGAACTCCATGGCATCGGCCAGCAGGTCGAAACCGGGCTCCTGCTCGGATGCCTCCAGCTCAGCCTCCACATCGAGAATCTGGTCGTCCCCTTCCCCGATCGTCTCCGCATGCACGGAGCCGCCTTCCAGTCGAACGGCATAATGCACCTGGGTCAGCTCCACGTGGGTCAGTTTCTTATCTTCAAGGAACCGCTGCCAAAAACCTTCTTCGATTTCCTCCGTCTTGGTCCGTCCGAATGCCTCGATCAGCGTCGAGATTTCTTGCAGGGGAATGCCCTGCTTAAAGGTCATGACCTTGAGTTCGAGGTGTTGAAAGAGCTTGGAAAAAGCCTCGGCAAAGGCTTTGAACTCCGTTGCTTCGTAGCGCTTGCCGTTGACAAGGAGGGTCCTTTCGAACTGCATGATGGTCAGGACTTCGGTGTTCGCCAGGACCTTGGCCATGGCCTCCATGGCATTGTCATAGGCGATCACAATGGTTCTGCTGCCCGGAGGATAGAGCTTGGCATTTCGAACGGCGAGAAGAAAGGTTCGAAACAGGTTTGGGATAAGGGCGAGGCTCTGCGGGTCAAGGGGCTGTTCTTTGGGCACGGCTTCGGCCATGCCTTCGCCGGTATAGTAGATCGCTTCCTGAACATTGAACACCAGCTTGTTGTTCAGCGATTGCATCTGCTCATAGGACACGGCTTTGTCCCTGTTTGCCGAGCGTTTGAAGTGGTAGGCGAGGGTTGCGGCCGAGGGCAGGAGGTCGCGTTCGAAAAGCGACTCCTGGTAGGCGCCGACTTTTTCATGGAGTGACTGTTTTTGCTCTTTCTGAATCTCGCCATAGGCAATGTCCAGGATACGGCGGCTGAGGAAACGGATTGTCTCATCGTTGATCTGGAAGTCCGAGCTGATCAACCCCTGAGAAACGGCCATGTCCACAAATTCCAGGATTCTTGCCTCGCTGTCCTCCGAACTGCCGGTCAGCATGCTCAGGGAGATGCGATCGCCGAACACGGAAGCCTGATCCAAAAGCCTTTTGCTTTCCTCGTCCATGGCCGAGATCTTCTGCCGGACAATCTCTTCGAGGGATTTGGGGAGATATCCCTCCTCCAAGGGTTCAATCACCCAGCGCTGGCCTGTGGGGCTGATCTTCCCGTCCAGGACAAGCTTGCGCACGATCTCACTGAGAAACAGGGGATTGCCTTGTGTGATTTGTTCCAGTTCCCTTGAAAAGCCCTCAGGCATGCTCAGTCTTGGAAAGATCGTTTGCAGGTGTTTGCCGATGTCCGTGGCGGAAAGAGCAGGCAGGGATATCTTGCGAATACCGAGTTCCTCTCCGTAGGCCGCCGCAAAGCGCCCCAAGGTATCGGACTGTTCCTCTCCCGGTCCCTTCGGTGTGTCCAGGGCGGAAGAGCAAACAAAAAGGTTGCCGTCCTCCCGAAGGAGAATCCTTCGGAGCAAAAGCAGGCTAGCCTCATCGCAAAAATGCAGATCATCGATCAAACAGATGCACGGCTGCCCGTCAAGGAGCTTGGTGAGGAGCTTCATCAGCGCGGCAAACACGCCTTCGCGATAGGTCTTTTCATCACGGATCTTTTCCTGGTCCGCCTTGCCGAGATGAGGGAGGACAAAAGCGAGGTATTTCCCCTCCTCTTCGGTGAGCTCCTTCAAAATCCTCTGACCCTTGTCGCCCCGGGCCTGCAGAAGAGCCAGGAGGATCTCCGACAGGAGATAATAGGGGCGATAAAGCTCCTGGGGATTTCCTGTGACCTTCACCTGGGCCAACGACTTCGTCTGGGCCAGGCTGCGCTGGATGGTCTCCAGCAATGTCGTTTTCCCCATTCCCGCCGCTCCTTCGGCAATGAGGAACTGGTTGTGCTTCTGACTTAATTGCTTGAGGGCCTCCACCACCGCCGTTAGGGCGGCTTTCCGCCCTCCCACGGCGGCCCTGCCGAGCTGGTAAAGAGCTGTTTTGACAAAGACGGTCTGGGGGGCAATATCCCCCACACTGGCGATGCGGTCCCGGCCGGTCTTCTTGGCGAAATACAGGGCCGTATCCGCCTTCTGAACCAGGTTTTTTTCATTTTTAGCATCATCGGGCGCAGAGGCGAGCCCCATGCTTAGCTTGAGGACAATTGTTTTATCCTTTTCGGGCAAGCGCATGGGTCTTTCCCGGGTCAGGGTGAGAAGCTTTTCTCCCAGTTTGAGCGCCCTGGCTTTACGGCAAAGGGGCATAAGGATCATGAACTCATCGCCCGCATATCGGATAGGCAGATATTTATCCGTCGCCACCTCCCTGAGCAGGTTGCCCAGCCAGATGAGGGCCTGGTCTCCTATGTCATGGCCGTAGGTATCGTTGATCTCCTTAAAGTGGTCCAAATCCATCATGAGCAAGGACAAAGGATTGTCCTCAAGGGCGTTCCAGGGGATATTCTGCTGAAAGTAGTTATGAAGAAATCGGCGGTTGTAAAGGCCGGTAAGCTCATCTTCAAAGATCAGGCGGGAAGGATCTTTTCCAAGGTTTTGAAGATGGTTTAATAGCCCACTATAATCCATGCCCTCGGTCCGATGAGCCAGGGGAGGTCCCCTTTTTTGCCAATAGTATAGATAAGATGGAGCTCATCTGTCAAGGTTGAAAAAACCGGGGCTTTGACTTTGAAGGGTCGGGCCTTTGCTCCAGAAGCAAGCAAGGGCCCGGCCTTTACTCGTTTTTCCAGGTGGGCTTTCTTTTTTCCAGAAATGCTTTGAGCCCTTCCTGGGCGTCGTGAGTCTTCATGAGCTGATTGAGATAGATGTCTTCAATCGCCCTGAGGGAAGGTTCCAGATCGTCTCGGAGCCCGGCCGTAACGGCTTTCTTCGTCTGCCGCAAAACCTCTGCGCTCAATTTGAGGAAAGGCTTGATAAAGGTATGGGTTTCTTCCTCCAGAGTCTCATCCTTCACGACCTTGTTGATGAGCCCCATCTGCAGGGCCTCTGCCGCCGTGATGATCCGGCCGGACAAAATAAGGTCCATGGCCGCCTTGCGGCCCATGATGCGGGGCATAATCTGGGCGGCAATGGGAGGGAATACGCCCACCTGGATTTCAGGCTGGCCGAATTTAGCGCCCTCTGCTGAAATGACAAGATCGCAGAAAACAGCCACTTCACAACCTCCTCCCAGGCATGAACTGTAAACGGATGCCACGCTCACCGCTCCGATCTTGTCCAGAAGGCGAAAGATCCGGTGGAAAGCGCCGATCATTTTGGGCGCCAGGTTTCCCATGTGCTCTCCCACGTCCACGCCGGCGGAGAAGCATTTGCCCTTGGCATTGAAAAGCACCACCTTCAGGTCCTTGCTTTCCTGCCACTCATTGAGGACGTGGTTGATCTCTTCCATCATGGCGATGTTCAAAACATTGACCGGCGGTCTGTTCAGGGTGATAGTGCCAAGGCCGTCTTCTAATTCGGTGATAATGTGCTGGTAGGCCATCTTGGATCCTCCTTTCACCAAGGTTGAGCGGTTCAGGGTTCCGGGTTGTAAAACGCACGGATAACCTCTGGGCCCTGCCGAAAGCCCTGAGCGTAGTCGAAGGGAAACCTGAAACCGATTCGTTTGGGTTTCCATATCTGAAATCCGGCTTCGTCGGATTTTAGGCACAAACGACTATGGCAGGCGGGCCTGCTGTTCCGGCCCGGCCTGCCATGGCAATTCTCGTGTTCTTGCTCACTGCCGCAAGTCTATCGCTTGCCAAGGCAGCGGGAAGATCACTTTTGCGGTTTCGGCATGACCTGCTCTGCAAGATCATCATCAAAGGCATGCCCCTGTGCAGTCAGCTGGCGGTATTTAATGAAGTCTATCCTGCGCTGTCCTGTCTCTTTCTGGGTATTAAAGGTGTTGAACCCGATGTAGGCTTCCATGTTCATGTTTGCACCCAGCCAGTATTTGGCGCTTATCTTGTTGGAATCCCAAAAGAACTTTTTCTTCAGCCTGATCGTTTCAATGGCCTTCATCAAGCATAGGGGCATGAGGTTGGCAAAGGTCCAAGCAATCTCGTCCACCCTCTTGTCCAGGAGAGAGAAATCGGTTTGGGCCTGTTTCAGGAGCGCCTTTGCTTCCTTGGCCTCGGCACCGGTCTTCATTTCTCCATAGACGATTTTACCATCCTCAACATACTTGTCGGTAATTACCTGGGGATTCCTGATCCACTCACCGTTGAGCTTCTTAATCGGGACCACATCGGTTACCAGGCCCAACCGGTGCATCTTGTAGGCGCTCCAGAGCTCGTTGGAGACGCAATTCCACAGGGCCAACTCGGTGGTGGGCAGCTGCCAGGGGAGGAAATCCGTGGATCCGCCGTCCGGGGTGGAACCGACTCCGGTGCCGGCCTGCCCCAAAAGGGCGGTATCCGCGGCAATGGCAATATCGCAGGCCATGCCGATTTCCTGTCCGCCGGCAACCCTCATCCCGTTCACACGGCAGATAACCGGTGCGCCGGCATCGAGAATAGCGTCCACCATGCCGGAAAACAGATTGATGTAGTCCCTGTATTCCCTCGGCCTCTTTGTATAGTACTCTGCATATTCTTTGGTGTTGCCGCCGGTGCAAAAGGACTGATCGCCGGCACCGGTGAAAACGATGGCCACAACGGATCTATCCGCACCGGCCTTCTTCATTCCGGCGATGACACCCTTGACCATTTGAGTGGTATAGGAATTGAACTGAACCGGGTTATTAAGAGTGATCCATGCCGTATAAAGACCGTCCACGGTTTCCCCGTTTTGGGGATTGACCAAAGGCTTCTTCTCGTACACCGTGCAAGGCGCCTCTGTGCCAAAGTGCTCATCGCCTATGAGCTGATGATCCTTGAGTTCGTTATCTCTTTTCAACCAATCTAGTGCCATACTGTTTTCCTCCTTTTCTTTAAGTGATATATCTGCCGCAACAGGACTCCATCGCATCCTTTTTCATGCTAGAAGTCCGGCGTCAGGACGATTCTCTTCATAGGAGGCGTCTTGTGCGCCTCGGCAAAGGTCTCCGCGATAGAGCTCATGGGACGGGTTTCCACAAACGCATCCATGTTGATTTTCCCCTTGAGCACCATGTCGAGCACAATCGGGTAGTACTCTGGCAGGCACCCCCAAGTGCCGATGATTTCCGCATCAAAGGCCATGAGCCGGCCGATCGCATATTCCGTCCTGGCCATGCTGAACCCGACCACGATCAGCTTTCCGGTGAAACTCAAGAGGTTCAGCGCGATTTCCTGTCCCGGTTTTGCTCCCGTGACCTCAAAGATCTTCCACCCTGTGCCAGGAAGCTTCTTTTCCTTGCAAAGACCACGAAATTCCTTGGAAACCGCACCCGCATCCTTGCCGGTAGAGTTGATGACAAAATCCGCCCCGAATTGGAGCGCTCTTTTCAGTTTCTCCTCATGGCGCGCGATGCCGATGACGGTGCCGGCGCCCAACGCCTTGGCCATCTGCCCCATGTATTGCCCGACCCCTCCCGTGATCCCCACAACGACCACGTTGTCGCCGGGCTGGAGGTCGGCCCTTTTGGCCGCCTGATAGGGCGTCGTTGCGGCATCGGCCACCACGGCCAGATGGGACAGGGGCACCTCGCCTCTGTTCTTGACCTCGCAAAGATCAATGCTCGGCACGGGGATATGGCTCGAAAAACCGCCGTAGAGCCCCAAGCTGTTGCCCGGCATCTTTTGATCCAGGCAGCGGTTGCCCCGGCCCGTTTTACACAGAATGCATTTCCGGCACGGCATGACCGCGGGGATGATGACTTCCTTCCCGACCCACGCCGGGTCTCCGGCCACCACGGTTCCGGATATCTCGTGCCCCAAAGTGAGGGGAGGTTTTGAGACCGTGGGAACACCGTCATAAAAGTATCCGAGGTCCGTGTGGCAAACGCCGCAGCCTGCAACCTCCACCAGAACCTCTCCGGGCAGGAGTTCCGGCACGGGGATCTGTTTCTTTTCAAGCTTGCCCGGCGTGCTTTCCTTGGTTTCCTTGTTCAAGGTCGTGGGCTGGACCATTTGCCATGTCCAAATCTTATCCGGTATTGCCGCCATATTACCCTCCTTTTAGTCTTTTGGAGTGCAGGTGTGCTGGATTTTCACTTTTGCCATCGCTTCAGCAAAACAGCGCGCCGTCACTCCGGTTTTCCTATTCCCGGCACTCTCTAACCCGATCACTCCCGTTTTGGTGCATTTCCATGAATCCCTAACACAACGACTCCATGGCTCCATCTTCTAAATCATACCGTACCCGCCGTCCACGCACAAAAGCTGGCCTGTCACGTAGTTGCTTTCGTCCGAGGCGAGAAACACGAAGGCCGGAGAGATGTCTTCGGGTTCACCAAAGCGCTTGAGCAGAATCCTGTTCATGTAAATCTCTTTGAGTTTCTCATCGGTGGTGATTTTCTCCGTCATGTCCGTGGTCACGATGCCCAGAGAGATCACATTCGCGCAGATGTTGTATCGAGCAAGTTCTCTGGCCATGGACTTGGTCATGCTGATGATTCCCCCCTTGGCCGCGCTGTAATTGATCTGGCCCACCGTTCCGACAAGGCCGGCGACGGAGGTGACATTGATAATTTTGCCGCTGCCCTTTTTGGTCATGTGCTGGGCCGCTGCCTGAGTGCAGAGAAAGGGGCCTTTCAGGTGGATATCCACCACGGCGTCCCACTGTTCTTCCGTCATCTTGAGCATCATGGCGGGACGGGTAAACCCGGCATTGTTGACCAGGATGTCAATCCCGCCGAACGCGTCGACCGTAGCCTGTACGATGGCTTCCGCGTCCCCTTTTTTGGCCACATCGGCCTTGAAAGCATGAGCTTGTCCGCCCAGCTTCTGAATCTCTTGAACCACTTCCTGAGCCGCTTTTTCATTGGACGTGTAGTTCACCATGATTTTGGCCCCTTCCCGGGCATAGGCAACGGCAATGGCCTTTCCCACCCCGCGGCTGCTTCCGGTCACCAAAGCGGTTTTGTCCTGAAGTCTCATAGATCGCTCCTTTTTCATGAAATGCCTACTGATTGCAAGACCGCCGCAGTAATCACATTATAGTTACAATATAGTTACTTCGCGCACTTTAAAAAAACCCCCCGACCATGTCAAGCATAAAACAACATCACCCTGAAGGCGATTGAATAAGTTTAAATCATCCAAAGAATCTGATAACATAGAAGCCTTCAAAATCCTTGAACGAGAGGGAAAACTTTCATGAAACGCCTTCTTTGCTTTTCCATGCTGGCTTTTTTCTTCCTCGGCGGCTGCGCCTCCGACCCCTACCCCGGAAAACCTGCTTCCGCTCCAGGAACCCTCCCCGAAAAATGGGTGCCGGGAGCAAGACCCTACGAACTGAACGGCATCCGCTATTTTCCCCTGCCTGATGCGGAGGGATTCGTGGAATACGGCAAAGCCTCATGGTACGGGGAGGAATTCCACGGCCGACCCACTGCAAGCGGCCGTGTTTATAACATGTACGACAAGAGCGCAGCCCACAAGACCCTGCCCCTGGATACCTTGGTCAGGGTGGTCAATCTCTCCAATCAGAAGTCGATTATCGTCCCGGTCAACGACCGGGGCCCGTTTGTGAGGGGAAGGGTCATTGATCTTTCCTATGGTGCTGCAAAAGAACTGGACATGATTGGTCCCGGGGTTGTTGACGTGAAAGTCGAGGCCCTTGCCAGGGAAGTGAGCCGGCCGGACTCCGATGGCCGGAACCCGCCGGTCCTGGAATGGCAGGATTTTCGAAAGGGCGAATTCACCATCCAGATCGGCGCCTTCGAAAACAGAACCAATGCACTCAATCTGGTTGATCGATTCAGGGAGGTCTTTGACTTCGTCGATATCGTGGTCTACCAGGACGGAACAGGCAGGGTTTTCTACAGGGTCCGCGTCTCAAAGTCAGAAACCCTTGACGGAGCGGGGACCCTTGAGAAAAGGCTCGTTGAAATGGGCTTCCCCGATGCCTTCGTGGTGAGGATGTGAAAAGACGGCGCCGTGCCCCGTCCTTACACATACCCATACTTTTCCTTAAGTTTCCTGCACACAACAGCAGGGACCAACCCGCTCACATCCCCCCCGAGGCTGGCCGCCTCTTTGATGATGGTGGAACTGGTATAAAACCATTTATAGTCCGTCATGAGAAAGATGGATTGGACTTCCCTGTTCAGCTTCCGGTTCATCAAGGCCATCTGGAACTCGTATTCAAAATCGGATAGGGCTCGCAGCCCTCGAATCACCACGTTGGTTTTCTTCTTGACCACGTAATCCACAAGGAGCCCGTTAAAAGAGTCCACCTCCACTTTTGTTTGCCCCTTGAGCACGTCCCGGATCATGACCGTTCTTTCTTTGAGGGAAAAAAGCGGGACTTTCTGGGGATTGTTCAAGATCGCGATAACCATTTTGTCGAAGACCTTGAGCGCTCTTGAGATGATACTCAGGTGGCCGTTGGTGATGGGATCAAACGTGCCGGGGTAAATCACCACTTTCTCCTTCATGAGTCCTCCTCTTTCTTCAAAAGGGTTATGCGTGTTGCTCCGTAGGCCCTCACCTTGGCTGCTTTGAGATGGCCTATGGCCTGGGGCAGATCCTGCCTCTTCTCGGTTTGAGCAACCACCATCGAAGTGGATCTCAGGAGGCTGTCCCTTTGCAGTGTCTGCAGGAGGGGCAGGATCAGCGCTTTCTCGTAGGGAGGGTCCAGGAAGACGAGGTCAAAGGGCTCCAAAAGCCATGGATTTCGACCAAGGGCTCCTCTTGCCAGATCTTTTTTCAGGGCAAAGCCCGAAGCTTCCAGCCCGCAGAGCTTCAGGTTTTTCCTGATCAGTTCGATCGCCTTACGGGAATGATCGATAAACAGCGCATGGGAGGCACCGCGGCTTAGAGCCTCAATTCCCAGGCTGCCCGTGCCTGCGAAAAGATCCAGGACCCTGGCTCCTGCTAAACCGGGCAAACCAAGAAGATCGAAGATGGCTTCCCGGACCAGGTCGGAGGTCGGCCTGATGTCCAGGCCTCTGAATGCAGCCAGTCTTCGGCCTCGAAGACTCCCTCCGGTAATTCTCATATCGAAATCTGCAGCTTCCCTATCCCTTTTTTCACAGCTTGTTCCCAGATCAGATATCCGCTCTCTTGGCGGTTGATTCATCCCCCATTTCCGTCTCTCTCACCTCCGGTTTCTTTGCCTTCCGGAAAGGAATTCTCCGGAAAAGCCTGTAAAAAGTGATGACAGGACCGGACGCCACATAGGCGAAAAGGATGATGAAGAGCATGACCTTGGGCTCATACGCGATGATCAGGGAGATGAGGATGATGGACAGGAGCACATTGAAAGGCTTCCTGTTGCGTATGTCGAATTTCTTAAAGCTGTAGTAGTGCAGGGTGCTCACCATAAGAAAGGACAAGGTATAGATCATGGCAATGATCAGGGCGGATCGTATTTGCATGCTCCCTTCCCAAGACTCGACAAAAAGAATCATGGCCGCGATGAAACTGGCCGCCGCAGGGATCGGCAAACCTTTGAAGTAACTGGCATCCTCATGGGTCTTTTGCACATTGAATCTTGCAAGACGAAGAGCCCCGCAAATCACGAACATAAAGGCGGCGAGCCACCCCAATCGACCGAAAGGCTCCAAAGCCCATTGAAAGGCGAGAATACCGGGAGCCACGCCGAAGGCAATGACATCGGCAAGGGAATCGTATTCGACGCCGAACTGGGTGGTCGTGTTTGTGAGTCGCGCGATTCGGCCGTCCAACCCGTCGAGAACTGCAGAGATAATGATAGCCACCGCAGCGGCCTCGAATCTTCCGTGGATGGCCGACACGATGGCAAAAAAACCGCTGAAAAGGCTTGCAGAGGTGAGAAGATTGGGCAGGATATAGATCCCCCGCCTTGGTTTGCCGCTTTTTCTCTTTTTGTTTTTCATGATAAATACCCTATCATGGATTCCCCTGCCCTGACTTTCTGGCCGGGCACCGCCATGATGCGGCTGTCAGCGGGTAGATAGACATCCAACCTGGACCCGAAACGAATGAGACCAAACCTTTGTCCGGCCCGCACTTCATCTCCCCCCTTGACCCAGCAGGCAATGCGCCGGGCAATCAGCCCCGCCACCTGAACAATCACCACCTTGCGACCATCATGGGTCAGGAGGGTCACAGCGTTTCGCTCGTTTTGCTCCGACGCTTTGTCCAGGCTGGCCACCAGAAATTTTCCGGGGTGATAGGTCACCTCCGATATCTTTCCCGCCGCCGGAATTCGGTTCACATGAACATCAAGGACGGACATAAAAACACTCACCTTGAAAGCCCTTTCTCCCTTGGGATCCTCAGGGTACCGGGCGGATGAAACTTCCACGATTCTTCCGTCCGCAGGCGTGAGCACGCTTTTTTCTTCGACCTCGGGGTTGCGGGCGGGATCGCGAAAAAAATAGACGGTAAAAAGCGTCAGGAGGCCGGACAACACGGCCAAAGGCCAAAGAGATAGACCAAGGAAAATACCGGTGAGCACGGCACCTGCAGCAATAAATACAAAGCCTTCCCGCGCCAGGGGCAAGGTGTTGTGAATTCGCTTGTGGATGGCCGCCGGTGACAACATCGCTCAATCAATCTCCCGGAAAAGAACCTCCAAACGCTTCGGATTCATTCCATTATGATCTCTGTGGGGCCTGTTTGTCAAATCCACGTTTCCTCCCCCCACCACCATCAAGGTATCTCTGCAGCGTATATTACAGAAAGGCGGACGGCTCAGCCCACTCCGCCGAAGTAGCTCCTGCCCGCCGCACTGCTAAGGCAGGCGGGTCGGCTACGAAGGCCGGGCGGGTCACGGAGTATCACTTTTGTTATGTTTTGGCCGTGCACCCTGCGCCTTGTGCCTTGCGCCGTCTGTGCGTATATCCGGGGGCCTGATGTAGAAAGGCACAAGGCTCTTGAGGTCGTCAAACCCGTGTTGTTCCACCCTACACAGACCCTGCAAGGCCACTGCGGACGCCCTGAGAGTCCAGAGGCTCGCAGGGGCGAGAAGCGCCTTTTCGCCCAGCGCCTTCCTGAGCAAAGCCCCCTGCCTGGGATAGTCGTTGCCGACGAAAAAAGTCTGTTCCTCGAGGATGCCTGCGACCCCCTTGATGTCCAGGCAGGTTTCCTCTTGGATCAGCATCACGCCCCCGCCGGGCAAGGCCCGGAAAAAGGCTGTGAAGAACTCTCCCTGGCGCGAGTCGATAAGGGCGCATATGGGATAGGAAACGGCCTGACACTGCGCCGCCAGGGCTTCCAGGCTGGATACGGCCACGGCAGGAATCCCCAAACCCATGCAGATGCCCTTGGCAGCGGCCAGCCCAACCCTCAACCCGGTGAAGCTGCCCGGTCCCCTGGCCACGGCTAAGGCTTTCAGGTCCCTCAACTCCACCTTCACCGAGGAAAGCATTTGATGCAGCGTGGGCATGAAAAGCCCGAACCCTCTGGAAGGCGAGGTCAGCAAAACTTCGGCGATGAGGGCCCCGTCCTCTCTTACAAGCGCCGTGCTGAAGGGCGCCGTCGCCGTGTTGATGGCAAGAATGAACCGCTCCATTACCCGAAAATCTTCTCAAAGAGTTTCACCACCGCTTCAATCCTTGACAGATCGTTGATGGTGACCACCACGATAAGAATCGCCAGAAGAAATAGACCGATCTTCTGGGCGACGTCACGCTTCTTCAGGCTGATGGGCCTGCGCAGGACCAGTTCAATCATGAGAAAGAGAATCAGACCGCCGTCAAGGATGGGCACAGGAAGGAGATTGAGAATCCCCAGATTGATGCTGATGACCGCAAGAAGCGGCACAAGATAGCTCACGCTTTCCTGGGCCACCTGACCGGTCAACTGGCCGATCATGATGGGACCGCCGATCGTTTTGATGGAGACGACCCCCTGAAAAAGCTTGACGATGGTCAGAACGGTCAGCTTGATGATCAACCATGTTTGCAGGAAAGCCTCCTGCACCGCGGCGAAAAAACCCAGATGCACTTTTTCAAACTTGCCCGAAGCCACAATGCCGATCAGGGCCGACCTCACCTCCTCGCCGAAGATGTTTTTCTCTACCGCCTCCTCAGGCACCAAGGTCATGCGAACCGGGTTGCCCCCCCTGTCCACCGTGATTTCCAAGGGCGTTCCGGCCGAGTCATGGATGCTTTTCTTAATCTCAGGCCAGCTTGCAATGCTTTTTCCATCAACCGCGACAATGACATCCCCTTTCATGATGCCTGCCTGCTGAGCCGGAGAATCCTCCCTCACCTGACCGACCTCCGCAATCATGATGTCCATACCGGAAACGGCATACAGGCCGCAGTAAACGAACAGCGCGAGAAACAGGTTGAAAAGAGGCCCCGCCAGAACGATGGCCATTCTCTTCAGAACAGGCTGGTTGTTAAAGGACCTGGCCGCCTCGAACGGAGGAATCTCGCTTGCCTCATCGTCGTTTTCCCCGAGGAGTTTCACATACCCTCCCAGGGGAATGGAGGATATAACGTACTCCGTCTCTCCGATCTTTCTTCCCACCACCTTGTAGCCGAAGCCCAGGGAAAACTTGAGCACCTTGACCCCGAAATACTTGGCCACGAGGAAGTGACCCAGTTCGTGGAAAAAGATCAGGATCCCCAGAACAACGATAAAGGGAAGAACGTAGTAAAGGAAATAATGCATCAGAAGCCTCTCTTATTCTCTTGCCAATATTGCCGCGCTCTCTGTCGCGCCCATGCATCCGCCTCCAACACCTTTTCAATCCTGTCAACGGGAAAAGGGCGATGGGCTTCCATGGTT
>Ga0209164_1001870_pt1 | contig 24691 bp, 21 predicted proteins | sample MTBNYHSulfiMetaG_FD_187458 | JGI IMG/M metagenome (GOLD analysis project Ga0209164, IMG submission 187458) | Enrichment culture microbial communities from rom New York Harbor, USA that are MTBE-degrading - MTBE-NYH (New York Harbor Sulfidogenic)... | ecosystem: Environmental > Aquatic > Marine >... | reverse complement strand
CATGGTGTTGGTGTCCTCCGGGTTCGCCGGGCGCCAGTTGAGCGCCTCGGTGGGCAGGTCGCTCACCGCCCGCCGCAGCACTTCGGTGCCTCCGGCGATGGCCTTGCGGGCGGCTTCCAGGACGGGGTCGGGCATGGCGCTCCTTCAGCTCGGCGAAGCCCGCAGGCTATCGAAGGGGCGGCGGCCTCGCTCTTGCCCCAAGCCGTCTTGGCGGAATGCCGTCACCCTGAAGTGGAGCAACCTCACTTCCCCGCCCCCGGGACTTGTCACTGCTGGTTGATACCTTGAGGTGTGACCACAGAGACCGAGCATCCCGAAGGCGGCGATCCCGTCAACCCTTTCCCGGTCGACTGGCTCGGGGACGACGAGACGGTGCCCGAACTGCAGCGCCTGCACCGGCTGAAGGCTCAGGCCGAAGCTCGCGAGGCCGCCGTGATCGCCCGGGCCCAGCGCCGGGGAGTGCCTCAGGCGCAAGGCTTTGCCTCCCCCACCGCCTGGCTGATCGCCGCCACCGGTGAGCCCCCCGCCGTCTGCCGTAGCCGGGTCAGGGTTGCCCTCGCCCTGCAGCACATGGAACATACCCGGCAGGCGTTCACCGCCGGTGATCTGTCCGAATGCCGGGTTCGCCTGCTGGTAGAAGCCCGGGAGGCGGCCCCGGAGGTGTTTGCCCGTGATGAGCGGCTGCTGGTCTCCCAGGCCCGCAGCCTGTCGGCCCGGGTGTTCCCCAAGGCGCTGGCGCATTGGCGTCGCCTGGCCGACCCCGACGGGGCCCTGGTGGATGCCGCCAGGGCTTTCGAACGGCGCCGGCTGTGCGTGTCGGCCACCTGGGAAGGCATGGTCCGCCTCGATGGCGACCTGGACCCCGAATCAGGTGCGGTGGTCACGACCGCCATCGGGTCGCTGGCCGAATCCTGGGCCCTGGGCAAAGAGGATTCCCGCACCCCCGCCCAACGCCGCGCCGACGCTCTGGTAGAGATCTGCCGCCGCCACCTCGACTCCAGCGACCGGCCCACCCAGAACGGCGAACGCCCCCACGTCACCCTCGCCCTCAGCCTCGCCGAGCTCGCCGGCGACGGCCTCATCGATCTCGAAACCGGCCCCATCACCGCCGAAACCGCCCGCCGCCTCGCCTGCGACGCCACCATCACCCCCATCGCCATCGACGAAGCCGGACTGCCCCAGGCTGCCGGCGATGCCCGCCGGTCCATACACCCTGCGCTGCGCCGGGCCCTCAACCTTCGCGATGGCGGCTGCACCCACCCCGGATGTGATGTTCCCGCCCGGTGGTGCGACGCCCACCACATCATCCACTGGGCCCACGGAGGCAAGACCACCCTCGCCAACCTCCGCCTCCTCTACAGGCCCCACCACCGCACCGCTCACCAGCACCAAGCCCTACCCCCGAAGACAGTGAGCCGGGGCCTACCTACCGGAGCCCGAAGCGACGTCCTGAGCCCCGGCGCCTCACAGCCTCCCGGCGAACTTCTCCCCCAGCGTCTCCACCAGACCGGCGATGGGCACCCGGATCTGCTCCATGGTGTCCCGCTCCCGGATGGTGACGGCGCGGTCCTGGAGGCTGTCGAAGTCCACGGTGACGGCGTAGGGGGTGCCGATCTCGTCCTGGCGCCGGTAGCGGCGCCCGATGGACTGGGTGACGTCGTGCTCCACCGGCCAGTGGCAGCGGAGAGTCCTGGCCACCTCGCCGCTCACGGCCATCAACTCGTCCTTCTTGGAGAGCGGCAGCACCGCCACCTTGATCGGCGCCAGCCGGGGATGGAGGCGCAGCACCACTCGCTTCTCCCCCCGCACCTCCTCCTCGTCGTAGGCGTCGATGAGGAAAGCGAACGCCGAGCGGGTGATCCCCGCCGAGGGCTCGATGACGTAGGGGAAGTAGCGCTCCCCGCTGTCCTGGTCGAAATAGCGCAGGTCCACCCCGCTGTGCTCGGCGTGGGCCTTCAGGTCGAAGTCGGTGCGGTTGGCGATGCCCTCCAGCTCATCCCAACCCCAGGGGAACTGGTACTCGACGTCGCTCGTCGCCGCCGAGTAGTGGGACAACTCGTCGGCCTCGTGGGCCCGCAGCCGCAGGTTCTCCGGCTTCATCCCCAGGTCGGTGTACCAGCGAAGGCGCTCCGCCAGCCAGTACTCGTGCCACTTCGGGGCCTCGGCCGGCGGGCAGAAGAACTCCAATTCGCCCTGCTCGAATTCCCGCGTGCGGAAGACGAACTGGCCGGGGGTGATCTCGTTGCGGAACGCCTTGCCGATCTGGGCGATGCCGAAGGGCGGCTTCATCCGGGCCGTGCGCACCACATTGGCGAAGTTCACGAAGATGCCCTGCGCCGTCTCGGGCCGAAGGTAGGCCACCGCCCCGGCGTCCTCCACCGGGCCCAGGAAGGTCTTCAACATCAGGTTGAACTGCTTCGGCTCGGTGAACGTCCCCCGCTTGCCACAATTGGGACAGACCTCGGGGTCCTCCAGCTTGTCGAGGCGGAAGCGGTTGTGGCACGAGGTGCACTCCACCAGAGGGTCGGCGAAGGACGCCAAGTGCCCCGAGGCCACCCACACCTGGGGGGCCAGGATCACCGAGGAATCCAGACCCACGACATCGTCGCGAGTGGAGACCATCGCCCTCCACCAGGCCTCCCGCACGTTGCGCAGGAGCTCCACGCCGAGCGGGCCGTAGTCCCACGCGGAGCGCAGCCCGCCGTAGATCTCTGCAGCCTGGTAGACGAAGCCGCGCTTTTGGGCGAGGGTGGCAATCGTCTCCAGCGAAACCGTCGTCATGGGACCTCCCGGGGAGCGGGGCATGATAGGCCGGGGTTGCGGCCGGGCCGCCTCAACCCTCGCGCACTCCCCCAAAGCGGCGCTCCCGGCGCCGGTAGTCCTCCACGCAGGCGGCGAGGGCGTGGCGGTCGAAGTCGGGCCACAGCGTTTCGGGAAAGGCGAGCTCGGCGTAGGCCGACTGCCACAGGAGGAAGTTGCTGATGCGCTGCTCCCCGCTGGTGCGAATCACCAGGTCGGGGTCGGGCATCTCGGGCAGGTAGAGGTGCGCGGCGACGGTGCCGGTATCGACCTTCGCCGGGTCGATCTCGCCCACGGCCGCTTTCGCCGCTATGCGCCGGGCGGCCGCGGCGATCTCCAGGCGGGAGCCGTAGTTGAAGGCAAACACCATCGTCAGCGTGCGGTTGTGGGCGGTTAGAGCCTCGGTGTCGGCAATGTGCCCCCGCAGGCGATCGCTCACCCGGGGGTCATCCCGGTCGCCCATGAAGATGACTCGCACCCCCATATCGTTCAACTCGTCCCGCCGCCGCAGCAGCAGGTCCTCGTTGAAGTGCATGAGGAAGGCGACCTCCTCCTCCGAGCGGGACCAGTTCTCGGTGGAGAACACGTAGACGGTGAGCCACTCGATCCCCAAATCGATGGCCCCGTGCACCACGTCGAACAGCGCCGGCTCGCCGGCGGCGTGGCCGGCGGTACGCGGCAGGCCGCGACCGGTGGCCCAGCGGCCGTTGCCGTCGAGGATGATCGCCACGTGGCGGGGGACGGGGCGCAGCGGTTCAGGCATCGGCGGTGGCCAGGCTCTCGAGGCGGCGGTCGAGGTGGTACTCCAAGAAACGGCGGGTGACCCCCATGGCCTCACCGCTGAAGGAAGGATCGGAAGGCGGCAGATCCGACAGGTCGGCGGCGGCCAGGCGGGCCAGGTAGGCGGTCAGGCCGGAGCGCAAGGCGACGGCCGCCGGGGTGCGACAGCGCTGACACAAGGCCCCTCCGGCGGCAAAGGAGAATCGGGTGACGCCTTCCCGGGTACCGCACCCGGCGCACTCGTCGAGCGCCGGCGCCACCCCGACCACGTCGGCCACCTTGAGCAAGAAAGCAGTCATCAGGTCGGGATGGCGCGGCCCCGCCTCCAGCGCATGCAGCCCCCGGTAGAGCAGCAGGAAGGCCCGGGCGGATCCCTCCCCCTCCTCGGTGACGGCGTCGATGGCTTCGGCCATAGTCCCGGCGGCCAGCAGCCGCTCCAGGTCGCCGCGCAGGTGGGGAAACGCCTCGATGACCGACACCTGGGTGATGATCCCTAGGCCGCGGCCTTCATACAGCACCAGGTCCACCTGGCTGAAAGGCTCCAGGCGCCCGCCGAAGCGGCTGGTGGTCTTGCGTACTCCTTTGGCCACCGCCCGGATCTTGCCGTGGTTGGGACTGACCAGAACGACGACCCGGTCGGCCTCCCCGAACGGGTAGGACCGCAGCACAATGCCCTGGTCGTTACGCAGCGCCATCGGGGCCAGCGTACCGGTTGGCGCGGGGTGACCCCGGCTTGCCGCGAGCCCCGGCGGAACCCGGCCCGTCCCCTCCGGCGTCAAAGCGACAGCCGATCCGAGGAAGCCCATGACCCGCCGACTCCGCCTGCTGGCCGGCCTCGTGGTGGCGTGGCTCGCCGTAACCGGTGCCGCCGCCGCCCAGATCGTCCCTCCCGAGCCCATCCCCCCCTGGCCCTGCCCCGACTGCCGGCCCCCCAGCCCCGAGGTGGTCGTCGCGGACTACCGCGTCGAGACGCTCATCGAGGCGCAGGTAGCCACCACCACGGTCACCCAGGTCTTTGCCAACCGGGGCGGCTGGGACGGAGAAGCCGTCTTCCTCTTCCCCCTGCCTCCCGGAGCGAGCCTCACCGAACTGGCGTTGTGGATCGACGGCGAACCGGTGCAGGGCGAAGTGCTGCCCGCCGCCGAGGCCCGGGAGAAGTATGAGGAGATCGTCCGGTTCCTGCGCGACCCGGCCCTGTTGGAGTTTGCCGACCAGGGCCTGGTGCGCCTCTCGGTGTTCCCCATTCCCGCCGGAGAGGAGCGCACCGTGCGCCTGGAGTACACCGAGGTCCTCGCCGCCGACCAGGGCCTGGTGCGCTACCGCCATCCCCTGAGCCGCGAGGCCGAGGGCCTGGCGACCGTCGAGCGTGTCAGCGCCCGCGTCGAGATCCGCTCCCCCCAGGAGCTGAAGGCCGTCTACTCCCCCACCCATGCGGTGTCGGTCGATCGTCCCAATGCCACCACCGCGGTGGTCGGCTACGAGTCCGACGGCGGCTCGGCCGCCGACTTCGTCCTCTACTACTCCACGGCCGACGGCCTGGTCGGCCTGAGCCTGCTCACCTTTCGCGAGCCCGGCGAGGACGGCTTCTTCCTGCTCCTCGCCTCTCCCGGGCTATCTGCCGACCCCGATGAGGTAGTGGCCAAGGACGTGACCCTGGTCCTCGACCACTCCGGCAGCATGGAGGGGGAGAAGTTCGACCAGGCGATGGCCGCCGCCCGCTTCGTCCTCGATCACCTGAACGAGGGTGACCGCTTCAGCTTGGTCGTGTTCTCCACCGGAGTCGCCTCCTATGCGTCCCGGCCCCGGCCGTGGTCGGAGGCGGCCGAGGCCCAGCGCTGGCTCGACCGCTTCGCCGCCGAGGGCAGCACCGACATCGACCGGGCCTTGCGCACCGCCTTCGAGCAAGCCGACGTGGAGCGTCCCACCTACGTGCTGTTCCTCACCGACGGCCTGCCCACCGAGGGCATCATCGAGACCTCCGAGATCCTGCGGCGTGCCGCCGCGGCCGCCCCGGAGAACGTGAGCCTGTTCGCCTTCGGGGTGGGCTACGACGTGGACACCATGCTCCTCGACTCCCTGGCCGAGGCGCACCACGGCTCCACCACCTACGTGGTGCCGGGAGAGAGCGTCGATGAGGCAGTCACCGGCCTGTATGCCAAGGTGAGCACCCCGGTGCTGACCCAACTTGAGATCGACCTGGGCGGGGCCTCCGCCTACGACCTCTACCCGGATCCCCTGCCCGACCTCTTCTCCGGCGGCCAGCTGGTGCTGGCGGGCCGTTACCGGGAAGCGGGGACCTTCACCATCGCCCTCACCGGCGAGGTGGACGGCGAATCCTGCACCTTCCGCTACGAGGAGCAGTCATTCACCGAATCGGGCGGTCCATCGTCCCTGCCCCGGATCTGGGCCACCCGCAAGGTGGGGCACTTGCTGAAGGAGGTCCGGCTCGAGGGGCCCAACGACGAACTGATCGACCAGATCGTGCGCCTGTCCATCCGCTACGGCATCGTCACCCCGTACACCTCGTATCTGGTAACCGAGGACGCCCCCTTCGGCGAGGAGCGACTGCGGGAGATCTCACAGGACGCCGCCGAGTACGCCGCCACCACCATCGCTCCCACCACCGGGCAGGCCGCGGTCTCCCAGGCCGACACCGAGGGCGGCCTGGCGGCCGGCGAGGTGGCCGCGCCCCTGGGCGGCGAGTACCTCGATGTCGTAGCCCGTTCGGGCGGCAAGGTCCTGCGGGTGTCGGACGGCATCTGGACCGACACCCGGTACGACCCGGACATGCCCAGCACCCGGGTGCCCTTCCTCTCGGAGGACTACTTCGCCCTGGCCGCGGTGCACCCCGACCTCGCCGCCGCCCTGGCCCTGGCCGAGAGGGTCATCGTGGTGTGGGAGGGAGTGACCTACCAGGTGGTAGGCCCCGAGGAAACCGGAGACGCCTTCGCCCTCCCCTCGACCACCACGACCATCGCCGCCACCGGCACCACCATCGCCGCCACCGGGTCGTCCGCTGCCGCGCTCGCCGCGAACGGAGACGGCGGCGGCCTGCCGGCGGGCGCCGTCGCCGCCATCGCCGCCGGCGGCCTCGTAGCCCTGGGCGGCGCAGCGCTCCTCCTCCGCCGTCGCCGCGCCGCCTCCCGCTGAACGGCGGCCGGCCCGGGTGCCCTATCGGCCGGGCCCGCCCTGCCCGCTACCGTGGCCGGGTTCGACGAACGCGGAGCAGGGAGCATGAGCGAGCGGATCGGCTTCATCGGCCTGGGCACCATGGGCGGCGGGATGGCCCGCAACCTCCTGGCCAAGGGTCACGCCCTGACTGTCTGGAACCGGTCCCCACAGCGGGCCGCCGCCCTGGCCGAGGCCGGAGCCACCGTCGCCGACGGGCCGGCCGCCCTGGCCGCCGCCTGCGACCTGGTGATGGTCTGCCTCTCCGACACCCCCGACGTGGAGCAGGTGGTCCTGGGGCCCGGCGGGGTGCTGGAGGGGCTGGCACCTGGGTCGCTCGTCGTCGATCACTCCACCATCAGCCCCCGGGCCACCGGCACTCTGGCCGGGGCCGTGACGGCGAAGAAGGCCCACTGGCTCGACGCCCCGGTGTCGGGGGGTAGCGAGGGGGCCGCCCGCGGCACCCTGAGCATCATGGTGGGCGGGGACGCGGCTCAGGTGGAACGAGCCCGGCCCTACCTGGAAGGCTACGGCACCACCATCACCCACGTCGGGCCGACCGGGGCCGGCCAGATGGCAAAACTGGTCAACCAGATACTGGTGGTAGTCACCCAGCAGGGCGTCGGCGAGGCCCTGCTGCTGGCCCAGGCCGGGGGCCTCGACCTGGAGCGCACCATCGACGCGGTCAAGGGCGGGGCCGCCGGGTCGTGGATGCTGGCCAACCGCGGCCCGCAGATGGCGCAGCGCGACTGGCGGCCGGGCTTCACCATCGACCTGCAGCAGAAGGATCTCCGCCTGGTCCTGGAAGCCGCCGACGAACTCGGTGTCCCCCTGCCGGGGACCGCACTGGTCTTCCAGCTGTACCGGGCCCTGCAGCAGCGCGGCCTGGGGGCCGAGGGCAACCATGCCCTGGTGAAGGCCCTGGAGGAGGTGTCGGGCATCACTCTCGGGGAGGCGGGCCCGGCATGACGGCCGCGGCGTCGGTGGTGCTGCGCGACGCCCGGCCCGAGGATTCCTCTGCCATGGCCGCCCTGAACGCGCGGGCCTGGCGCGCCTTCTTCCCGGGCCTGGTTCCCCAGGCCTTGCTCGATGCCTGGGACGAAGAGCCGCGGGCCCGCTATTGGCGGGAGCACCTCCCCTCCCGGCCCCCGGAGCGCACCTGGGTGGCGGAGCGCGACGGCCGGGTGATCGGCTTCGCCCATCTGGGGCCCAGCCGGGACCAGGACGCTCCTGAGGCGGCCGAGTTGTACGGCATGTACGTGGAGCCCGAAGCGGTGGGGACCGGTGCCGGCAAGGTGCTGATGGCCGCGGCAATGGACTGGTTCCGCTCCGGGCCCTGGGCCGAGGCGATCCTGTGGACCCTGCCTGGCGACCACCGGGCCACCCGCTTCTACCGCTCCTGGGGATGGGTCCCCGACGGTGCGGTCAAGACGCAGCACACTCCTCTGGGCGACATCAACGAGATCCGCTACCGGATCACCCCGTAGAGCCGTTTGCCCCTCGGGAGGCGAGCGGCCAGCATGGCCCCCCATGGGAGTGACCATCCCCTTCCACCGCGAGATGGCCTTCGCCTACGGCGAGGTGCAGCAGGTTTCTCCTCTGGTGCGCCGTGTGGTGGCCCGCAACCCGAGCCTGTTCACTCTCCACGGCACCAACACCTACCTGGTGGGCCGCGATCGGGTGGTGGTGATCGACCCGGGCCCGGCCCTCAAGGAGCATCAAGAAGCGCTCCGCAGGGCCCTGGGTCACGAGACGGTGAGTCACATCCTGGTCACGCACCGCCACCTGGACCACTGCGGTGCGGCCGTGGCGCTGGCTCACGAGACCGGGGCCCGGCTCGCCGCCGCCGCCCCCGGCTCCGAGGGGATCAGCCTCCCCGGGCACCACCCCGAAGAGGAGACCGACCGGGAGTTCGCCCCCGACCTGGTCTTGAGCCGGGGAGACCGCGTCCCCGGCCCGGACTGGGCGCTGGAGGTAGTGCCCACCCCGGGGCACACCTCGGACCACCTTTGCTTTGCCCTGGGCCCCGATGGCGTCCTCTTCAGCGGCGACCACGTGATGGGCTGGTCGACCAGCGTGGTCATCCCCCCCGACGGCGACATGCGCGCCTACGTGGCCTCGCTCCGGCTGCTGCTGACCCGCCGTGAGGGCACCTACCTACCGGGCCACGGCCCGCCGATCGCCGACCCCCGCCCCTACGTGACCGCTCTGGTAGCCCACCGGGCCGAGCGCGAGCGCGAGATCATCGGAGCCCTCGCCGCGGGGTGCCACACCATCCCCGCCATCGTGCAGAGGGTCTACGCCGACGTGGACCCGCGCCTGCACCCCGCCGCCGGGCTGTCGGCCCTGGCCCATCTCCGCGCCCTAGTGGAGGAGAAGCGAGTGACCTGCAAGGGGCCGCCCACCCTGGAGGCCCAGTACGGCCTGGGGTGAGCCCGGCGCCGTCAGAGGGTGCAGTCCACCGCCACGGCCAGCGCGGCGCAGACCCGGCGCATGCGCTCGTCGCTAAGGCGCCCGAGGCGCTCCACCAATGAACCCACGGACACCGCCTCGACCGAGTCGAGACTCACTGCAGACACCTCCGGCACAGGATCCTCTCGCGGCTCCAGCACCACTTCCGTCGGCAAACCCCGGATCCTGGTCGTGCAGGGCACGACCAGCACGCGTCGCAGGCGGGGGATGGCCGGGTCGCGGCTGAGCAAGACCACCGGCCGCCGCCCGATATCCGGTAGCTCGCACCACCAGACCTCGCCCCTGGCGGGCAAGGGGCTCAAGACCGGCCTGCCGCGTCCCGCCACGACTCCAGGTCTCCCCAGGCGTCCGGTTCGCTGAGTGGGTGCTGGTCGTAGGCGGTGTAGGCCGCGTCGATCTCCGCCCGTCGGTGCTTCTGCAGGAGCGCGCCCAGAGCCTCATCGAGGAGGCGGGCGTCGTTCACCCCCGCCCGGGCACGCCTTGCCTCCTCCAGGAGGCCCCGGTCGACCGTCGTGCTCACTCTCACTCGTGTCATGGCATAAGTATGCCACATCTATGCTCCCCACAGTAGGGGTGAGCACAAGGATGCAGTTCGGCGCCGGCGGGGTCAATCCCCTCGCACCCTGCGCCGGGAAGAGCCCGCGATGAGGTTTCGTCACCCTGTCCCAGGGTTCTGGAATGTTCCTTGAGGAGGTCGTTGGGTCACGGGCCGGCGACGAGACGCCCTGTGCCCACTGTGACGCCACAGTGCATCACAGAGCGGTCGACCCCTGAGGCCACCCGAAGGACCGGGCATACCTCGATTGCGCGCTGGCTAGAGAGGGAGTTCGCAGCCGATGAGGGTGGGGCCGTCGCCGCAGCGGTCGAAGCCTGGCCCGCCCCGGAGTTCGTCCCGGGAGGGACCACCGTCGAGACGGTCGTCGCCGGCCTGTCCCAGCAGGACATCGTTGTGCCAGCCCCCGTAGAGCTCGTCATCGTGGTCGTTCCCCGCCAGGAAGTCGTCGCCGACGTCGCCCAGCAGCACATCGTTCGCCGGGCCGCCCCGCAGGTCGTCGCTGCCGGCGCCACCGTCCAGAAAGTCCCTCCCGCGGTGCCCCACCAGGAAGTCGGCTCCGAGCCCGCCGTAGAGTCGGTCGGCGGCACCGCGGCCCATCAGCGTGTCGTTGCCCTCACAACCGTGCAGGACGTCCTCACCGCCGCCGCCGGCTACCAGATCGTCGCCGGATCCGCCCCACACCTGGTCGGACCCTAACCCGCCCTGCAGCCAGTCCGCCTCGCCGTCGCCGGCCAGGTAGTCGTCACCGCCCATCCCCCAGATCAGATCGGCCCCTTCAGCCCCGTACAGCCCGTCGTTGCCGTCCCCGCCGCGGATCCGGTCTGCCCCTGCACCGCCGTACACCATGTCGGCGCCGTCGCCGGCGATCACCCGGTCGTCGCCGCTGTCGGCGCAGATGATGTCGTCGCCCCCGAGGCCGATGATCGTGTCGTTACCGCCCAGGGCCACGATCACATCCGCACCGGCGGTGCCGACGATCCGGTCGTCGGCGTCCGTTCCGACGATCGTTACCGATTCGCCGCCACACGAGGCGTCGGCGCACTCGACCCGGGCCACCTTCAGATCCCTGACCCATGGAGAATCCTCTGTCCCCGAGGGGTGATAGGCGATCACCGAAGACCCGGACCCGTCCAGCGCCAACGACGGCGGGTCGGGCATGTCCCCGACTTCGTCGATGACGATGATCGTTTCGTCCCCCCCGGCGCACGCCCGATCGTTGCACGCCACCACCATCAGATTCTCGGTCGATTCGTTCTGGTAGGCGATCACCGGGTTGCCCGACCCGCCCAGCGCCAGAGACGGGTCCCCGAGGTACCCGGCCACGTCCACCGCCGTGATCGTCTCGTCCCCGCCACTGCACCCCCGGTCGTTGCACGCCACCACCTTCAGGTCGTCGTTCGTCGCGTCGTAGTAGGCGATGATCGGGAACCCGGAATCATCCAGCGCCAAAGACGGGGACCCCAGGATCCGCCCAGTGTCGACGGTTGTGGTCGTCTCGTCCCCGCCAGTGCACCCCCGGTCGTTGCACGCCACCACCTTCAGGTCGTCGTTCGTCGCGTCGTGGTAAGCGATGATCGGGAACCCGGAATCATCCAGCGCCAAAGATGAAGAGCCTCCGACGTCGCCGGCTGCATCCACGGTGGTGATCGTCTCGTCGCCCCCGGCGCACGCCCGGTCGTTGCACGCCGCCACCTTCAGGTCGTCGTTCGTTGCGTCGTAGTAGGAGATCACCGGGAACCCGGAATCATCCAGCGCCAAAGACGCAGAGCCTCCGACGTCGCCGGCTGCATCCACGGTGGTGATCGTCTCGTCATCCCCGGTGCATGCCCGGTCGTTGCAGGCCAGGACCTTCAGATCCCCGTTGGTGTAGTCGTAGTAGGCGATCACCGGGAACCCGAAGGCGTCCAGCGCCAAAGACGAGGAGCCTCCGACGTCGCCGGCTGCATCCACGGTGGTGATCGTCTCGTCGCCCCCGGCGCAGGCCGGGTCGTCACACGCCGCCACCTTCAGGTCGCCGTTCATCACGTCGAAGTAGGAGATCACCGGGTTGCCGGACCCATCCAACGCCAGCGACGAATTCGCGACGCGGCCGTGGTCCGCCGTGGTGATCCAAATCCTCGTCGAGTTGCAGGACACCAGCCCCCGTAGGCCCTGCTCCGAGTGGCCCTGTCCGGCCTCACCGGCACCCGGCTCCGAATCCGCCGCCACCGGGGTCGCCGCCACCATTGCCCCCACCACCCACACGACCAGGCACCACCCCCACCGCATGGTCTCTCCTTCCACCTTCGACCGCACTCCCGCAGGCCCGGATTGCCGAGCCGGACCACCCAGACCGTACCAGAGGCAACCGGCGCAATCGCCATATGAGGAGACACGGAGGACGACCACCCCACCACCCAGACTGTCGAGCTGCAGCAGGACCCGCCAATCCGACCAGCCTTCACTCCCACCGTTCTGTTCCCTCCACACCCAACGACTGGTTCAATCATCCAGCCCGGGCGAGCGCACCATCCGGTGGGGTGCTGACACCTCGCCTCCCCCGGCCCTCGCGCGACGAACACCCCCTCCGGCGAGCCCCGCTGGGCCACCCGACCCGCTTCCCCTCCGGCCGCCCCTCCCGACTACGGAACGGCCCCGACAGACCGGGCCTACGACGAGCCCGCCTCAGGCTCGATCGACGGCCGGCTGATCTCCACCTGGCCCACCCGGCGCCGGTCCATACGCGTCACCCGGATGCGGTAGTCGCCTGCTTCCACCACGTCCCCGCTGCGGGGGATACGGCCGAGCCGCTCCATCACCAGGCCCCCGATCGTCTCGTAGTCCCCCTCCGGGAGGTCCACACCCATGTCCTCGAGCTCACCCGGGCGCACACCGCCGGCGGCGATGAACCTCTCCCCGTCATGGGCCCGGACCACCTGCACGGCGGATCTCCGGGCCCCGCGGGCCCCTCCCACGAGCTGTTCCACGATGTCGCGCAGCGTGACGATGCCGGCCGTCCCCCCGTGCTCGTCGACCACCAGCGCCAGGTGGTTGTGGGTGCGGCGCATGCTGGCCAGGACGCCGCGCAGCCGGGCCATCTCCGGCACCACGAGCAGGGGGCGAATCAGTGAAGGGTCGAGCGGGATATCGCGTGCCTCGTAGTCGTCGCCGAGCAGATCCTTGACGTGGACGAAGCCCCGCACGTCGTCCAGGTCCCCGGTGTGGACCAGCAACCGCGAGTGCCCGGTGGCCTCCATCGCCTGTTCGACCTCCCCCACCGTGGCCTCCACGGTGACCGCCTTGACGTCGGGCCGGGCCACCATCACGTCGGAGACATCGCGTTCCCGGAACATGATGGCCCCGGTGAGCAGGCGGTGGGCGAAGTCCTCGATGACCCCCTCCCGGCGGCCGGAGGTGATGATGGTGGCTAGGTCCTCGGCGGAGTAGGCCACGTCGAGGCGCGACACCGGGCGGGTGCGCAGCAGGCGCAGCATGAGGTTGGCCGTCTCGTTGAGCAGCCAGATCACCGGCCGGAAGACGACGATGAACGCCCGGAAGGGAACGGCCATCACCAGCGCCGCTCGCTCGGGCGCGGCGATCACGATGTTCTTCGGGGCCATCTCCCCCACGACCATGTGCAGGAACACCACGATCAGGAGAGCGATGGTGAGGGCGACGGCGTGCAGCACCTGATCGGGCATCCCCAGGAAGCCGAATGCCCTTTCCAGGATGGTGGCGATCGCCGGCTCCGCCACGAACCCCAGCAGCAGGGAAGCCATGGTGATGCCCAACTGAGCGGCGGTCAGGCTCAGAGTGAGTTCGTCGATCAGGCGCAGCGCCGCCCGGGTGGGCAGGGTGCCCTGAGCTTCGAGCACGTTGCGCCGGGCCATGAGGTAGGCGAATTCCGACGCCACGAAGAAGCCGTTTGCCAACAACAGGAGCACGATCCACAGCAGGGCAAACCAATTCACGCTTCGGCCTCCCCGGGCGGTTCGGCCGAAGGCCGCCTCACCCTCACCCGCGCAATCCGGTGGCCGTCCATCTCGAGTATCTCGAAGGCCCACCGTTCGACCCTGACCACTTCTCCCAATCGCGGGAATCGGCCCAAACGGGCCACCAGCAGGCCCCCGAGAGTCTCATAGCGCCCTTCGGGCCACTCGAAGCCGGTCAGTTCCTCCACCTCGTGCCGGTGGAGAAGCCCGGAGAGAACCTCACCCTCGCCGGCGGGCGGTTCCGGGGGCAGGTCGGCGTCGTACTCGTCGGCGATCTCGCCGAAAATCTCTTCGACCAGGTCCTCCACGGTCACTATGCCCGCGGTGCCGCCGTACTCGTCGATCACTACCGCCATCCGGCGCCCCTGGCTCTGCAGGTCGGTAAGCAACTCGTCCAGCGGCCGGGTCTCCGGGACTTTCAGCACGGGCCGGCCGATCACGGCCACCGGGGTCAGGGGACGCCGTTCGGCAGGCACCGCGAAGGAGTCCTTCACGTGGACCACACCGTCGACTTCGTCGAGGTCTTCGCCGTAGATGGGGAAGCGAGAGTGGCCGGTCTGCTGAGCGAGCTGGCGCAGGTGAGCTACCGAGTCGTGTCGGCTGATGCCGACGACCGCAACCCGCGGAATCATGGCGTCGGCCGCCACCTTCTCGGTGAAGGAGATGGCCCGCGCCAACAGGCGTAGTTCGTCGTCGTCGAGCCGCCCCTGTTCGGCGGACGACCGGATCATCAGCTCCAGCTCCTCCATGGAACGGACCCCGGCCAGCTCCTCGCGGGGCTCGATGCCCAGCCGGCGGACCGTCCAGTTCGCCGCGTTGTTCAGCAGCAGGATCAGCGGACGGAGCAGGCGGTTCACCACCTGCAGCGGAATACCGAACAGGACGGCCATGCGCTCGGGGCGCGCCACGGCCAGGTTCTTGGGCAGCAGTTCGCCCATCACCATCTGCGCGCCCGTCGCCAGCACCAGGGCCAGGACCACCGACACCCCCAGCGAGGATCCCTCCGGGATCCAGGGCAGCCGGGCCACCAGAGGGTCGATCAGCCGGCCGATGGCCGGCTCGGCGATGGCGCCGACGATCAGCGAGGTAGCGGTGATGCCCAGCTGGGCGCCGGAGAGCTCAAAGGACAGATTGCGCAGCGAGGCCAGGACCCGCCGGGCCGCCCGGTCCCCGGCCTCGGCGCGGCGCTCGACGCGGCTGCGCTCCACTGCAGCGATGGCGAACTCCCCGGCCACAAAGAAGGCGTTCAGGAGGATCATCGCCACAACGACGATCAGACCGACGTACATGACCCGTGCGTCGCTTCCCTCAGTGGGGGCAGCCTAATGGCCGCCGGGCGTGGATCCGACGTAAGGGGACGGCGAAGGGAAACGCCCCCGGGCCGGGGCCCCGGCCCGAGCCGGGGCGAACGGGTCGCCGCGGCCGGCTCACAGCCCCATGCGGGTGATGAGCTCTGGGCGCCGCTGCCACTCCTTCTCGACCCGCACCCGCAGGTCGAGGAAGACCCGGGCCCCGAGCAGGGCCTCGACCTCGACGCGGGCCTCGCTTCCTGCCTCCCGCAGGAGCGCCCCCCCTTTGCCGATGACCATCCCCTTCTGCGATTCCCGCTCCACCACCAGGCGGGCTTCCACCCGCACCACTCCTCCCGGCTGATCCTCGATGCCCTCCACCACCACCGCCAGGGAGTGGGGCAGCTCCTCGCGCAGCCGGGCCAGGAACTTCTCCCGGATCAGCTCTCCGATGAACAGCTCCTCCGGCTGATCGGTGGTGGTCCCCGGCGGGAAGTAGGCCGGGCCCTCGGGCAGCAGGGCGACGAGCTCCGCCAACAAGGGAGCCAAGTTCTCTCCCCGCAACGCGCTGAGGGGGACGTAGGCCGCGAAGTCCCAATCCCCCGCCTGGGCCAGCTGCGCCTCGACCGCGTCCCGGTCGGCGGCATCCACCTTGTTGACCACTACCACAGTGGTAGCGCCCGCCTCGCGCAGGCGGCCGGCGATCAAGCGGTCGCCGGGCCCGATCCGCTGGGTAGCGTCGAGCACGAATGCCACGGCATCGGCCTCCGCGAGGGTGCCCTCCACCAGGCGGTTGAGGCGCTCCCCCAGCGCGGTGCGCGGGCGATGCAAACCGGGGGTGTCTACGAGCACCACCTGGGCCTCGGGCGTGGTCAGCACCCCCCGGATGGTGTTGCGGGTGGTCTGGGGGCGCGACGAGGTGATCGCCACCTTCGCCCCCACCAGGGCGTTGACCAGAGTGGACTTACCCACGTTGGGGCGGCCCACCACAGCGACGAATCCGGACTTCACCGGCGCGAGACCCGCACCCGGGACACCCGCCTGCCCTGGACCTGTTCGGCGGCGAGTACCAGGCCCTCCACCGCGAACGGCTCTCCCACGTGGGGCACCTGGCCCGCCAAGCCGAGCAGCAGGCCGCCCACCGTGTCCCAGTCACCCTCGGGGAGGGGCACGCCCGTCACCTCGGCCAGGTCGTCCACCGGGAGGCGGGCGTTCACCAGGAACCCGCCGCCGCTGACCGGGGTGATCATCGGCTCCTCCACATCGGTCTCATCGACGATCTCGCCGACGATCTCCTCGATGAGGTCTTCGATGGTCACCAAGCCCGCCGTGGAGCCGAACTCGTCCACCACGATCGCCAGGTGCACCTTCTCCCGCTGCAGTTCGCGCAGCAGGTCGTGCACCCGCTCGGTCTCCGGCACGAAGTAGGGCGGCCGCATGATCGCCGTCACCGGCTGCGGGCCCTGGCCTTTGTCCATCAGATTGAGCAGGTCCCGCGCGTAGAGCACCCCTACGATCTCATCGAGCGAGTCCCCGGTCACCGGGAGGCGAGAGCGCCCTCGCGCCAGCACCAGGTCGAGCGCCCGATCCGTGTCTTCGCGGCTGGAGACGGTGACCATGTCGGTTCGGGGCACCATGACCTCTCGCACCACCGCGTCGCCGAACTCGAGCACCGAGGTGATCAGCTTGATCTCCTCGGCCTCCTCTTCTGCGGTCTCTGCCTCCTCTTCGTCGTCGTCCTCCTGGAGCAAGTCGGTGGCCCGCCGGCCCACCCGTACCGCCGCCGCCAGGAGCGGCGACAGCCGGTAGGCCGGGAAACGGGGCCGGGCCCGGCCGATCGAGCGGGGCAGCACATCCCCGCCGAGCACAAGGAGGAGGCCGCTTCCCAACAGGCAGCCGGCCAGCACCCACCCCGAGACCAAGGCGGCCAGGGCCCAGGCGGCGGGAAGCGCGGCGGCCACGAGCACCGCGGCGTGTACCACCGCCAAGGAAGGCTGCAGAGAGAGACGATCCTCGAGCAACTGCGCCGCCCTCCCGGCGCCGCGCCGGTCCTCGGCGGCGTCACGCAGCGCCTGGGCGCGGGCAGTGCGCATCAAGGACGCTCCCCCGAGACGCAGGACCGCGGCGAGGAGAGCCAGCAGGCCTGCGGCTGCCAGAGCCAGCGTCGTCATGGGGCCTCCCGGCCGATCATCTCCAGCAGCTCCTCCTCGCGTCGCTCCATGAGGTCGGCTTCCGCATCGTCCCCGTGGTCGTAGCCGAGCAAGTGGAGGACCCCGTGGACGACCAGCAAGTACAGGTAATCCTCGAAGGGGACCCCCTCGGTGGCGGCGTGGCGCCTGATCTCCGCCGGGCACAGGAACACATCGCCCAGACTCAGCGGCGGCTGGTTGGCCGTGTGCGCCGGCGCCCGGCCGGGCTCCAGGTCCTGCAGCGGGAAGGCCAGCACGTCGGTGGGGCCCTCGCGGTCCATGAACTCGCGGTTGTAGCGGGCCATCTGGGAGGGCGACACCAGGATCACCGCCATCTCGGTGCCGGGAGGCAGGCCCTCGGCCTCCAGTACGAGGGAGGTGAAGTGACGCAGGCCGGCGGCGTCGACCGGCTCGTCTTGCTCGTCGCCGAGGAACACGCTCACTACGCCGGCACCACCTTCCCGGGGAAGCCCGGGTAGGGAATCCGGGCGTGGTAGTACCCGATCAGGCCGTCGACGATGGTCTCCTTGATCCGGGTGAGCTCGCCGAAGGTCACCTCGGATTCCTCCAGTTGGCCGTCTTCGACCTTCTCGGAGATCACCTGCTCCACCAGCCGGCGCAGGCTCTCACTGGTGGGGTCCTCGTGCTGCACCAGAGCCCGGGCCGCCGCCTCACAAGAGTCGGCCATCATCAACACCACCATCTCCTTGGAGGAAGGCTTGCGGCCCCGGTGCCGGTAGTCGCTGGGGTCGACCTGGTCTTCACCGTACAGCTCCAGGGCCCGGTGGTAGAAGTAGCGCATCAAGCTGGTGCCGTGGTGGGTGACGATCGCCTGTGCCACATCGGAGGGCAGGCCCAACTCCCGGCTGAGGCGCAGCCCCTCGGCCACATGGCTGCGGACCACCGCTGCCGAGTGTTCCGGCGGCAGCTGGTCGTGCGGATTGGACACGCCGAACTGGTTCTCCACGAAGTACTGCGGAGCGACCGTCTTGCCCAAGTCGTGGAAGTAGGCCATGGCCTGGGCGAGCAGCGGGTTGCCCCCTACCGCCCGAGCGGCCTTGCCGGCCAGGCTGCCCACCATGATGCTGTGATTGAACGTCCCCGGAGCTTCCTCCTCGATGAGGCGCAGCGCCGGGTGGTTGCGGTCGGTCAAGTCGAGCAACGTCTGGGTGGTGGTGATCCCGAACGCCGAGGCCAGGAACGGCAGCAATCCGAGGGCGGCCACCCCGGAGATGAGGCCGGAAGCCACTCCGAACAGAGCGGCCCAGCCCAGGCTCACCTCCGGGTAGAAGAACCAGGCTAGGGCCACCGCCAGCGGGGCATGCAGGGCGGCGCTGAGCGCTACCGCCAGGTTCAACTCGGTGCGCGACGAGACCGCCGACACCAGCGGGATGGGCGCCAGGGTGACTCCCACCGCGAAGATCACCAGTGGAGCGCTCTCGGTGGCCAGAGCGGTGAAAGCCCCCGCCGGCACCGCCAGGACGGCGGCGGTGCGCGAGTCGAAAAGGCTCGCCGCCAGATAGCCCAGGAGCGCCGCCGGGATCAGGAAGCCCAGGTCCAGCCGGTCGCGAGTCAGCAGGCCGGGCAGACGAGACACGGCGGCCGCCAGGATGAGCAGCAGGCCGAACAGGGCCACCATCTTCGGCTGCTGCCAGTACTCGCGCGCCACCCGCCACAGGTAGAACACGGCGAGCAGCACCACCAGGGTGGCCACCAGCGCCATAGCGGAGAGGGAAGGGCCGCTCTCCTCGGGCATGAGCAGCCCGAGCTCGTTGATCGCCTGCAGCTGAACCGCGCTCACCCGCTCTCCGGCAGTGACGATGTTCTCGCCGGCCACGTAGGACACGGTGATGTCTTCCACCGCCGCCCTCGCCTGCTCGCGGGCGAACTGGGTCGCCACATCATCGGGGAACGAGTTGGGCTGGAGCGATGTCGCCACCAGGTCGGCCACGCCGGCCTCGGCGGCCAACCGCTGCTCATCGGGCAGGTCCCGCAGCAGGATGAGGGTGGGCGGGTCGCTCACCAGGCTGTTGCGCACCTGCTCCAGCTCACCGGACCGGATCCCGTTGCCCAGATACGTGTTGGCCAGAGTCAGGGCCTCGGTTTCCACCAGCGGGAAGATCTCCCCTTCCCCGGCGGTCGCCCGCTCTAGGTCGTCGTTGCGGATGGCCACCATGACCTGAAGCGTCTCGGGCCGCAGCAAAGGGTGCTCTTCGCGCAACTGGGCGATCTGCACCTCCTCGGGCGGAGGCGGGGGCAGGGTCGTGGTGGTGGTCGTGGTGGTGGAAGTGCTCGTCGTGGTCTCCTCCGAAGTCGTCGTCGCTTCGGAGGTGGTGGTCTCGCCCTCGGAGGTGCCGGTCGCCTCAGAAGTAGTGGTCTCGGCGGCGGTGGTCGGAGTAGTAGTGACCGTGGGCACCACTCCCGGATCATCGTCGGGGATCTCGAGAGGCGCCGCGGCCTCATCGACATTGGCGAAGAAGTCCTGCATGCTGCGCAGGGCGGCCGCCCCGGCGGCGGCATCGGGGGTATACACCTCCTCCACGTCCCGGCCGGCAGCCTGGCGGGCCGCCTCGGTGGCGGTTTCGTCGACCACCTCCACATCGCGAGTGGCAATGAGGGTCTCGGGAGCCGGCTGCCCTTCCCGCAGCGTCACCGTTTCCACCTCTTCCCCCTGGCCGGCCACCAGCACCAGCGCGACGAACACCACGGTCATGGCCAGCACGACCGCGCGCACCGCCCCCGAAGTCCGGGCCCCCAGCCTCATCCGCCCTTCGTCTCCTCTTCGAAACGCCGGTAGGCCTCGATTATCGAGGCCACTATGCGATGGCGCACTACGTCGTCGGAGGTCAACTCGACAAAGCCCATCCCCTCGATGTCGTACAGCACCCGGCGCACCTGCCGCAGTCCGGAGCCGCGCCCGTCGGGCAGGTCCACCTGGGTGATGTCCCCGGTCACCACCATCTTGGAGTTGAAGCCGAGACGGGTGAGGAACATCTTCATCTGCTCGGGCGAGGTGTTCTGCGCCTCGTCGAGGACCACGAAGGCGTCGTTGAGTGTACGACCCCGCATGTAGGCCAGCGGGGCGATCTCAATGGTGCCCCGCTCCACCAGGCGCTGGGTCTCCTCGGGCCCGAGCATGTCGTAGAGGGCGTCGTACAGCGGCCGCAGGTAGGGGTCGACTTTGGCGGCCACATCGCCCGGAAGAAAGCCCAGACGCTCCCCGGCCTCGACCGCCGGCCGGGTGAGGATGATGCGGCTCACCGCTCCCGTGGTGAGGGCCTCCACCGCCACCGCCATCGCCAGGTATGTCTTGCCCGTGCCCGCCGGCCCGATGGCGAACACCACAGTGTCGGCCCGGATGGCATCGAGGTAGCGCTTCTGGTTGAGGCTCTTGGGACGCACCACCTTGCCGCGCCCCACCGGGACCGCGTCGGTGAAGACCCCGGCCGGGTGAGGCACCCGAGCCTTCACCAGGTCGACTACCCGGCGCACCCGATCCTCGTCGAGTTGCTGGCCCTCACCCGCCAAGATCAGCAGCTCGGCGAATACTTGGGTGACCAGGGCTGTGGTCGGCTCGTCGCCGCTGATGCGCACCTCGTCCCCCCGGAGCACCAGTCGCGCCCGGGGGAAGCCGCTCTCGACCAGGCGCAGCAGAGAATCGCGCTCACCGACCAGGGCTGCCAGGAGGTCTCCGGGCACGCGCAATCGGGCTTCGGACGGGGAAGCCTGGGTCACAGGAAGCCGCGTTGAGGAAGCACGGGGCTTTCGAGTATACCGGTGGGGCTCCGCTGGCCCCGGCGATCGCCTCGCGCCGGCGCCTAGAGGGGCTCCGTAAGGCCCAGGGCGGCGAGGCGGGCGGCGAAGGCTTCCTCGGACTGGTCGAGGAGGAGAGCCAGCAGGCGCAGGTCGTCGCGCCGCAAGGTGAGCACCTTGCCGTTGAAGTCGCGGCGCATCATCTGGATGGAACGCAGGAAGCGGTCGAAGATGGCAGCCTCGGTGCCCTCGAGACGCTCCACGGCGGTGAGGTCGATGGTCACCCCGCCTCGGGGAAGTGGCGCCAACGCGCTCTCCTTGACCTCCTCGGCCGGGATGAACTGGCTGATCGGCACCTGGAAGAAGGCCGCCAGGCGGCGCAGGCGGGGCAGGGAGAGACTCCGTTCGCCGCGCTCGTAAGCCCCGACCACCGCGGCCTTGAACTCCCCGCCGGAGAGGCGCTGTACGTCCTGCAGAGAGAGCCCGCGCTGGCGGCGGATGGTCCGCAGGCGCGCTCCCACCATCTCGCTGTACGGCATTCCTTCCATGCGCTCCCCTCCGACTCCCCCGGGCCGACGACACCGTGGCGTGTTCGACACCGCTGCGCTCTGTGCTCATACTAGCCAAGGCCGAGCGGCGCCGGGGGGGAAATCCGGGCACGGGAGTCAGCGCCCCCGACGCTTGCGCCCCCGAGAAGAACCGCCCGGGCTACCCGGTCCCGCGGCGGCGAAGGCGCGCAGCGCCTCCTCCTGGGCCGGGCTGAGGCCGGTCGGCACCACCACCTGCACTTCCACCAACAGATCTCCCCGGCCGCGTCGGCGCAGCCTGGGCATGCCCTGGCGCGAGAGCTTGAAGATGGTGCCCGGCTGGGTGCCCGGGGGAACCTCGATGTCGATGTCCTCCCCGTCGACCGAGGGCACCCTCAGGCCGGTGCCCAGCGCCACCTCGGCGATGCCCAAACGCACCCGGTACACCAGGTCGGCCCCGTGGCGTTCGAAGCGGGGGTCGGGCACCACCCGGATCTCGACGTACAGGTCGCCCGGGCGCCCGCCCGGCTCACCCGCGTTGCCCTGGCCGGTGAGGCGCATCCTCGCCCCATCCTCGACCCCGGCCGGGATCTCCACCGTCACCGTCACCTCGTCGGCTACAGCACCCGCCCCACCACACTGCGGACAGGCGTGGGTGATGATTCGGCCCCGCCCGCGGCACTTGTCGCAGGGGGCCACCGTCATCGCCGTCCCCAGGAAGGTCTGACGGGTGACCCGCACCGAGCCCCGGCCGCTGCAGCGGTCGCAGATCTCCGCTGGATGCCCGGGTGCGGCACCGTCCCCACCGCAGGCCGAGCAGGCCACCCGCGCCCGGTAGCGGACCTCGCGGGTCGTATCAGAAGCCGCCTCGGCCAGGGTCAACTCGACCGCCACCCCGACATCGGCCCCTGCGGCCGGTCCCGGCCGCGCCCCGAAGCCGAACCCGAGACCTCCCCCGAAGAACCGCGACAGCAGGTCATCGATACCGGCGAAGGAGGAGAAGAGGTCGCCGAATTCCACCTGCCCGCCGCGGTCGTAGGCGGCGCGTCGCTGCGGGTCGCTGAGCACCTCGTAGGCCAGTGCCGCTTCTCGGAAGCGCTGCTCGGCGGAGGGGTCTCCGGGGTTGGAATCGGGGTGGGTCTCGCGGGCCTTGCGCCGGAAAGCCTTCTTGATTTCCTCCTGGGTGGCGTCGCGGCTCACCCCGAGGACTTCGTAGTAGTCGACCACCTCAACCGCCCAGGGTGTCGCCGAGGGCGTCGCTGACCTCCTCGACGGCCTTGATGGCCCGCCGGTAGTCCATGCGCCGTGGGCCGAAGAGCCCCACCCGCCCGGTGGCGCCGGCGGCCTCGTAGGGGGCCGAGACCACCGCCAGGTCCTCTTCCCCGGCCGGCACCTCCGTGCCCAGCCGCACCGTGGTGTGCTGTGAGCTGTCGTCCACCAGCTGCAGCACCGAGGCCTCCCGCTCCAGCAGCGCCAGGATGCGGTGCAGCTTGGCGAGGTCCTCCCAGAGGGTGGCCATCAGGCTGGTTCCCCCCAGGAAGACGGGCCGGTCGGCCCGGGCCGCCTCGGCTACCGCCTGCAGCGCCCGGCCGACCAGGTGGGCCACCGGTGAAGGCAGATCCAGGTCGGTCGGATCGCCCGCTTCGGTGGAGGGCGACTCCAGCGCCCGGCCGCTCACCAACTCTCCCAACGCGTGTTGCGCCCGGGACACTTCGGCGGGCGCCACCGGCGAGCCCAGACGAAGCAGCGACTGCGTCACCCGGCCGCGCTCGGTGACCAGGACGAGCAGGACGCTGTCGGGGGACACCGGCAGCAGGTGGGCGTCTCGCAGGGTCTGGCCCTGGACCGGCGGGCCCACGACGACCGCGGGATAGTGAGCCACGTCGGCCAGCAGCTCGGAGGTTTGCTTGAGCATGCGGTCCAATTCGAGGTGGATGGTGGCGAAGAACTGCTCCACGCGGGCGTGGCCGCTGCGGCGCAGGGGACCGGCCGAGAGATGGTCGATGTAGTAGCGGTAGCCCCGGTCGGTGGGGATCCGGCCGGCCGAGGTGTGCGGCTTGATGATGTATCCCTCGCGCTCGAGGACCACCATCTCGTTGCGGATGGTGGCGCTGGAGCAATGCAGTGGGCTGTGGTCCAAGATGGTACGCGAGCTGACGGGCTCACCGGTGCGGATGTGCTCCTCGACCAGTGCCGCCAGGATCGCCGCCTTGCGTTCGTCGAGCATGGCCCTGACGAGGTTAGCAGGCCGAGGAGACTGCTAGCAGTCGCCGGGGTCGAGTGCCAGAACGGCGCGGGACACCTCATCCCCCAGCAGGGGACGGGCCACCCGAAGCCGATCCCCTACTCTCTCCAGAACCCCGGCTGCCGACAGACGCCGACCTGCCTCGGATTGCTCCAGCCGCCCGCCCCCCGCTCCGGCCCGCACCCCGGCGGCGCGGCGCAACCCCAACACCAGACGCTCCGCCTCCCGCTCCCCGGGGCCCAGCGTCTCTTCCCCCGACACCGCCGTCCCCCCCGCCTCCAAGGCCTCCAGGTACCGCTCCAGTCGGCGCACATTCCAGGAGCGCGTTCCCCCCCGATGCCGATGGGCCCCGGCGCCGAAGCCTTCGTAGTCCCCCTGCGCCCAGGTGATGAGGTTGTACCGGCAGGCATGCCCCGGCCGGGCGAAGTTCGAGGTTTCGTAGCGGATCAGGCCGGCGGCGGCCGCCAGGGCGGCGGCCTCCTCCCACCGCTCCGCCTGGCGGTCGGGGTCGGGCGCCGGCGCCCCAGCCGCCACCGCCCGGGACAGGGGGGTGCCGGGCTCCACCGTCAGCGCGTAGACCGAGAGGTGGTCGATGCCTGCGGCCAGGGCCCGCCCCACCGATGCCCGCCACGAAGCCGCCGACTCCCCCGGAGTGCCGCAGATGAGATCGAGGTTCACCGAAGCGAACCCGGCTTCGTGCGCCGCGAGCACCGCCTGCTCCGCCTCCTCAGGGCGGTGACGCCGGCCCAGCGCGCCCAGCACCCCGGCGTCGAAAGACTGCGCTCCCAGCGACACCCGGTTGAAGCCCCCGGCGGCCAGGCCCGCCGCCACCGCCGGGGACCAGTCCTCCGGGTTGGCCTCGAGGCTCACCTCCGCCCCGGGGGCCGGCCCGAAGCGTCGCTCCAGCGCCCGCAGCAGCCTTGCCAGCGCCTCCGGGGAGAG
>Ga0209164_1001869_pt1 | contig 24704 bp, 26 predicted proteins | sample MTBNYHSulfiMetaG_FD_187458 | JGI IMG/M metagenome (GOLD analysis project Ga0209164, IMG submission 187458) | Enrichment culture microbial communities from rom New York Harbor, USA that are MTBE-degrading - MTBE-NYH (New York Harbor Sulfidogenic)... | ecosystem: Environmental > Aquatic > Marine >... | reverse complement strand
CTCAAGCCTTTTCGCAAATCGAGGCCGTTTTCAAACGAATGAAGATGAAGATAGTGATACTTCACCGTCCACCAGAGCCGCTCGATAAAGATGTTGTCCATGCATCGGCCGCGGCCATCCATGCTGATTTTAATGCCATTGGATTTTAAAACCCTGGTGAATGCCTCACTTGTAAATTGGCTTCCTTGGTCTGTATTGAATATCTCGGGGCAACCGTATCGTGCGATCGCCTCCTGCAGGGCCGATACGCAAAAATCCGAATCGAGCGTGTTTGATACGCTCCAGGATAGCACTTTGCGGCTGTGCCAATCCATGACCGCCACCAGATACATAAAACCCCGTCTGATGGGAATGTAGGTTATGTCGGTTGTCCAAACCATGTTCGCACAGTTGATGTCCAGACCCTTGAGCAAGTAAGGATAAATCCAGTGTCCGGGGTGCGGCTTGCTGGTCCTGGGCTTGGGGTAGATCGCCTCAAGACCCATCAGCCTCATGAGCCGTTGAACCCGTTTGCGGTTCACCTGATGCCCCTGTTTGTCTAAATGATCCCGCATGGAGCGGCTGCCGTATACCGGTGTTTTCATGTATTGGTCATCGATCAGCTTCATTATCTCAAGGTCCTTCGGGCGGATCGGCCGGGGCTTGTAATAAAAAGATGACCTGTTGATATCGAGCAGATTGCATTGCCGCGTGAGGCTCAGTCCCGGATGCTTTGCATCGAGCATCTTCAGGCGCGGTTTCGGTTCTAATGACCGAGCCCTTTTGATAAAAAATCGTTTTCCACCTTTAATTGCCCAATCTGGCGGTAAAGTTCATCCACGGTGTTGTTCTGTTGCTTTTTGGCTTTCTGCCCTTTGTCGAACAATTCGGCAGCGCCATGGATCAACTCCCGTTTCCAGTTTGCAATCATGGTGGGATGGACTTCATATTTGGCTGCAAGCTCGGCGGTGCTCTCCTCGTTTTTCAGGGCGGCCAGCGCCACTTTCGCCTTGAATTCCGGACTGTACTGTTTCCGTTTCTTGATCATGAAAAGCTCCTTTTAGGGTGTGACCCAGAGCTTAACACATTGTCCAGTTTTTGGGGACCACCGCAGGGATCGCAACGTGTTCAATACATATTGACTTGACTTTCCGTGTGGACGCAACCAATTTTTTATTTTTTAAAATGAAAGGGTTTCACCCACAGCCACAAGTCGTGAAGACAAAGGTTCTTGAGCGTGACCACAGATCGTGCAATAAAATCAAAAAAAATGTGTTGTGCCGCCGTATCCAGGAGGTTTCGGTGCTATCGCAGTTGGGGATCTTTATATAAACAAGGTAAAATATGGTGAATCAAATATTACCGAAAGGGGGTGATATACCGCGAGAGTACCGGCACAACGGTAAAAGACGAAGCTAACCACAAACTAAAACTTCGTGAGGGTGAGATATCGGGATAGGAATGTATCGCATCGACAATTTTGTTGAGGTATACCTGTTGTACAACAAAGGACGGCTGAATCGCGACCAACCGCGTGGCTTGCAAGTCGTCCGACAGGATTCCGCAACGTCCTGTGGCAGCTCCTGCATGCTCGGAATCTGGAGGAAGCCGTCGTTGAGAGCGTCATGCGCGGCGGAGAGCCAAATTGCAATTAGATACCTTCATTTCATTCCTTGGCTTTTTTTGCTTTGTGATACCTGATGCATATCGCTGGTTCAGCTGAATCTGTGATAAGAGAATAGTATCCCATCAATGCTGGGCCATTTAAAGTATTTGGTCACATACCCCCATTGTGAACGATAGAAGGCATGATCCCGGTTCGGACAGTTTACCGCCCGGGAAACCCTCGATTCGCAGTTGTATTGGGAAGATTGCAAACATTACGAAGAGATGGACCGGGAAGAGCGGAAGCACTATGAGGGAATGGATCGTGAATAACGCAAACACCGCGATGAAATCAGGCGGGAAAACCGTAAAGACCGCGAGGAAATGCGGCGAGATTCCCGTGAAAGATACGAAGAAGGCGAGCGTGACGGGCGCAAAGATATGAGGGGAAATGACGATCGTCATTCAGGTAAAAGGATGGATCGAGACAACGAGGATGGACAAAAAGAGCGATAAAATCTCTAAGTTCAATTGGCATAGAGTGTTTCGGTATCACCATTCCGCCTTGTGATTACGATCACGGCTGCGGCGGGTACCTTGTCAATGCCTGTGATGGCATAACTGACATGGTCAATGGATTGAATCTTTATAGGTTACTCCGCCGTGGTCTGATTCTATCGCTTTTCCAGCCATGACGGTTCCCCGTGAACGCGACCGCCGTCGATGACAATGGTTTCGCCGGTTATGTAACTTCCGGCCTGGGAGGCCAGAAATACGACTACACCGCCCAATTCATCCGGCTCACCCAGGCGGAGCATGGGAATTTGGGAGACCGCCTTGGCATTGACCTTCGGGTCTTTCCACAGGGCCTCGCTCAAGCGGGTCTTGATGATGCCCGGCGCAAGCGCGTTAACCCGGATATTGTACTGGCCCCACTCCTTTGCCATCACCTGGGTCATCATGATGACGGCAGCCTTGCTGACGCAGTAAACGCCGAGATCGCCAGCCCTGATGCCGCCGATCGAGGAGGTGTTGATAATGGATCCACCGCCCTGGGTCTTCATGATCCTTGCCGCCATCTGGCTCAGAAAAAAGAGGCTTTTGAGGTTCACGTTCATCGTGATGTCATAGGTCTTTTCATCCTGATCCATGATCTTGCCGAAGTATGGATTGGTGCCCGCATTGTTGACCAGAACGTCGATCCGCCCGAACTCTTTCATGACTTGATCCATCAGCGCACGCGAATCTTCCATTTTGCCGACATGAGCGGCAATGGCCCTTCCTTTTACGCCCTTGGCCGCTATCTCCGCGGCGACAGGTTTGAGGCCTTCAATTTTTCGGCTGCTCACAACGACATGCGCCCCGGCATCGGCCATGGCCAAAGCGGCAGACCGCCCAATACCGCGGCTTCCACCGGTAACGACGGCAACTTTGCCTTCAAGGGAAAACTGAGAAAGATCCATCATTCGTTCCTTTCGAGGATGTTCACACTCGTTCCAACGTGCTCACCGACAACGACATCGGTTTCGAACTCCTTCCGGAGTTCGCGAGCAGGACAATGCCTTGGGGATTCCCACTCTTGACCTGGCGCTTTCGACTGGGCATGTTGCTGTCCTGCTGATGGAGGGGTTATTTGTGACGAAGGTCAGCTTAGCATAAGGTTTCGTATTGTCAAGGTTTCAACAGGATCAGCACGGCCCTCAGGAGTGACGCATTTTTATTATGGATGGACTTTGGTTTTTCATTCACGGATGACACCTTCTCGGGATCATCAGGAATTCGTTTTGCTCTGTGCTGGAAAATTCTCCGTGCGGTCCATAGTGCTGCCAAAGCATCATTTATGTGGTTTTGCGCATACTCTTTGGCGCGTATTGCGGACAAGAAAGGAAGGGGAAGGGGTGGGGCGCTTCATTTGATCACCTCCGTCTCCCAGGGGGTGTAACCCTGGTGTGAAAGAGACGGGTCGGGTCAGAATAGGCAGTATTTCCAACAAAAACGAAAGCCTACTATTGATATAGTAGGCTTCGAAATCAATGGTGCCGAAGGCGGGAGTTCCTAGATTGATCATGAATTCGGCAAGTTGTCGATATCAATTTACTATTTGATCACATTAAATCACATTTTGTACGGTCCTGGCTGCATATTCGCATATGCAACCTCATATTTCTTACCGGTTGTTTTCCTCGGTCAGAGCACCCGCGGACCGTGCCATCGTCTCTGGATGTACAGTTCAGGCTGGGTAAATATATGTGGCCAGACGTCAAAGAAATAGGTTTCGAATCACCCCCATCACCGCGCCAATGGGGACCAGATAATGGATTGGGGAGTGAAACTTCTGCAGCAGCACCAGGGATACGACCGCGGAGACAATCGCAAATATGTCTGCGCTGCCGTCAGGTAACATCACCTTGTGTCCGAACCAGACCGCCAGATTGAGCACCACCCCCACGACCGTCGCGGTGACCCCGGTGAGCGCGGCCTGCAGCCGCTGGTTACCGGCCATGGCCTCGATAAACGGCGCACCGGCAAAGATGAAGAAAAAGCAGGGCACAAAGGTGACATTGGTGGTCAGCAATGCCGCCCCAAGTGCCGTGCAGCTGCCAGCCGATGTAGTTGGTCAGTTGATGGGCCTCGGTTTCCGATGCCACAGGCATCCAGACAAGCGCCGTCAAGGAAGGCGAGGAGTATGTCCTCAACGGATGCAAGCAGTATATCACCATGGCGCCCATCGCCGATTTTGCCATCATCCTGGCGGTCACGGACCCGGACCGAGGGCCTGGTGGTGTCAGCGCGTTTCTCGTGGAGGCCGATCGACCGGGCTACGAGTTGAGCGACCCGGTGATCCCCATGTCCGGAACACACTTTGACTGCAACATTTACCTGAAGGACTGCCGCGTGCCGGCCGCCAACCTGTTGGGTAAGGAGGGGGCCGGTTTTCTGATGGCCATGGACCGGATCAACGTCAACCGTCTTCTCCATTGTCCCACAATGATCGGCTTGGCCCAGAATCTATTGGACCGCTCCATCGCCCACGCAAAAAACCGCAAGCAGTTCGGTCGGTCCATTGGGGATTTTCAGGCCATCCAACATATGCTCGCCAACATGGCCATTGGAATTTATGCGGGGCGGAGCATGGTTCTGGCGGCCGCTGCCAAAGCCGACACGGGTCAAGACATTCGGAAGGAGGCGGCCATGTGTAAGGTCTTTTGTTCTGAGAAGGCCTTTGAAGTGTCGGATCTGGCCGTCCAGATTCACGGCAATGTCGGTATTACGAAGGGCCATCCGGTAGAAGTCCTTTTCAGGACCTTGCGCATGTATCGAATCGTCGTCGGCACCAGTGAGATCCAGCGCAATACCATCGTCCGGGCGCTGCTCAAGGAATCTAAAGGCCTCCCGCAAAATCAATAGCGTGCCGTATGCAAAAACATAGATGGAGTCATTAAGATGTCACGATCAACCATCAATGAGGCTGACGTCTACGGCCACACGTCACCGACGCAAACCACCATCGACATTAACGCCCAGGCACTAAAAGATCTTGCTGCGGATGACCTTCAGGACTTTGAAGATGCCCGTCGGGGATGGATCGCAAGTGTCTCCGACCTGAAAATCGTCCATCCCAAGGGCACCGCGGCCTGGGACCAGACGGCCTATCGATTCGTCGACGGCGAGGCGCCGCCCAGCGTCCATCCCAACCTCTGGCGTCAGGCCAAGCTGAACAACATTCATGGTTTGTTCGAAGTGGCCAAAGGCATCTATCAGTTGCGCGGGTTCGATCTGGCCAACCTCACCCTCATCGAGGGCAAAACCGGGTGGATCGTCGTTGATGCGCTGACATGTCGAGAGACGGCAACGGCGGCCCTTGAATTGGCCTGGAAGCATCTGGAACCCAAACCGGTCGTGGCCATGATCTTCACTCACAGCCATATCGATCATTTTGGGGACGCCACGGCAGTCATTCCAGCGCAGGATGCGGATAATAAAAAGGTCCGTATCGTTGCACCCCAGGGATTCATGGAAGAGTCCATCAGCGAATCGGTTCTGGCAGGTGGAGGCTATGGTGGAGATGGCTATCAAGGCGAACCAAGAGTCGATTAAGAAAGTCGATGCCCTGATGAAGCGCATGGATGAAACCCATGCCAGGCTCAAGGAGAGGTCCGGAAACAAGAGGCGTCTTTTTTATGGGCGTCGAGCAGGGGGCGAAACCGCCGTGAAGATGGTCCGTGCTCGTGCAGATGCATGCGACCTTAATACTAACAGAAACCTGGTGTATTAATTGTAGGTTAAACCATCGCCCACTGGCTGTTCTATTCCTGTGACCTGCGGGCGATGGTTCCTTGGACCATCCGCTTAAGCACCAACTATTTCCTTGCGCCCTACCAGCGCGACATTTCGGTTATACCCTAGTATGATTCCGATCATAACCGCCGATAAAATCAGGCCGATAATAGTAACCAGTAAGGTGGGAAAGCTCAATAGGAATCCAGCGAGCAACAAGGGCAGCCGCGCCCAGTTGGGAACCCTGCCCACCCCCTGAAGATATCCCTCGCAGCCGCCACTAATCAAAGCGATGCCAAAAACACATGAGGGCAAAATATAAAGCAGTGGCATCAAACTGCCCTGCAGCACCAACGCCGGTTGAAACACAAAAAACAAGGGCACGAAATAGATAACGATCCCTAGACGCATTGCCGTCCACGCGGTCTTCATTGGTGGGGCACCGGATATTGTTGCACCAAGGAATGCCGCGGCCGCCACTGGAGGGGTAATGCCCGACAGCATGGCGTAGTATACGATAAACAGATGCACAGCCACGACATTCATCCCGCCCAAGGTAATAATGGCCGGTGCCAGCGTAACGGAAAGAAAAATATATGCAACAATCGAAAGGCCCGCCATTCCGAGCACATAGCATGCACCGATCCCTAGCAGCAGGACCAAATAGATGTTTCCGCCGCCCAGATTCACCAAACCTGAGGTAACCGATCCCGAGACGCCAGTTATGGTCAAGCCGCTTACCACGAAAGCAATCGGAAGAATGATGGCAGCGGTCTGGCAGATCAGCAAGCCGATCTGCCGAATGGTCGTAAACAAACGCTTGGGCGTCATCCATGTCTGCTTGTTTAAGAAGGAGAGTGCGAACATGAGCACTGAAGCATACCACGGTGCTAAGTATTCCCAGCGCATCACCAGCAGCCCCCATACTAGAAAGATCATCACCGAAAGGAAGGGCCATCCCCGGCCCAACACCTTTCGCAAGGAGGGAATCTCTTCCTTTGGTAAACCGGTCAAGCCCGCCCTAGCGGCATAACCGTCTACTTGAAGAAGCAGCCCGAGATAATAGAGGAATGAAGGAACGATGGCGGCGATCATGATGACGCTGTAGTCGACCCCAATGGTGACAGCCATGACGAACGCAATGGCCCCCATCACCGGGGGCATCAACACTCCACCTGTAGATGCACAGGCCTCAATGGCTCCGGCATAATCAGGCGGGTAACCAGTTTTTTTCATGGTACGAATGGTGATCGAACCGGTGCCCACGATATTCGAGAAGACGCTGCCGCTCAAACTGCCGAAAAATGCGCTGGCTACGACCGACACTTTGGCCGGACCGCCGCGATACCTGCCGAAAATAGCGTTGGCCAGATCGATAAAGAAATCACCGGCCCCGGTAGCCAGCAGCACGCCGGCGAAAACTAGAAAGCCCAGTATGATTTCGGCAATGATCTTGGTTGTGATACCCATCATACCCTCATTTCTGAAGACATGGGCCTCGATGATTTGGGTGAAGGGGTAGTTGATCCCTTTGAAAATTCCGGGAAACCAATCTGCGATGAGGGGGTAGACACCCAGCAGCAGAACCACCAAAAAATAGGAAAAACCGCCGCTGCGCCTGGCGGCTTCCATCATGACGAGCCATGTCAAAATACCGAGAGGGATATGACTCCAGCCCATGATGATCATGTCACGAGCATTAAGGAAAAAAAAGATGCAGGTGCCGAAAATTACTGCCGCGATGATGAGATCATACCAAGGGGGTCCGCCAGGCCTACTGGTAGCCGGTATCGCGATAAAGACTGCTGCCGAAAACAGACCTATGAAAAGCCAGTAATATTCAACATCGAGAAGCACTCGCCCCCCGATCTGAAATCCGAACATGTAATAGATGGACAGGCCGATGCCGACGATGGACAACACCAGAAAAAGGATGCCTTGCCAACTGGTTAATGCACCTAAACGTGTGTTGTCCGCCTTCTGCTTTTCGACCGATTTCTTTTGATCCATGGTCCCTCCGGAACGATGCTGTGCAGCTCTGATTTAGGTCGGAGCACAGGTGGAAGCCTTGTTGAGGGGCCTCCACCCGAACGCAGCTCGAATTCAACTTACATGCGGGTCTTAAACACCGGAAGACCTTCCGTGTGCTTTTTGAGAATATCGAGGTATTCCTTGTTTTCCCAGTGCAGCTTGACCTTCTTGGATTTTGCTTCCGCAAGGGTTGCATTTCGCGCGGCAATCCATCGGTCCATCAGCTCAATCTGAGCTTGATTCCACTTGTCATCCGCTTCGGACCATTGGCCGATCTCACGCAGATAGCGAATGGTTCCTTCGGCAACGGGGAATGGGCTGCGATCCAGAAACTTGCGCGTATGTGTCATCGACATTCTTGCGTTGATGGCGTGCACACCCTTATATTGTTCAAAACGCTCGTGAAGCCACTTGGTCAACTGGTAGACTGTCTCTTGGTCGACGTCGGGCCTTGTCCAGAAAATAAAAGGGGAGGTCATCGCCTCGACCCCGATCGCGGATGGAACGCCGAAGTCAATTTTGTTTGGAATAACTGTAGGTCGTACCTTCAGGTAACCATCCCATCCGGCCTGATTGTCGGCAGGCATAGCAAGCCATCGAATTTTAAGGGGATGGGCTTCCATTTCGTAAGTGATAGAGCTGATGGGAGTCATATAGCTCACATCGGCTTTTCCATCGGTGACAGCCCGGCAGTTTTCAGCGTAGCTGCCGACCGGCACGAATGTCCAGTTTGCGGCGGCTTCTTCCTTGGTCCATCCGAGAAAAGCCGGCAAGGCTTCCTGTACCGCCAGCATCATGGGCGGCGACTGTGAAGAAAGCGCCACCCGCACCCCTTTTTGCTTTAAATCGAAGATTGTTTTATATTTCGAGTCACCCCTGACCGCAAAACTCCAAGGGGTATCGTTGTGGTGCCAAACTGCACGCTGTTGCGCTGCTTCTTGGATGGCGTAACCGCTTTCACCTTGAATGGATAGGCCAACTTCGGCTATGGAGGTCGAAACCAACTCGAACTCTTTATTCAAGGCAAATCGGATATATCTGCGAATCTCGCTGTCCTCTGGAACGACGCGGACGTTCATGCCGGTTTCTGACTGCAGGATCGGCCCCCAACCATTGACTGAGGCGAAACTGGCGCTTTGGGTGGTTGGTGTGGCGATCCTCAAAAAGGAAGGCCACTTAAAGGCCTGCTTGGTTTCATTCCCGGCAAAAGCCGCAGGACTCCAACTCAACATCATAGTGATGAAGCCGATCAACCATCCGAATAGCAATGTTCTTTTCATACTCACTCCTCTGGTTTCTGTGTAGTTAGACAATCCCCGTTGACAAAACAAATCGTAGGCGTCTTGTCAGGGATCACTTCGGCGAGACAAAATCGTCCAGTCGACTCCTCTATTGGAGATTATGGGCATGACAGGTTCTATACTGGATGGTAACTGTTTCGGGGCGGCTGAACCAGGATGTCTCGACCGCAACCGCTTTCATAACCGGCATGAACCTGAATTTTTCCGATATGCCAAGTTTAAAAGGATGTTCAATTAACATTTAGCAGGACGATTGCCAAGAAAAAAGCGTACGCTCGCTTTTTTTATTACTGAATTATGTTCGTTTATATCAAACACAAAATGGGTTGTGAATTAGGGTATCGTGTGCTTGCTTTGGGGATATAATCTCGGTATGGTGCCCGCCATTTCAAAAGCTTGGTTTATTCAATCATTCATGGGAGGAAATTCTTCAATGGTTCAAGGAAAAAACACGTTCTCGCGCATTTGGCACCAGCACTACGACTACAGCGTTCCAGTTTCAATTCGTTATCCGCAGATTGCTGTGCATGATCTTCTTCAGATTCCGGCAAATGCTCTACCGGACAAGGCGGCTTTGTACTACGAGGGCGTTCACATCACCCATCGACAATATCGTGACCTGGTGTTGCGTTTGGCCAATGCGCTGGCCTCTATCGGGGTCAAGAAAGGGGACCGGGTTGGCATTCAATTACCCAATTGTCCACAATATCTTATCGCCTACTATGCCACACTATGTCTGGGAGGCATTGTCGTTAATTTGAACCCAGCCTATACAAAAAACGAGCTTGCCTTGATTGTGGCCGATACGGGACTCGATACACTTTTTACGCTTGATGAATCAGCAGTTCTCGTCCAGGGGGTTTGTCGCGATGTTCACATCTCCAGAATTATCGTTACGAATCGACGAATGTATGCAAAAGATAAAAAGAATGAAATTGCCTGTGATATGGCATCGGGCTGGTATACGTTCTCATCGCTGTTGGAGGGGTGCGGCAATAACTGTAGGCCCCGTGTGGAGGTCGACAACGAGGACCCAGCTGTAATTCAGTTTACGGGCGGCACGACCGGGGTTCCCAAAGGTGTCGTACTCACCCATGCTAACCTGATCGCGGCCGTAATGCAAACCTCACCGCGTATGTATCCGATCTTGCAGTTCATCTCACCAGAGCGTCGTACTGCTCTGATTATTATTCCATTATATCACGTATATGGCAATTTGATCGCCAACTGGGCGCTTTTCAACGCAGCCACCCTTATTCTAGTACCACGATTTAACGCGGACGAGATCATCGATCTGCTCTTGAAGGTGGAAGAAATCACTTATTTTCCGGCCGTACCCACCATTCTGACCGCCCTGATCAATCATCCAAGAATCGGGGAAATTGATTTGAGTCGAAAGATTCACATCGTTAACTCCGGTGCAGCACCCTGCCCGGTCGAGCTGATTGAACGGCTGCGCGACATGGGTGTCTTTATCACCGAAGCCTGGGGAATGAGTGAAACATCGGGTTTGGGCGCCTTCAACCCTATTCTAGGCAAAAAGAAATCCGGCAGTATAGGTATTCCTGCGCCCGACAACGACATCCGTATTGTGGACACAGAAGATGGCGTCACCGATGTCCCCCAGGGGCAGCCCGGAGAGTTGCTCATCAAGGGTCCTGCGGTCATGAAGGAGTACTGGAACAATCCAGAAGAGACGGCTGGTCAACTGGTTGACGGATGGCTCCATACCGGCGATGTCGTCATACAGGACGAAGATGGTTTTCTATTTATCGTCGACCGAAAAAAAGACATGATTATCGCAGGAGGGTTTAACATCTATCCGCGCGAGGTCGACGAAGTACTATATGGACATCCCAAAATCAAAGACGCCGTCACTGTCGGCATTCCAGATACCTATCGAGGTGAAACAGTCAAGAGTTTCATTGTTCCAAGGGAAGGTGAAACTATCACGGCCGAAGAGATCATCGCCTATTGCAAAGAGAAAATGGCACCTTACAAGGTGCCACGCGAGATCGAATTCAGGGCCTCACTGCCACAGTCGGCGGCCGGAAAAATACTGCGGAAGATTTTAAGAGACGAGGAACAGAATAAGCAGCCATAACCACAACAGTCTATTTTGATGAAAAGCGGGTCCCTGTCCCGGACAATATCCTCATTAAATTTTCCCAAGTGAACGAGGAGCTTATGCCGGAGGAAAGGTGTGACTATTTTGATTAAAATGTTTTTTGCTGTATCATTCGACCATCATCGGAGATAAATAGCTATGGCACCTAACGCGCTCAACGGCGTTAAGATCATCGAATTCTGCACCACTATCAGCGGTGCCTATTGCGGCAAATTGATGGCCGATCTCGGAGCGGAGGTGATCAAGATAGAGCCGCCGGTGATCGGAGACGAAGCGAGAAGAAGGCCGCCTTTCCAGAACGATGACCCGGACCCCGAAAAATCAGGGCTCTTTTTGTATATCAACACCAACAAGTTCGGCATCACCCTCGATCCGTCGAAGCCCAAAGGTAAAGAGATCTTTGAGCGGCTGGTCCGCCAGGCGGACATCCTGATCGAAGATCACCGACCCGGCGAGATGGAAGCGATGGGGCTTGGGTATGATACATTGAAAAAAACCAATCCCGGTCTCATCATGATGGCCATTACGCCATTTGGGCAAACAGGCCCCTGCAAGGACTATAAAGCCTACCAGCTGAACATCTCGCACATGAGCGGGCAAGGTTATCTGCTGCCGCTGGTGGCGCCGGACCTGGATCGTCCGCCGGTGCAAATCGGGGGCAACAGCGGCAACTTCGATGCCGGGCTGACGGCTTCCCTTGCGGTCATGGCCGCCCTGTTCTGGCGGGGAGCGTCCGGCAAAGGGCAATACATCGGCATGTCGAAAATGGAAGCCCTGATCGCCATGCAGAGTGTGGAAAGCGTGACGTTTCCCAACAGCGGCATCAATATGAGTCGCAAGGGGGAATCTCTGCGAATGAGCGGCAACGGAATATTTCCGTGCAAGGATGGATTCGTCTCCATCGTGACACCCGAAGAGCACCAGTGGCAAAACTTCATGAAACTGATCGGCGATCCCCCATGGTCCAAGGAGCCCTGGTGTCAAAACCGATTTGAGCGCGGCAACCATGCGGAGAAAATCAACGCCTATATCCTGGAGTGGATGAAGGACAAACCCAAGGAGGAGATCTTCAGAAAAGGCCAGGCGTTCAGCGTGCCGGTGGCACAGGTCAACACGGCCGAAGACGTGGTGTGCTCGCCCCATTTCAATGCCAGGGGGTTTTTCGTGGAAATCGACCATCCGGTGATGGGAAAACTGGAGAAATTCCCATCTTCTCCCTACCGGTTCTCCAAAACCCCATGGGCGGTCGCAAGACCGGCCCCACGCCTGGGAGAGCATAACGATATGATCTTTCAGGAAAAACTCGGCTACACCACCGAAGATCTGAAAATTTTTAAAGATGCGGGAATCCTATGACAACAAGACAAAAAGGGGAACTCATGGAAAATAGCGGCCCCTTGACGGGTATCCGGGTCGTTGAATTCACATCGGCCTGGGCCGGTCCTTACGCCACCTGTCTGCTCGGCTTTCTGGGCGCCGAAGTGATCAAGGTGGAAAGCCGGCAGCGACCGGACCATTCCAGGATCATCTCTTTTACGACGGGCAAGGCATTTCAAACCCTCGATGAATCGGAAGTCTTCAACAATTTGAATCTGAACAAGCGCAGCGTCTGCCTGAACCTGAAAATGCCCGAAGCGGTGGAGATCGCCAGAAACCTCATCCAGGTCAGCGATGTGGTCATGGAAAATATGCGGCCGGGTGTGGTGCCGCGTCTCGGCCTGGGGTATGAGGAGGCCCGAGCGATCAAGCCGGACATTATCTACATCTCTTCTTCGGCGTGCGGCCAGACAGGACCGGACAGGGAGTATATCGGCTATGCACCGACCTTTGCCGCCCTGGCCGGATTACCCCATGTGACCGGCTATCCTGATTGGCCGCCGAGCAACTTTCTCGGCTCCATCGATTTGAGAAGCGCGTGCACATCGGCCTTCGCCATCCTGGCCGCGCTCTATTATCATCAGCAGACCGGAGAGGGACAGTATATCGATCTGGCCTCCCAGGAGGCCATCGCCACCTATGCCGGCGATATCTTCCTGGACTATGTGATGAACGGGCGGGTTCCCATGCGCCAGGGGAACCAAAACGCCGTCATGGCGCCGCATAACTGCTACCGCTGTAAGGGCGAAGATAAATGGATCAGCATTGCGGTGGCCACCCAGGCGGAGTGGGAAAACCTGTGCCGCGCGATGGGCCGAAGCGACCTCATCGACGATCCCCGGTTTGCCGACAATGCCCGTCGCAAGACGAACGAGGCCGAACTGGAGGCCATCATGTCCGCCTGGACCGGGGACAAGGATCCCTATGACGTGATGGGCATGCTGCAACATGCCGGTGTCGCCGCCACGCCGTCCATGTCCAGCGAGGCGCTTTTCAACGATCCTCACCTGAAAGAGAGAAAGGTCTTTCGGCAGGTCGATCATCCCGTCATCGGCAAAAACTGGGTCATTGCACCGCCTTGGCAATTCTCCGAGACGCCGGCGGCCATCCGTTCGTGCGGTCCCAGGATAGGGGAGCACACCGAAGAAATCTTCAAGGACTATCTGGGGATGTCTTCGGATGAAATTGCCAGGTTGAAAAACGGCAATGTAATCTATTGAAATTGAAGTTAATACTGGACGACATAGCAGTGATCGGACTCGATTCAATTATAAAACGCCAAAAAAACAAGCATTGGACAATAGATTTTGGATCGATGTTCTGACAAAACCCATTGATGAGACCCATGTCAGGCTCAAGGAGAGGGTCAGAACATAGAGATGGCTTAATTGCAATATCGGCACAATACGCAGATAGTCTTCTCCTATTATAGCTACCTTCCGCAGCAAGCCCTATGATTGCGAGCCCTTGCCGCCGGTCTTCGAAGGAGTTCTACCCAGGCCAGTCACAATCCTTACCTCCTTGTTGGGATTGCCCTTGGCCTTGTCTTCCGCCTTGGAGCCGGCGGTCACGTAAACTGGCTCCTTCCGGTCCTTGAGCGGATTGAGAATCTTTTCGACGTGTTGCCTTTTATTCTGGCGATATCCGACAGCCAGATCCTCTCCCGCCGGGCACACGGCCATGCAGTAGCTGCACCGGTAAGTCATTCTGAACATCAGGGATTGCCACATCAAGGCTGTCTCCCGGTCATCGAAATACCTGTGATATCCAGCCATGTCCTGGGAGGTTACCATGGCCTCTACCCGTAACTTCCCGAAGGCCTCGACTATCGGCTTGGATGTCAACAGTTGGCGCCAGGCAGGCGGGGCCCAAGAAATGATTTCCCACTTTCCTACTTGCCAGCGGTGCAGCCCGTCATTGCAATTTCGTGAGGCGGTCGGCCCTGTCCGCCACTTCGGCCTGGGCCCTCAACTGCATGCGCTCCATGTAGGCATCCATCATGTTGGCCGGAACAGGGCGGATCTGGCCCTCAGGCTTTCGCTCCAGGCTGATGGCCTCCGTTGGGCAGGTGGTGACGCATAGGCCGCAGCCGATGCAGCGGTCCGGGTCCACAACGGCCACGCTGTCATCGTCGATGGTCAGCGCCTCCATCTGGCAGCGCTCCAGGCAGGTCTCGCAGCCAATGCATTCGTCCCGATTCACGCTGGCCACAAAGGCCGACGAAGCCAGGCTGGCCGGTTTAGGGTGCATTTTGAAGGCCTTGAGCGTCTCGCAGCAATCGCCGCAGCAACAGCAAAGCGCCACGATCTTCTGGGCGTTGCTGGGCTGCAGCACCAGGCCGGTCTCCTCGGCCCGTTGCAGCACCGCCAGGGCCTCCGTCTCGTCTATGGCCCGACCCAGGCCGTTGCGTTCGTAATAATCAGCACCCCAGCCGAAGCTCAGGCAACTCTCCAGGGGCTTGTCGCAGCCCTCTCCCATCATCTTGTGTTCCTTACGGCAAATGCATGGCGAGACTACGATCTTTTTCTGGCCCTTGATCAATTCCCTGGCCTGCTCGTAGACCAACACCTCGCCCCTGGCATCGATACTCTTTTCCACCGGGATGGTGCGCAGTTGGGGCGGCAGGTGCTGAGAAGCCTTCTGGAACTCCGGCATGTACTCTCTGACCATGCGGTTAAACTCTGGCTCCAAGCGGTTGAGCTGGTATTCCCAGATGCCGATGACAAAGGGCGCAGCCATGTACATCGGTTCCTTGCCCGGGGGTTTGAGACTAAAGATCAGGCCCTTGGCCGACATGTCCTCCAGCATTTCGGCCACCTTGGCAGCTTCCATACCCGCCCGCTGGGCCACGGCCTCGGCCGGTTGGGGCGTGGGCTGCAGGTGCACGGCCAAGTTGGCGTATTCCGGGGTAAACAAGTACTTCAAGATGCGCAGCTCCACGCCGGATTCGGTGGCGGGGTAACCTTCAGGCAGGCTGTCGAGATGTTTGGCCAGGTTTTGATAAAGCATTTCATCATTCATTTTATTTACTCCTTGTTATAAATCTTCCGGCGAAAGCACTCTGTACTCGACCGAGAAATGCCTACCGTTTGTTGATGGTGTTATTGATTCTAACATTTTGATATTAAATTAATATTAAAACATTCAAGGGGGCCTTTCTAAGCCTTCAATTTCGCTTTTTCAACCTCGGCGGTGACGCAGTAGATGCCCTTGCCTTTCATGCCCGGTTTGAAGCAGGCGTTATCCGATTTACACAACGCCCTGCGACGGTCGCCCGACTTCCAGCGGTTTACAAGGTCGGGCTCGCGAATGAAGGGACGGCACATGGAGATGAAATCCGCCGTCCCATCCGCCAATAGCGCTTCAGCCGTTTCGAAAGACCGCATGCCACCCACAAGGATTAAAGGGATCTTGAACTGATTGCCAAGGGCCCGGGCTTCGGTCTTAAAATAGGCCTCCTGCTCCTCGTTCTTTACCATCCGGCTGGGACTCATCCGGCCGCCCGTGATCACTCCACCGCTGATCTCCAGGGCATCCAATCCGGCGTCCGCCAGCATCCGCGCAACCTGAAGCGCATCTGCGGTATTCAGTCCGCCCTCGACGAAGTCGCCGCAGTTGAGTTTCGCCAGAATTGGGAAATCGTGGCCCACGGTCTTGCGGACGGCACCCAGGACCTCAAGATGTATCCTGGCTCGGTTTTCGATGCTGCCTCCGTAATCATCCATGCGTCGATTATACAGAGGAGACAAGAACTGGCTGAGCAGGTACCCGTGCGCGCAATGCAATTGCACGCCATCAAATCCTGCAGACTTAGCCCTCTTGGCCGCTTCGGCGAACGATACCGTAAGCGCCCGGATATCCTCGAGAGTCATCTCGTGGCGGGGTGTCTGAGCCAGTCCCTCGAAGTCCGACACCACCCAGGGCTCAAGTCCCGTCAGTTGTTCGACGGCAAAATTTCCTGCATGGGCGATCTGCATGACGATCTTGCCGCCGTTTTCGTGGACGGCTGCCGCCATCTCTTTCAGTCCGTCGATCAGACCATCTTCATGCACGCCAATCTGCCACGGTCCGGCCTGGCCCTCCTTCCGGACATAGGCGTGACTGGTGATGATCATTCCGACGCCACCTTTGGCCAGCGCAACCATGGTTTCTGTCAGTTTTGGCGTCACCTTACCGTCGTCCGCCGCCATACCTTCCCAAGTGGCTGACCGGACAAACCGGTTGGAGAGTTCCATGCTATTGATCACTCCGGGTTCAAAGAGCTTACTCATGAGAAAAAGTCCTCCTGTTTCCGTAAATGTTTATGCTCGTTATCGGCACGCAATTTCGTCTCAGGCCCTGAAGTGGCACCGGGGATATTGATGATAAATGACATTGAGTCCTTTTCGGCAGGTATAACCCTCACTGCGCGGATTCTCTTTGTCCGGCTGCACTTTAACCACTTTGTTGCTTTCCACCAGCACTTCAATGCTGCAGTTTTGCGGACACAGGACCCATCCTGTCTTAAACCATTTTTCCATAGTTAGGCTTCTCCGCTGAATATTCGGGTTCCGGGTGGATACAGATCTACCTTAGTCGTTGACACGGCAATTCAAAAGAGGCATTTATGACTTAAAACATGCCAAATAGGACATTTTTCCAAAGAGGTGCATATGCCCCACATAACACTTCTTGCATACGAAAACTGCGCAGCTTCAGGACTTTATGGCTTCATCGACGCGCTATCTATTGCCAACAGATGGCACAAGCATTTGAATAAAAACAGAAACGACACAGATCAACTGTTTCAATGGGATATCGTATCGCTGGACGGCAGGCCGGTGCAGGCAGAGGGCTGGATCACGATTATTCCCCATCGTAGCATCCATGACAAGGCACCAACCGACTTTATATTGATCCCCGGATTTCTTTTCCCACTGAAATTTATCGGCAACGTACCCGAGGAACTGATCGATTGGATCAGGTGTTGGCACAAGGACAATACCTTGATCGGTTCCACTTGTACCGGTGCGTTTCTCCTGGCCGAGACCGGTATCCTGGATGGAAGGACGGCCACCACCAACATCAATTTTGCGGCCTATTTCCGGAACCTGTACCCTTCCGTCAACCTGAAACCTCAACGGATTATCACGGAAGACAACGGCTTGCTCTGCTCGGGGGCCACCTCATCGTACCTGGACCTGTGTATCTACCTGATTGAAAAATTTGGCTTTGGAGAGCTGGCGGCCGTTACCGGCAAAATGATGCTGCTGGACCCCAAACGCAGCCAAGCGCCCTATGTGATATTCGATTATCAGAAACAACATGGCGACCGTGTTGTAGAAAAAGCGCAAAGCCAAATGGAAAAAAACTTTGGGGCACCAATCAGTGTCGAGTCCTTGGCAAAGGATCTGGGCATCAGCCCCCGCCATTTCATCCGCCGGTTCAAAAAGGCCACCGGCGACCCGCCGTTGGTCTATCTGCAACGCCTCAGAATAGAAATCGCCAAGCAAAAACTGGAGAATACGAGCCATGCGATAGAAGAGATTACACGGCAAGTGGGCTATGAAGACCCCAACTCGTTTCGCAGGCTTTTCAAGAAAAACACTGGCTTTTCACTAAGGGATTACAGGAATCGATTCAAAAGGAAGGCCTGACATGTGCAATTGCCAAACCCCGGGATCCTGGTCATGGGTGACTGCAACGATGGTCCCGGCCAAGACCACTTCGAGACGCGCTACCTGTTTTTCGACCTGATCGGCAATCTTCAAGGCGAGGTACTGATGGGGCCCCGCATCGATGTGATCTTCTATTGCTCTGCACCTTCCACCACCCAAAGTCCTTTCATATGATATTATTCCGAAGTGAAAAATGCTAAACAACCTTCATGGACGCCGCATTTCAGTATTTACAAAATGACTCACCCCTCGATCGGCTCGAGGTTTTGGCCGTGGACTGCCAGGCAACCGCGGCCAATCCCGAAAAGGGCCATTTGCTGGAAATAGGTTTCATGGCCGGCAGTGCGGCAAGGGCTGTTCCTACTGACGCTTGCCGGTCCCATTTGATCCGCCAACCTGAAGGTTCAGCGGTCCCGGCGCATGTATTGAAGATAACGGGCATTTCGGAGGCAGACCTGGATCGGGGCATCACCAATAGCGAGGCGGCTTGTATGCTTTTTGAAGCAGCGCGTCGTGTGGCTTCCCGCAATTCATCCTCTATGTGCCCGACGATCATCCATTATGCGCGCTTTGAAATTCCCTTTTTGGAACGGCTACACCGCGACAACGCCCTGGGGACGCCATTTCCGCTGGACATCATATGTACCCACCGTATCGCGCAAAAACTGCTGCCCGATCTTCCCCGAAAAGGTATCCGTGCATTGGCAGGATATTTTGGCCACCGTGTGCCGGTCCTCAAACGCAGCACCGGCCATGCCGTTGCCACGATGGGTGTCTGGCGCAATTTAGTGGCCCTGCTCTCCGAAGTATGCAACATTACCACCTATGGGCAGTTGCAGGATTGGCTTGCCCTGGCGCCTCGGCCCGTGCGAGGCAAAAGGGTATTTCCCATGCCCGCAGCGACCCGTCAGGCCCTTCCAGACCATCCGGGCGTCTACCGGATGCGCAGCCTCGGCGGCGATCTTCTTTATATCGGCAAAGCCAAATCGCTCAAAAAACGGGTCAACAGCTATTTTAGAAGCAGGACGCCACATCCGGAACACATCCTGGAGTTGCTCAGCCAGGCCCGGGATATCGATTTTTCCGTGACAGCATCGGCCCTGGAAGCCGCCGTTTTAGAGGCCGATGAGATCAAACGCAACCGCCCGCCATACAACAAGGCTCTGCAACCGGGTCAGCGCAGCCTCGTCTTTTTCAGCAGGGATCTCAAACGGTATGGCCCCGGCAGCAACCGGCAGCGGTGCATCGGGCCGTTGCCCAGCGGCCGAATGGCTGATGCGCTCACTGCCTTTGACCGCTGGTGGACCAGCCGTGAGTCAATACGGGATAAGGACCTGTTGGACATCGGCGGCCCTTTGCTGGCGCGGCCCCCGGACCGTCTGCCCAATGTCCAATGTTTGGAAGAGGGTTTAAACCTGTTTTACAATCTCCATCAGGAAGATCTGGCTCATCGCCCGCCCCTTCGCATGGTCACCGAACTGGGGGCTAAAATTTGGCGCGAGCGGTTGAATACCACTACCGCCATGGAATCGGGAGCTGATATACAGATCGAAAGAGACGATGATCCTGACCCGGCAGGGGGTGCGGCCGGCGACGAAGGCACCTGGACGCCGGAAAAAGTCGCCGCCACCCTGGCGGGCATCATCGTGCACAGCGCTCATTTGATCCGGCGCGGCCGCTGGTTTTGCCTGTTGAGCGAATCGTCGCTGGCATGGGGCTCCGAGCAGGACCCTCACCAGCTCAAGCATCTGGTGGTGTTCGAGCGTGGGCGCCTGAGCCATCGCTCGGTGCTACAGATCGAGCAAAGCCCTCCAGTACCGCCAGGACATCTTCGTTCCTGGGTTGATCGGCGAAACAACCTTGATCTCGCCACTTATGATCGGATGCGCGTGGTCACGAGCGAGTTGCGCAGGCTATTGGACAAGGATCGCAACATCCTGTTGCGATTGGGGCCGAATGTGTTTTTGTCTTCGTCTGATTTGCACAAGGCCCTTCGGTGGGTATAAGGATATAAAAAGCTACGGGGTACGCATGTGATAGGGAGTATGTAATCAAAAGGTCGGTAAGAACTTTTTCCGCGGCATCGTGCTCACCTCATCGCAGCAGCCGTAGGACAAGTCCCCAAAGGTGCGATGATCTGTCTCCATGCGGTAATGGTGAGCTCATCGGCACCTCGGCGCTGGACCGGCTCACCACCGAATCGTTGAAAGCCGCCACGGACATGTGGCGCCGGGTCCAATCGGAGTATCAGCGGGGGATCCGAACCATGCGCGCCATGGAGTTGGAGCTGGTCCATAAAAACGGGGACACCTACTGGGTGGAGATACGGGCCAAGTTCTTCGAAGAGCCGGACGAACCGATGAAGCTGATCGGCCTAACCCGGGATATCACCGCCCGCAAACGGGCCGAGCAGGCGCAGGCGGACTTGAACATACGACTGGCCACCGCCCTTGCGGAAAAAGAACATCTACTGAAGGAGATGAAGATCCTCAAGGCCCTGCTGCCCATCTGCAGCGGCTGCCGCCGCATCCGCGACGATCACGGCAAATGGTGGCCCCTTGAACTCTATGTCAAGGAACACACCAACTCGTCTTTCTCCCACACCATCTGCCCGGGCTGCAAGGATGTGCTCTATCCGGAAATGGAATAGGATCCCGTCAACCTTCAGGCGACCGCGTCATACCAGTCCAGATTCGGGGCGATCTCCTTGCTCCTACCGCTAAAGAAGCTCTCTATCCAGGCATCAATCGATAGGGCTTCTTCATGTCTCCCTTATAGTGTTCAATTTTTTTTGATATTTGTATATGACAATTACGAACAAAAATACGTAAAAAAAGTCAGGCAATCAAAATTATCATTATATTCTTGACCGTTAGCTTATAGAGCAATAGAAGCTCGATATCTCACTATTGGCCATTACTTATGGAGCTACGATGAACAAACTCGAATTGATAACGAAGCTGGCAGAGGAGCAAGGGCTTTCCAGGGCGGAATCCAAGAACGTGGTTGACCTGTTTTTTAACCACGTATCCGACGCACTCATCAGAGGCGACCGCGTGGAGATCCGAGGACTGTGTTCCTTCAAGGTCAAAGAGTACGACAGCTACACGGGGCGCAACCCCAAAAGCGGTGAAATGGTCACGGTCAAGCCCAAGCGGTTGCCGTTTTTCAAGGTGGGAACGGAACTGAAAGAGCGCGTTGATGGTCAATAGTGGCTCTGACCGCTACGGACTGTTCGGCACTTACACCTTATAGAATTACGCCATGCCTGGCACACTAAAAAAGGCAGAGCCTCAATCGAGGCCCTGCCTTTTTTTTATATGCCGTTTGATTAGCGGACTATATCTGTTTGCCTATGTTATGAAGCTCTGCCTTGAACCCTACCTGGCTACAGTTTGCACGCTGCCACGGCCACTCGACCGTTGATGCAGTGATTGATGAAGTACCCAAGAACTATTATCGTCAGCATGATTCCAATCATAAGGCACCTTCCTTTTGTTGCTTATCCCTGAACGTCGATTCCCATGTCACAGCCCAGATGCTCATCAGGGTTGTCGCATTTGAAATTGGCTTCACGGGTGTCCACGTGTCCCTCGTTCCTGTCGTCAAAGTAGTCTTGAATTCTATTGTCGTCCATATGTCACCTCTCCGGTTGATTTTCTTGGTTTTTGGTTTGTGTTTCATTTGCCAATAAGATGCGGCTCAATGGGAGTTGTGCAATGCGGACCGATTGGATGGGTATTGGTAGGATGAAACCACCATCATGGAGATTCGTGGCTGTTTGATCGGGCTACCGCGTGGCTTTTTAATTGAAGGAGGAATACCATTGAAACCCACCGATCTAATGGAACGTGGCCGCGGACTATGCCATCAACGCGGTGTTAAATGATGCCGGATTTAAGACACCGGCCGGGTTCCTGTTGGATGATTGCTTTGACGGCAAGTCGGCCGAGGCGATCTATGCCCTGCTGCCGGATCAGCAAGGCAGTGGCGGGAACGGGGGCGCAGATCCCGTCGGGTCCAGAGCCACGTCCGGACCGGGTGAGGTGCGGGATGCGCCAGGCAACACCGGCGCTGATCTGAAGCAGGCCGAAGCCCAATGGCGGGTAAACCTCGCCCAGGCGGCCCAGCAGGCCCAGGCCATGGGAAGTCTGCCGGCCGGTATCAAAAGGTCCATCGATACGGTGCTGCACCCTGCGGTCGATTGGCGAGTGCTGCTTCGGCACTTTGTCGAGCAGGCGGCCATAAACGATTATGCCTGGCTGCCGCCCTCGCGGCGGTATCTTGCACAGGGAATATTCCTGCCGGGTTTTCACTCCAAGGAACTGGGGCGGCTCGTGATTGCCGTGGATATGTCCGGGAGCGTCGATACCGTTGCCTTGAACCAGTTTGCAGCCGAGATATCTGCGATTTTGGAAGAGTATAACACCGTCATCGATGTCGTCTATTGCGATACCCGGATCCAGGCGCACCAGGTATATGGCAGAGCCGACCTGCCGTTGAAACTGAATCCCATTGGCGGTGGCGGCACCGACTTTAGACCCGTGTTTTAATGGGTCGCGACAGGGCTTGAACCCTGTTGCCTGATCTACTTTACGGACCTGGAGTGCAACCGTTTTCCTTCTGACACGCCGGACTATCCAGTGCTTTGGGTGCAGTTTGGTGTTGCTCGATGTTTGGTGCCGTTTGGCGAGGTCATTGAAATAACGGGAGGGGGGTGATCTTACGGAAACCGAGGAAATAAATCTCATCGACTTTGCGATGGAGGTGGGAAAAAGCGTCTTAATGCAAGCCAAGGGGGATTCTTCCCGGATCGTGGCGGTGGGGATTGCTGCCGGTATTACGGCGTTGGCTGCCGGCGTCGGAAACGGGATCTACAAAGGAGGTCAGAAGCTATACGGGTACCTTGTGGATTGAAGATCGGGGGTAGGGCTGCCCCTGCCAGGTTTTTGACCTGGTGGGGGTGGTCGCTGCTATGTGCTGCTTGGATAAAGTCGACCGTATCACAACCATTTAACAATCTGATATTAAAGACATATCTGGGGTTTTGAAAGAGCAAAAATAGGTACCGAAATTCTACAGGTATCACAGGAGATTTTGAGATTTAGACTGAGGGGGGCGATGAAGGGCGCCTTCAAGAAGAATATATACTTTTCGGTTATTGATTTATTGTGCCAAACCGCATTTTGCCAAACAGCATAATACTGTTTAAGCGTAAAGATTATCGATCCATCGCATGGCCTCCGTATCGCTAATTTTCCCAAGGTACCGCTCCGTGGTTGACAAGTTGGCATGCCGTAAAATGACTTTGGAAATGATCTCAATGGGCACACCCGAGCGACTGGCATAAGTGGCGGCATGGCGTCTCAGGTCATGGGGTCGCAAATGGATGCCCACGACATTGCCGGCATTGGCTACCATCTCCCGGGCAGCTTCATAGCCAATTGGAAATACACGCTCATGAGGTCGGACCCCTTTTGCTTTGATGTAGTCCTTAAACCGTTCGGCAAGCCGCTGCAGGACGAAGATAAATTCCTGCTCTTTTCCGCTCTTGGGTTCCTTCAAGGTTAAGCGCCGGTCATTGATATCGGCGGGGGTTAGCTTTAACACCTCGCTGATGCGCATGCCGCCCCTGGCCATCAGTTCAAGCATCAAACGGTTTCTGGGTTTTGCGGTTCTGAAGATGATTTCGTCTACGGTCTCTTTTTCGAGCGGTATCCAGTTGTGAGATGGTCTGGCCCTGAAAAGCTTTTTCAGCATGGGTGTGTCGCAAGGGTTGCGAAAGTCAGCATCAATGTTGTTTTTGATAAAGTTGAAAAATGCCAGCAAATGTGAATAGCGTGTCCGTTTGGTTGTCGGCTTCTTACCCTCGGTGATGCGATTAATGAACGGTAAAATTCTTTCGACGGTGACATCTTCCAAGTGCACATTCCCGAACTCTTCATCGAGTAATTCAACCAAAGCCTGATAGGCGCGTATTGAATTTTCTTTGGAATGCGCCCTGTGGTACCCGAGCCAAGGTTTTGATGCCTCTGAAAGTTTCATGGAATACCTCCTTTTGTTGGATTCCCTCGGCAACCATTTTATTCACTCGCTTGATAAGACTTAGCATTTCCTTGACCTTTCGGGCACCTGCAGATATGACAGAACCATCTCTCTGATTCCGTCAACTAGAACTTGGATTATGATGGATTCGATCGTGTGCTCAACCTAATCGATTAATCCCACTTCGTATTGCGCGATAAGGAGAGTCACATCCTGATGGATAACCTATTTTTTAAAAGACCGATCCTCAACTCCCCTTATGAGTATCCATCGCGGCACTGGGAGCTCGATAAGGATGGCCAG
>Ga0209164_1001868_pt1 | contig 24714 bp, 18 predicted proteins | sample MTBNYHSulfiMetaG_FD_187458 | JGI IMG/M metagenome (GOLD analysis project Ga0209164, IMG submission 187458) | Enrichment culture microbial communities from rom New York Harbor, USA that are MTBE-degrading - MTBE-NYH (New York Harbor Sulfidogenic)... | ecosystem: Environmental > Aquatic > Marine >... | reverse complement strand
GCTTCCAGGAGAGAATACTCTGAGGGTCTTCCATTAAAAAACGAGTTGACCATTGTAACGCGAAAAAAAGGTAGGTGATTTTTTGTCAAGTGGTCACGTCATCCATACCTATTATTGTTTTTTTTTACGGTCTTGTCGCACCGATTAACTCTCTGCTGGACGTCAAAGCATTGAAAAAAAAATTCACTTAGGATGCGGTTACTATTTTACGACAACGCCTTTTTTTTATTTTCAGTGACCCTTCAGAAAACCTTGAATAGAGGTTCGTGTTTGTCAAAGGGCTAATTACAAGTGAAGATGGACCGAATTAGGTACTAAGAAATAAAATCGAGAGATTAGAGTTGTTTTCAAGGGGGATTTCCAATTAAAAACATCATCATTAAAGGGGCACGAGAACACAACCTTAAAAACATCAACGTAGAACTTCCCAGAGATACCTTCATCGTCATCACCGGCATCTCTGGCTCAGGGAAATCAACACTTGCATTTGATACCCTTTATGCCGAAGGCCAACGACGCTATGTCGAATCGCTCTCCGCATACGCACGCCAGTTCCTAGGTCTGATGAATAAACCAGATGTCGATAGCATCGAAGGATTATCCCCTGCGATTTCTATCGAACAGAAAACAACCAGTAAAAACCCTCGTAGCACCGTCGGCACCATCACAGAAATTTTCGACTACCTCCGTTTGTTGTTCGCACGTATCGGTATCCCCTACTGTCCTACCCATAATATCAAAATCGAGTCTCAATCCCCTCAGAACATATCAGCAAAAATCGCAGCAGAGATACAAGGACAGGTCATCATTCTCTCACCGGTTATCCGTCAGCGGAAGGGGACCTATGAACAGCTGTTCAAAGACCTTAACAAAGAAGGCTACACCAGGGTACGGGTAAACAAAACCATCTATAGAACCGATGAGAAGATCACCCTTGCGCGGTATAAGAAACACGATATCGAAATCGTTATTGACCGGGTCGAAACAACGGATACCACTCGCCTCACAGAAGCCTGTGAACAGGCCTTACAGAAATCAGACGGATTGCTGATTGTTTTGGATAAATCAGGCAAGGAACATATCTACTCGTCGACAATGGCATGTCCGCTATGTGGCATGGTCTTTGAAGAGCTTCAACCACGTATGTTTTCGTTTAACAGCCCTTTTGGTGCGTGTGAAGCCTGCCATGGACTGGGCATACGGATGGATTTTGACCCGGACCTCATCATCCCGAATAAAGAACTTAGTATCGCTGACGGCGCGATTGCCCTGTATAGAACGATTCGGGATGGCTGGCGGAACAATTATCTTGGGGCTGTTGCAAAACATTACGGGTTTGACATATTCACCCCGATAAAAGACCTCACCGACCGGCAGTATAAAGCAATCATGTTTGGATCGTCTGAACCAATACGGTTTAACTTCTCCATGAAAAATGGTGATGCGCACTATTCCCATATTGGGTCCTGGGAAGGCCTTATCCCCCAGTCTGAACGTCTCTATAAACAAACTGAGTCGGAGTATCGTAGAGAAGATATGGAGCGGTTCATGCGCATCTCTCCTTGTCCGGTCTGTAACGGAAGACGCTTAAAACAAAAAATACTCTGCGTGAAGCTCTCCCAGAAATCAATCATTGACATCACCGATATGTCGATTTCACAGTCTCTTCGCTTCTTCGACACAATAAAATTGACGAAAAAACAGGAGGAGATCGCCCATTTAATCTTAAAGGAGATTAAAGCGCGATTAAAATTCTTAGATAACGTCGGACTGAACTATCTGACGTTATCCCGAAATGCCGGTACGCTTTCCGGTGGCGAGTCACAACGGATACGGCTTGCGACCCAGATTGGGGCAAACCTCATGGGCGTGCTCTACATCCTTGATGAACCCTCTGTTGGGCTGCATCAACGGGACAATAAGAAGCTTATCCAGACGCTGCAACGGTTACGAGATCTGGGGAATACGCTTATTGTCGTCGAACATGATGAGGAAACCATTCGACATGCTGATTATGTCATTGACATGGGACCTGGCGCTGGGATTCATGGCGGTAAAATAATCGCGCAGGGGACGCCAACCCAGATAGAGCAGCATCCTCGTTCCCTCACCGGGCAGTATCTCTCCGGTAAGCTATCCATTGAAACTCCTGCGGTCAGACGTCATTCCCATAGCTACATCCGCGTCAAAGGATGTCGCGAGAATAATCTCAAAAACATCGACGTTCGCATCCCGCTTGGCGTTTTTACTGTTATTACCGGGGTTTCCGGAAGCGGGAAATCAACGCTCGTCTATGAGATTATTTATAAAGGTTTGATGCGTCGGCTCCATGACTCCCGAGACCTTCCAGGCAAGCATGATGCCATCGAAGGTGATTCTGAGATAGATAAGGTAATCGTCATCGATCAAAGCCCCATCGGTAGGACACCGCGGAGCAATCCAGCGACCTATACGAAAGTCTTTGATGAGATCCGCAGGATTTTCGCCATGACCCCGGAGGCCAAACTCAGGGGGTACAATGCAGGGCGGTTCTCTTTTAACGTACAAGGCGGCCGATGTGAAACCTGTCATGGGGATGGTCTTATCAAGATAGAGATGAACTTCCTCCCAGATATCTACATCGAATGTGAGGAATGCAAAGGAAAACGGTATAACAAGGAAACACTGGAGGTGCACTATAAGGGAAAAACCATTGCTGATGTGCTTGCGATGAGCGTCGAGGAAGCCTTAGCTCTCTTTGAAAACATCCCCTCGATCCGCAAAAAACTAGAGACGCTCTCACAGGTTGGTTTACCTTACATAACGCTTGGTCAGAGCTCCACGACTCTCTCTGGTGGGGAGGCGCAGCGAATCAAACTGACACGAGAGCTTTCCAAGAAAAGCACTGGACGGACGCTTTATCTCCTCGATGAGCCGACGACCGGTCTGCATTTTCATGACGTCAAGAAACTCATCGACGTCCTTAATGATTTGGTGACAATGGGCAATACCATTGTCGTCATCGAACACAATATGGAAGTGATTAAATGTGCAGATCATATCATAGACCTTGGCCCAGAAGGTGGTGATCTCGGCGGGGAAATCATCGCTGCGGGGACCCCTGAAGAAGTCGCATGCGTTAAACACAGTTACACCGGTCAAATCCTTCGATCGTTGCTTCGTGAGAAGAACGTATGTTTGACGTAGCCACATTCCCAACAAACCCTGGATGCTATCTCTTCCATGATGCCACGAAGAACATCATCTATGTCGGAAAGGCAAAAAATCTACGAAAAAGGATAAAAAGTTATTTTCAAAAAAAGCACATCGACCCTAAAACCGACAATCTCATCAGAAGCAGCGTCTCTATCTCATTTATTGTGACGGATACAGAGGTTGAAGCACTGATTTTGGAAAACACGCTTATAAAAAGACATCAACCGAAATACAATATTAACCTGAAGGATGCAAAAACCTATGCCTACATCCACCTCACCGACGAACAGTTCCCCCGGCTACGTATCGCACGGCAAAAACAAGCAGATGGAACGTTTTTCGGTCCGTTCGTCTCCGCCTTGGAACGAGACCATGTCGTGCAGTTCCTGAATAGAACATTTGTATTGCGCACCTGTAAAAAACTCCCCAAAAAACCCTGTCTTCGGTTCCATCTCAAGCTGTGCGATGCTCCATGCATCGGGAAAATCTCAGAAGAGGAATACGCCAAGAAAATACGAAGTGTGCGTCTAATTCTCTTAGGGAGAACACCTGAACTGCTAAAAAAACTAAAACAAGAGATGACGATAAAATCACAGCGTTACGATTTTGAAAACGCGTTACTCCTTCGAGATCAACTGACAGCATTACAACATCTTCAGGAACGTCAGAAGATGCAGCGACAGCGGACTTTTGATGAAGACATCATCAACTACGTTGTCAAGCATGGGAACGTCTACCTTATGCTCTTTAACATCTATAAAGGGACCCTCTCGACGAAAAACGAGTTTGTCTTCGGATGGACACCTGATTTTTTAGAGGAGTTTATCGTGCAGTATTATTCAGAGAACCCAATCCCAAAAGACCTGATTGTCCCTCAGAGGCTTTCTGAGTCTGTCGGGGTGTTCCTTTCGCAGAAACGCAAGAAAAAAGTCCGTGTCATCGTACCAAAAAAAGGAACAAAAAAACAGCTCCTTGATCTCGTGATAAAGAACATCGAAAGCACGTTCTTTGGAGATGTAGTAAAAGTTGAGGCGCTGCAAAGAACGTTACATCTCCAGGAACAACCCACGGTCATCGAATGCTTCGATATCTCCCATTTGTCCGGCAGCTGTATGGTCGGTTCCATGGTCCAGTTCCGCAATGGCAAACCAGATAAAACAAATTACCGGAGATTTCGAATACGAACGGTGGAAGGTATTGATGATGTTTCTGCAATCGCTGAGGTGGTACGACGACGTTACACACGGTTACAACAGGACCATGCGGCAGTACCCCAGCTAATAATCATCGATGGGGGAATCGGGCAGCTGAACGCTGCGGTCTGTGAACTGAGGAAGATCGGCCTGAACATCCCTCTCCTTTCCATCTCAAAAAAATTTGAAGAAATCTATCTGCCCGGCCTCCCAAAGCCACTTCATCTAGATAAAAAAGAAAAAGCCTTGCTGTTTATCAGGGAGATCAGAGATGAGGCGCATCGTTTCGCGATCGCGTATAATCGACTGCTAAGGAAAAAAGAATTGAGAGCATGACCAAGTTTAACCTACAAACAACCTTTACTCCAAAGGGGTCGCAACCTGATGCCATTACACAACTGGTTGATGGAATCACGAAAAATTACTCTGCACAGACCTTGCTTGGGGTCACGGGATCCGGGAAGACGTTTTCAATGGCGCAGGTGATTCAGCAGGTCCAGCGCCCTGCAATTGTGATTGCCCATAACAAGACACTTGCTGCTCAGCTTTATAGCGAGTTTAAGGAGTTTTTCCCTGACAACAGGGTCGAATACTTCGTTTCGTACTATGATTACTATCAACCAGAATCGTACCTTCCTCAGAAGGACCTCTACATCGAGAAGGATGCAGATATCAATCCGAAGATTGAACAGATGCGACTTGCTGCGACCGCTTCGTTGTCATCTCGCAGAGACGTCATCATCGTTGCCTCGGTATCCTGCATCTACAATGTCGGCAATCCGATTGATTATCAGCAGCTTGGTTTTGAAATAAGAAAAGGGCAGCATCTTCCTAGAAACGCGCTTTTACATCGATTGCTTGACGTCCAATACGAGCGGAACGATACCGAACTAATGCCTGGTCGTTTCCGTGTCAAAGGTGATACCATCGACCTTGTCCTGGGGTACTATCAGAACATCTATCGGATAGAGATGTTCGGGGATACGATTGAGTCTATCCGAGAGCTTGATAAGAATACCGGTGAAACCGTTGAGGTGTTACGCTATCTGTTTGTGTATCCAGCAAAGCATTTCGTGATACCGGAAAGCAGTCAGAGACGTGCGATTGAGTCCATCAAAAGGGAGTTGGACGAGCGGCTTCCGCAGCTCCCTGTGTTGGAGGCGCATCGATTGAAACAACGGACGTTGTATGATCTTGAGATGATCCAGGAGACAGGATTTTGTAAAGGCATTGAGAATTACTCACGGCATCTTGATGGACGAAGACCTGGAGAGAAACCGTACTGTCTGCTTGATTATTTTCCCCTTGATTTTCTGATGTTTATCGATGAGAGCCATCGTACAATCCCACAGATCCATGGGATGCATCATGGGGAGTTCTCCCGGAAGAAAAACCTGATCGAGTACGGGTTTCGTCTCCCTAGTGCGATGGACAACCGTCCGTTGACATTTCAGGAATTCGAGCAGTATATGCATACCGTGGTGTTTGTGTCTGCGACACCAGGTGCCTATGAGCTTGGGAAATCACAGCAGGTGGTAGAACAGATCATTCGACCCACTGGTCTGGTTGATCCGCCTGTCGAGGTACGAAAGATCCAGGGTCAAATCCAGGATTTGATTGGTGAGATTCACACCACGGTGAAGCGTGGTGATCGTGTGCTTGTGAATACGTTGACTAAAAAGCTTGCTGAGGAGATGTCGGAGTATCTCGCGGAGAAAGGGATACAGACACGGTACTTACATTCGGAGATCGACACCCTTGAACGCTCGGAGATCATCCGGGAGCTTCGTCTTGGGAAGTTCGATGTGTTGGTCGGAATCAACCTTCTGCGAGAGGGGATTGATATCCCTGAGGTTGGGTTCATTGGGATTCTTGATGCGGATAAGGAAGGATTCTTACGCGATGAACGCAGTTTGATTCAGATTATCGGCCGTGCTGCCCGGAACGTCAACTCCAAAGTGGTGTTATACGCTGATGTGCTGACCGATTCTATTCAGAGGGCACTTGCAGAAACTAATCGGAGACGGACGGTTCAACTCCAGTATAATTCAGAACATGGGATTACCCCAACAACCATTATCAAACCAATCAAGGAAAAGGTCGTGGAAATTACGGATACGAAACATATCCCACGAACGGAGCTGCCTGTGGTTCTGGTCAATCTTGAGATGGAGATGAGAAAAGCCGCTGACGAGCTTGATTTTGAAAAAGCAATCGCATTACGTGATCGTATCAAGAGACTTCGGCAGTCAATGATGCGTTAAGCTTGTTTATGATAGGGTCTCTTCTTTGATTATTGTACCGTTGGTTCCGACGACGATTGATCTAATCGGTATTTTTCTTGATGCGTGGGATGCTGCTTGTTGTGCAAGGGCAAGCAGTCCTCTGCAGCAGGGTACTTGCATGGTCATCACGGTAAGGGAGGTGATGTGTGCACAATCGATGAAGGCGGTGAGTTTTTGAAGGTAAGATTCCAGATTCGAATCAAGTTTTGGGCAGGCGATTGCAAGGCTTCTTCCCTTCAAATGATTTGTATGGAAATCCCCCAGCGCATACGCGACGCAATCCGCTGCAAGCAGGACATCGCTAGCTTGTATGAAGGAGGCATATGGGGGGATCAGGTGCAGTTGGACTGGCCAGTGACCAAGATGTGATAATCGTCGTCCTGGTTCTGTTTGTTTTTCTTTTTTTTCTTTGGAGAAATCCATCGGGGTTGCCCCAGGGCATCCGCAGGTGCGGGGTGGTGTTGTGTGTTCTTCTTTGAATGGCACACTGATGTTTTTTTCTTTTAATACGTCGAGTGCTTGTCTGAGGTATGTTTTTTCTCCATGGTCTCTGAGATGGTTGAGATGGGCAAGGATGGTGTTGTCACCTGCTTTGATGATGTTTTCCATGACTTTTCTTTCGTCGTAGGGCGCTGCGGTTCGTTCTTCGGTGGTTATTGCGTTTTGTGGGCAATGTCCGATGCAAGCGCCGAGGCCATCACAGAAGATATCGCTGATGAGGCGGGCTTTTCCATCGATGACTTGGATGGCTCCTTCAGGGCAGTTTGGGATGCATGCGCCGCAGCCGTTGCATGTGTCTTCGTTGATTTTTATGATCTTTCGTTTTGACATCACAATCATTTTGTATAATTTTTATAGCTAGTATCTAATAGATGCGAAGATATTTATAGTTGATAGTTTCTAAAAGGATACTATACAGGAAACACGGATTATGTATAAAACCCTTGATTGTTTCTTAAGACTGTTATTTTTGAGTTTATCTACAAATTATTGGGATGCTCTCTCCATTTTTTTAAAATTTTCTGTCAAACCTTTTCCTATATAATCGTCCCTCGTTTCTTTTGATAATCAATATATACCCAGGGTTGATTTCTCCATTCCATAACGAAACAGGTGATAGTATGGAAGGAATGGACTATTTCTATGAACTGTTTTGCAGTCTTCCGCGTGGCGGACCTGGTGATAATAACTCCACCCGAAAAGCATTTAGGTATCTGAAAAACTTGCCGTCTGAACCCCTTCTCCTGGACATCGGATGCGGACATGGTGTACAGACCCTTGAACTAGCAAGAAATACCAAAGGAACAATCATCGCCTTGGATACTTATCAACCGTTTTTAGATATTTTAAAGCAAAATGCAACCAAAGAAGAACTCGGTGCACGGGTCATCCCAAAAAATCAATCCATGCTTGAGATGGACTTTGCCGATGAAACCTTTGATATTATCTGGTCGGAAGGAGCGTTGTATTTCATGGGATTTCAGAATGGATTGAAACGATGCCATCAACTGCTAAAAAAGAATGGATATCTCGGTGTCACAGAAGCTGTGTACCTTAAGTCAACTATCCCAGTATCGTTAAAGGAATTCTGGGACGAGGAATATCCTGATATAAAGGACATCAACAGCAATATCTCTCTGATCCAAAACGAAGGGTTCGAGTTACTTGGTCATTTTACATTACCAACATCATCATGGACTGACGAGTTCTATTCCCCTATGAAAACACAGATAAACAGATTAAAGAAAAAATATCATGACAACACCACTGCGTTACAAGTATTTGACGAGTGTGAAAAAGAAATCAAGATATATGATACATACTCCGATTATTTCGGCTATGAGTTTTTCATCGCGCAAAAGAGGAACGAATAAATTTGTTAGAATGAAGATGCAAGACAGCGATATTGGCTTTAGACGTAGATACTATGTCTTTATGATGATAGAAACGTTTTTGCCTATATACCTGCTCAAACAAAACCAGAGCCATCCGATTTGGTTTCTACTCCACTGTCCCTACTTATTTTTTAAAATGCACATGTATTTATGAATGAAAAAATGGAGAAACATTCAAAACATAGAAAAAAAATATCAAATCGAATAGTAACATCGATATTAGCCAGTGCAGGAACCATTTTTTTAGGACTTGGGATAATTGGAATTTTTTTACCTATCTTGCCTACTACTCCTTTTCTATTACTTGCTGCTGCTTGTTATGCTCGGAGTTCAAAAAGATTTTATGAGTGGCTGATGAATAATAAATGGTTTGGATCTTATATAAAGAACTACAGAGCTGGAAAGGGGATACCTGCGAAAATTAAAATATCGACTGTTTTTTTATTATGGCTCACTATCCTTTTTTCAATTTTTTTTGTTGTTTTTATCTCTTGGATTCAGATCCTATTGGTAATTATAGCTTTTGCAGTGACCATTCACATTCTCACAATTAAAACCTATAGATAAAAGAGAAACAAGAAGAAATCGAGACAAGAGACATTAAAAAAGTGAAGAGGAAGGACTGGAACCATCCTTGAAACCGTGTCACTGCTTCTCAGATATTTTTATAAAGGAGAACGATCTTATAAAATACGATGGGGCAGGAAAGATATGGAAAAACCTGTGGGGAAGACCCTGAAAAGGAGTCTAATTGTTGGTATCATTATGCTGTTTTTATCCAGTGCGTGTCTACCTGTATTAGCAAATGAAGAATTACCAGACCTCACCATTGAAGAAATTTATGTCTATGTAAGTCCTGGTGGAGGGCGTGGTCCTCCATGGGAACAGGAATATATCCGATGTAATTTTAGCAATATTGGTAATGGATTTGTTCGTGAAGAGGATATTATACAGTTTCAAGTCGTTGTAGAAAAATTATTATTTAATAAAACCCCAATCAGAGAGATAATGAATGTAGTGACACATGGTTATGCCATTCATAACGGTCTTGAACCAGGACGTACAGTTCACGAAACATTAACGTCTCATTATATTCTCGCATTTCCAGGTTATATGAAATTCAAATGTACAATCAATCCAAATAATTTAATCGCAGAGTCGAACTATGAGAACAATTATTGCGAGGAAACATTCTTTGGTTACATTGGTTGGAGAACGTATCGTTGGATACCTGTTGATTAAGCAGAATAAAAGATATGATATAATGGGAAAAAAGGGTTAAACAGGAGTAAATCATCGTCTGTCAATCATTAACGTACTGGTAATTAGGCGTTCAAATCCCTTCCCCTGCATAATTTTTAACCTGACAAAGATTTAAATACCGAGGGCATCTTTATTTTCATAGGGGTAGGAAAGATTATGGATAAACGCCCATTGATGGGGGTAAGTATCTGTGCTGTGGTTCTTCTTGTTCTGGGTTCAAGCGTTTCTGCTGTAGCAATAACTCAATCTTCTTTGCCTAAGACAATGCCCCCCATTTCTCTTTCATCCGCTGAGAACTATGAAGTATACATAGGAGCAGGGTTTTTTCGTAAATATGAAGGGAAATTTGGCTTGGGTTGGCATATGATAGTCAAAAATACCGGTGATACAACTATCACAGGCGCTATGTATGACAAAACAACTACATTATTTGGTGAAGTCATAGGCAATGCATATGGTCCCTTCTCTATACCACCTGGCTTTGAAATAGGTTCGGGAGGTTGTATGCTCTTAGATTTCCATCCGATAAACCACATTGACCTCACTGTTGTGGTTGAGAACATGACGTATTCAAGGTCTGGGTATGAGATAGGTCCTTTTGTCCTCTTGGTTAGTTGAAAATAATGAAACGGACATGGTTGGCGGTTGGAATCATTCTCTTGTTCGTTGGAACCAGTATCATTCCAGCAACTGCACAGACTACAGGAAATCAATTCTCAACATCAAGAGGTAACTGGTTGTATGTCGGTGGGAGTGGACCAGGGAATTACACGAAGATTCAGGACGCCATTAATGTTTCATCTGATGGGGATATAGTTTTCGTATTTGATGAAAGTTCTCCTTATAACGAAAGCATTGTAATTGATAAGAGTATCCGAGTGATTGGTGAAGATAAAAATACTACGATTATTTTTGGAATTGGAATGGTTGATTATGAGCATAGTTCTATAGTAGTTAGTGCAGATAATGTTTTTTTTAGTGGTTTTACTGTTCAAAAACTATCAGGTTGGCATGGAATATGGGTTAAAGGAAATGAAAGCAATATTACAGATAATATAATTGATGATTACTGGTATGGTATCTATATATGGCCTGGTCTTACTCATAAGGATTCTACGAAAAATACAATCTATCACAATCTTATAAAAAATTGTTTTACCGGTTTACATCTTTATCGTAGTTCAAATAATTTGATTGATTTTAATATTATCAACAATTGTGAAATGGATAATCGGTGGGGTAGTGGGATTCACTTATGTAAGGCAGATAACACGATTATCTCTCATAATGATATTAGACAGAATGGAGTAGGGATATATGCTGAAAGGTCAAATAATGTATCAATCTCTCTAAATAATATAAAAGAAAATGCCATCGGCATCAGTACTTCTTCTATGAATAATATGAAGATAACACAGAATAATATTTATCGAAACCAACAGAGAAATATTGTGTTTAGTGATTACATACTTCAAAACATGTATGTTGATAATAATTATTGGGGCATACCAAGATTTTTTCCAAAAATTATTTTTGGTCAACTCTTAATCTACCTTTTTACTTTACATCTAGATAAATGGAATCCATATGTCTGGATAGATTGGCCTCTTTATCTTCACCTTCCAAAGATTTATATTGATAAGAATCCCGCAAAAGAACCCTATGACCTCCCAGGGGTGAAATGAAAGATATGAAGAAAATCCTTGCAGTAAGCGTTATCCTGCTCTTCCTCGGTGTAGCAGTCGCACCCAGCATCAACCATGGTATCGTCACAGCATCGGATAATGACTTTGTCAAAGTCACTTCGCAAGCCTGTGGCATCAAAGGATACGAGGATACCACGATAAAACTCACCAGAGAACAATACCAAGACCTGGAAGAGTATCTGGTGGAGTTCAGAGCACGGTTGAACCAGACATCAACCAGGGAGGAAGCAATTCCAATCTTTAAAGAAGCGGTGGTGGAGTTGGACAAATATGGGTTGTTGCCACGGGGGATGAGTGTTGAGAAGGCTCAGAAATTTGTTATAGGAAAATATCCCAAAATAGTCGATAACATCATACGGGAAAAATCAATTTCTTCAGATATTTATAATAATTTATTATGTTTGATTGCAGGAAGAGGAAAAGAGATAGGTGTTCTTGAGTTTCTTGGTATTATTTGGTATATTTTTTATGGAATGGGATTATTTCCTTATTTGGTATTTCTTCTATTAAAAGAAAAAACTCATTTATTTAATATTCCTTGTATATTATTTGGCTTAATAGTATTGACAATAGAAAAAATCGGTACTCGATTATGGAATTATTTAGATAAGAGACTGATGGTGTTTGGTTCGGATATTTTCTATTGGCGTGGTTACAGTAATGGTTGGATTCATACTTTTGGGTTGCTTGGAAATAAGAACATTTCGGGTGACTTCGAGGGAGTACTCCCCTATTATAAAGTCCTTGGATTCAGAAATCTCCTTATATTAGAAGGTGACACAGGTCGAGGAATATCGGGTTTCAACGGAATCAGAATTTATTCGGAGGATGATGTCGTGCTTTTTTTTTATATTGGTAATGCCCTTCAAATGAGAATAAAAGTTACTTAATGGTAAACAATACTCTATCTGAAATTGTCGAAATGATGCCTAAGGAAAACCAATAAAAAACGTGGGTGTTACAGCAGTAATTATTTTTCCCCTCTAAATTTAACCGGCAATTAGACATTCAAATCCCCTCTCCTTTTTTTATACCATCTTTCAGTAGATAGCATAAATATTTTTTTCGAAAAACAAGGTTTCGGGGAATTCGTAGGTATACCGCTAAGATAATAAAAACCCCCTACGGTTTTACTTTTATACGCCGTTAGAGCCCTAAAGAAGCCGATGTAGCCTTCGATCTACCTTTACTTAGTAGAATATTATTACCCTCCTCCTCTCGGCTTTATTTACGGGGAAAAAAACTCTGTTTTGTTTAACAGTAGGGTGAAGGTGCTTCCATAGGTTTAAATATCCCCGGGTTGTTAATTTTATAGGGGAAAAAACAATTTGATTCGGAAAGGAATCGCGGTTGGCATGCTATTTCTGTTTTTGTTGGTGTCGATTGTACCGTTCATCCAAGGGGAATCAAATGAAGTGATTGATGAGTTCATAGTCAATGAGGACTTCTATCAGTATATGACTGATTGGTCGGTGCATCCCACTGATGAAACGACACGTGAGGAGATTAGTAGATTCTGCGGTACTGTGGAGTCATATGATGATGCAGAACCGAGTCCTGTGAGTGGTCCGATGGATTCTGCGTGGCCGATGCTAAGCCATGACGTGAAACATACTGGACGAAGCCAATACAGCACCGCAAACAACCTTGGAGCGGAAATCTGGCGTGTACGCGGTGATGTGGCTGGTGCGGTAGAAAGCTCAGCGGTCATCGATAATAATGGTATTATCTATTTTGGAACGATGGGCGGCGACCATTCGTTGTATGCGTTGTATCCGAATGGCACACGGAAATGGAAATATGTGACAGATGATATTATTTGGTGTACACCAGCCATTGCTGATGATGGGACGATTTATTTTGAAACTTGGGGCGGATACTTACATGCATTATATCCAAATGGAACGAAAAAATGGTCTTTTACCCCGTGGAATTTATTGAAATCTTCTCCCGCGATTGGCGATGATGGAACGATTTATTTTGGATGTGATAATAATAATATTTATGCTGTGAATGCAAATGGAACAGAAAAATGGCATTATGTTACAGGGTATTTTATTAATTCAGCGCCAGCAATTGGAGATGATGGGACCATCTACATCGGGTCTGGCGATGGATACCTCTACGCATTATATCAAAACGGTAGTCTCCGTTGGCGATACAGAACAGGTGATTGGATAAAAGGAAATCCAAGCATCGCAGAAGATGGCACTATATATGTACCATCATTTGATAGATATCTCTATGCATTCTACCCAAATGGTACAGTAAAATGGCAAGCATCGACAGGAGGAAGCGTGGCTGGAGCTGGCGTCGCCCTTGCTGATGACGGAACCATTTACGTTGGGACAGAAATCCTTCGAGCATATCATCCAAACGGAACATTGCGATGGAGTTTAGACGTCCAAGGTGATATCTATGGAACCGTCCCGGCGGTGTCTGCTGATGGCACGATCTATGTGAGCGCGGGGGGTTCGCTTGTGGCGGTGAACCCGGATGGGACCGAGAAGTGGCGGAAGCAGCTGACGATCGCGCAGATCCATTCCTCTCCCTGTATCGGTCCTGATGACCGGGTGTATGTCGGCTCGGAGGACTATGGTGTTCTGCCTTACGGGTATCTTCATGCGTTCGGCCTGGGACCGTTACGTGCCGAGGCATACGGCCCCTACCATGGCGCCATGACCGAACCTTTGCAATTCACTGGTGAAGCATTCGGCGGCATCCCACCCTACACCAGCTACCATTGGGAGTTCGGAGATGGGAACACCAGTGACGACCAGAACCCAATGCATACGTATGCTCATCGCGGGAATTACACCGCGGTCCTGACCGTGACGGACAGCACCGGGAATCACAGCAGTGATACCGCAGCAGTGGAGATTGGTTATCCGCTCCCAAAAATCACCATCATCAAACCAGTCAACGCTCTCTATATCTTCAACATAAAAGTCTGCAACCTTCCAACTTACCCTGCAATCGTCATTGGGCGAATCACCATCATCGCAGACGTCACGCAAGTTGATGCTGACATCGACCGCGTGGAGTTCTACTACGATGGAGACTTGAAATATACGGATCAAACCCCTCCGTACCAGTATGTCTGGAAACGACACCCCCCACCAATAGGCCAAGATTTCCGGATCAGAGCATACGACACTGTAGGAAACTACAACGATAAAACGTTCTTTATCTCGAAATTGTTTTAATTCCTCTCCACTCCACTTCTGATGTTTTAATGCCTCCATAGATAGACCTCACTGGGGGATATAAAACGTATTTATAGGAGAACTGTAATGGACTAACTATATTGATTAGGGGAAAAATACAAAGTATTACGGAAAGGTCTGGTTGTTGGTGTCGTTCTGCTGGTGCTGGCGTCGACGGCTCTATGTCTATAAGTTCTTCTAAGGATATTCTTTTTATAGGGGAACAAATGGTAGAAAAGAGGTTACACTCTGCGAATAAAACCTATGACAAATTCTAAAATGAGGTGAAAAAAGACTGTTAAAAATTATCGTTGATGTGAAATGAGTTTATGTGAAAAGCCTCGAAAAACGAAGCCAATAAAAGGAGGATGGACGTATGATATACGTCCTATGGCTAGAAAGAAATTAACGCTAAGACTTGATGAAAATGTGATTAATAAAGCCAAAGAAAGAGGAATAAATCTTAGTGGCTTTCTCGAAATAAAACTTGTTGATTACCTGCTTGGATATAATATGGTGGAGCAAGAGGAGTGCAGGGGAAGGGATTTGAACCCTCGGACTCCTTCGAGACAGGATGTCTCATCACACGAACCTTTCTACTGTTTTGATCTTAAGTCCTGCGCCGTTGGCCATGCTTGGCTACCCCTGCAGACATATCAAAGAAAGAAGTGCGGACGCCGGGATTCGAACCCGGGCAAGAGGCTTGGAGGGCCTCAATCATAACCACTAGATCACATCCGCATTCTCTTGACAACAACAACCCGTTCACTGTCTGGCGTGAGGTAGACATAAATTCACTATTCATAATCTTTTTTATTAAGCATATCCTCTGTAGAGACCTTTTCATAAAATCAAAAAGGATACATGCACATAACAAAAATTTGGAGAAAGCTTTATAAGACCTAATGATGTTCAATAACCCGTGAGATGTATGGGCGACGAGAGTAACGACCCTGAAGAAGTCAGCTGTATGACTCTTTCAAGCACAAAAAAGATCAGTTCCAATGAAGAACTGATGTTGTTTATGCATCGTTTTAACCTTGACTGGGACACCGTCGAAACCATGCCAGCGTTCGAAGAACACTGCAAGGAGTTATTCCGCCGAGAAAAACAAGACAAATAATTCTGTGGCTATCGGTTTTTCATTATTTCTATCTTTTTACGAAATACATATAAAACATAGGTCTATTTTGCTGCTGAGTGAATTTCATGGTAAACTTCGATCATTTATACTCAGACCGTGCAGGCAAGATGCGGAAATCAGAAATCCGCGAACTCCTTAAAGTTGCACAGGACCCTGAGGTCATCTCCTTTGCAGGGGGCTTGCCAAACCCACAATCCTTCCCAATTCAAGATTTAAAGGTCATCGTCCAAACCGTGCTAAACAATCATGGGAAAGTCGCACTCCAGTACGGGACGACACAGGGAATCAATGAACTGCGAGAAGCGATCGCGGAACGCTCCCATAAGGAAGGCATAACAATGGGAGCATCTGCAGAGAACATCATGATTACCAGTGGATCCCAACAAGCCCTCGATGCGGTCGGAAAAGTCTTCCTTAACCCCGGGGACGTCGCGATCGTTGGTCTTCCCTCGTATCTGGGTGGCATTAACGCGTTTCGCAGCTATGAAGCAAACCTCATTGGCGTACCCTTGGATGAAGACGGGATTCAATTGGACCTGCTTGAAGAGAAATTACAGGATCTCGTCAAACAAGATGTCCCTGTGAAGTTCATCTACACGGTCCCGACGTTCTCAAACCCTGCCGGCACGGTCATGCCGGAGTCACGACGCAAAAAACTCATTGACATCGCCCATGAATACAACCTTGTCATCATCGAAGATGACCCCTACAGCAAGCTGAAGTATGATACCACATCTCCGATAAAACCAATCAAAGCATTTGACGATGAAGACAGAGTCATTTATCTGTCAACGTTTTCAAAGATTCTTGCACCTGGCTTTCGACTCGCCTGGATTATCGCAGGAGAGGAGGTTATGCGGAAACTTGCCTTATGTAAACAGGCACAAGACCTTTGCACCGCACCGTTTTCCCAATATGTCGCCTATGAGTTCATAAAAAACGGTTCAATGGATTTACATATCATGAAGATCTGTGAGATGTACAAACCAAAACGGGACATCATGATGGATTCGATGAAGAAATATTTCCCTGAGGGGTACATCTGCAACAAACCAAATGGTGGGATGTTTGCCTGGGTCACGCTCCCTGAGCAAATCGACACTGAAGCTATGTTCCTTGACGCATTCAAAGAAAAAGTCGCCTATGTTCATGGGAAAGCATTCTGCGTGGACGGGGGTGGAGCAAGTTCCATGCGACTGAACTTTTCCTACTCAACAAACGAACAGATCGATACAGGCATGAAACGACTCGGTTCGGTGATCGAACGAAAAATGAGCGTATTATGTCGCTAGCCAAGGTTATTTTTTTAACCAGTCTACTGTTGATCAGCTCCTTTTCAGGCTGCATCCTTCTTCGACAGACCCACTTTTCGGTTCTTTCCCTTCTAGTTGATGATGACAACGGGTTTCCGCGTATCGTCATAGAGTTCAACACCTCGGATATCGCTGTAGTGACACTTGCCGATCCACAACAAACCCTCCTTTTCTCTGATACGTATTACTCTGGTGTCCATAATGAAAGCATGTATCTTTCCAACTATCGCACGAGTGTTGCCCCGGGGACGTACCGGTTACAGGTGGTTGACGCGTCGAAGAACACGATTTTTGAAAACGAACTACGGTTCAATGGTGCTAACATCTCGCTTGTTTCTCTCTCTGTCGACGGATGGACAAAAAAGACAAGCTCATCAATTGTCACGTTGCATCTTACCTTTAAAAACTCTGGTGACCTCCCAGCATATCCAAATAAACTGATTGTTCATCAAGGAACAACTGTTGTAGAAACAGCACTCCTCCCATCTGTGGTTCTTCCCTCTGATACAACCCAAATAACCTGCTTTGTCCCTCTGCCAGAACGTACTGCAGAAGAAACACAACTGACGATTTCCGTATTAGACAATAAAGGAACTACCCTTGTCCAATCGAGTCCCACGATTTTAAACAGAACTGCACTAGACTCATGGGACTATACTTGGTTTTATTTTGGTCAGCACACCCTAAGCGTCCCTCGGGTCGATTGGTTCTTTGACTATTATAAAAGTTTGGATCGCTTCGACATCGTCGATTATTCAGCCTACGTGTTCGATCCCTATGACGATCAGTACATTGAATTTCTCGTCCATCAGATCCTTTCGCTCAAAGACCTACGGTCAAATGTGGAGATAATCAATTTTCTAGCCTCATTTGTTCAAAGCATTGAATATAAAAACGATGACCCTGAAAACGCATCCTACGAATACCCACGGTATCCCCTTGAGACGTTACGGGAACAACGGGGGGATTGTGAGGATAAAGCGATTCTCACTGCAGCCCTGCTCGGTAGCCTTGGGTACAATATATCATTACTACGGCTTCCTCAACATATGGCGGTGGGTGTTCATCTCAATGAAACGATACCGGGGTATTCGTATTACATTGATCAGTATTATTTTTTAGAAACTACTGCACTTCATATGACTCTTGGAAGAGTGCCTTCTGAATATCAAGGTCTTACGAATGTGACCGTGTATCCGATTTCTCAACGACCATTGTTGATACATCGCTGGAAAAGTGCGACGCGCTATCAGGTCAGTACAGGTGAGGATTATGTGCACGTGAAAATGATCCTTGAAAATCTTGGGACCGCAGCGACATCATCTGTTGAGATTCGCGGGGCGTTCTATGACGATTTAGGCCAATTCTATAATCTACAGACGATGACGATTCTACCAATCGCTGCTGGTGAGAAACAACGTGCTGAACTGTACGTAGATGTCCCCACGGCACTAAATGCGAATGCCACTACATTAAAAACCCAAGTGTTCATCGATGGCACAATGGTCCACAAGCGTGAGTCAACGTCTCGATTCCCGTGAAGGGATTTTTTATGATACTGTAAAAACAGAACACCTTCGAACTAACTAAGGGATAAAGTTTATAACCCTGGGTGAATACTTGATTTTTTGCTGGGCGTAGGTGGACGGTTGACGGTGACCCCATGGTTGCTGAGGAAAGTCCTCTCTCACTCTGAATCAGGATCCTGTGCAAGCAGGTAAGGCGAGAGTCTTAGCAGAGGAACAGAAACGACACAGCCCTTGGATTATGCGATGATTCATCTGATGATGAGGTCTCCTTGGGATTTGGTGAAACGGCCAATCTGCTCCTGGAGCAAGCCCAAACATCGGGATCAGTTATTCAGACTGCTCGTAGGTAGGGCGCATTAGACAAATACCGTTAGAACAGAAAGAGGCTTACGGCCTACACCCAGCATTTAATTAATTTTTTAAAACCTTTGCAGGATGTAAATCAATATTTATCCAAGGTATCACTATTCTTCCAAGTAGTGTACTTCCAAAAATTATTTTTGGTAGAAACCTCGGCCTGTTCCAATAATTGTGCTGCCAGATGTTTTGTGAGCAACCTGTAAAGCTTGCGGCAATACGGTTATTTTTAAGAATGTTGTTCGTGAGTACATTGTCATCTGAGTTTGATAATCTGATTCCGTACACACAACTGACTATCTTGTTTTCTGAAATGATGTTGTGACGAGCTTGTCTGGTTAGCATCATTCCAACCGTGTTGTGTATGACAGTGTTGTTATGGAACTGATTATTACTGGCATTATTCATCGCTGACAAGCCAACCCAGTTATCTGAGACGGTGTTATTTCTCACCGTATTGTTATGCGATTCATAATCAAGACATATTCCATGCAGACTACGTGATGCAGAATTATTTTCTAGGGTATTGTTTTCAGAGAGAAACAGGATGATTTCTCCGTCAGTTTTATCAACTACAACATTTTTAATGATGCACTGATGGCAATCCCCAAGGATAATAGCAAAGTCAGTAGATGTGATGTATAGATTTTCTACGGTCACGTTGGTACAGCTTGCTAAGATGACTTGCCCTGCATCATATGGGACTATGAAATCATGTTGATTTTTATAATAATACAATGGTCGTCCATTCGCTGTATTATTAGCGATTGTATGAAGAAAACTTTCTTTGTTTAATGTAGAGGTGTATTCCCAGTTACCTAGTAAAATCCCATCGTCAATAAAGGTATTATTCGTGATGACTAGACTCATCGCGGTTTCAATAACATTAATTCCCAATCTGTTCAATGTAATGATATTCTCTTTAATTGTTACATCTGATGAAAAAATTTTTATTCCTGATACATCCCAGAGGTTTTGGTCGATATTCCATCCGTTGATTATTGTAAAACCTTGAATGGTGACGTTATCAGCAGTGATTTCTATTGTATCTGTTATTTTTCCCCCATCGATTATTGTATCAAATTTGTTCTCTCCTATTATTATAAGTCCTGCTTTATTGACCAGTAGATTTTCTTTGTATCTACCGGATCGTACCAGGATTGTATCTCCTGGGACAGCGTTGTCTATTCCTTCCTGAATTGTTGGATAATCATCAGGGATAATAATATCTGAATCTACCAAGGAGGAACCTACGTCCGTTACGGGATGTTGTTGTAGTGGTTGAACAGAGGTACAAAAAACAGCAGGAGACATGAATATAAGAAAGAATAACATAAAACTCGTATATGATTTTCTTTTCTTTTTATACATAATAATACGTAAATAATAAATAATGATTATATAAACATAGTGTTAACTATTGAATGTTTTATCTGGCAGATATGTCATGTTGTTGTTCCGTACAGGCTTGTTGATGACACAGAGATTTTTAAGATTATTCAAAGAGTGAAATAAGAATCGTCTAGCTTACCGGAATCTTTACCTCAACAAAACGGTCCCCATTAAGCGGACAATGACACGTGAACCATATATTTCCATTGTTGCCGACATGCTTCATAGCAGAACCATCGTTTGCGGTAACATTTACGTCTTCATACATCGGTTTGATGCTGAAGGGAATTATTTCAAACGTCGTAGAAACATCCGGAAACATTTTACGTACGATCAAATAAAGGATACGGCCTGTAAATCCTTTTCTCAGAAACCGGAAACACACTTCAACGATATGGGGGAAATCCTGGAAAACCTTTGTATCCCACATAGCCATATCAATCGCTGACGTTCGTGATATCGTCTTTGTAAGACTCAGATTATATACGCCATCAGTGTAGCTGTTGATTCGGAAACGCGCGTTCATCCCCATCAATAACGGTTCATAATACAGGAGGTTAACCATCCCGTACCGGTTTCCCTCAATAAATGCGGTGAAATTCATAACACCGTCATGATCACAGAGGTTTATTGGATCAACACAAAAGCAAACATTCTCATTTTTACCAAGGGATCCTGAAGCATTATACCACTGTCCACCGAGACATAAACGGAAATTATCTGTCGTATTGGTTATTCGTTCCCGTTTCACGCTAAATAACGACACATCATAATCAGTAGAATTAAGGAACCAGACTCTTCCCTGTAAAAACCAAGAATCCTTGTCTTGGGGAACCGTGTACCTGCCGGTGATTGTCTCATAACATGATCCAAAACTATGGAGAAAAACCTGTTGTTCACTGCCAGAAAGAACGCTATACTGTGACCGAGTACCCCAATCACTACAGCTGACGTTCATCTTGACAATACCATTGCCGGAGCGACACCGGGCTGTGATCGTAAACATATAGGTTTGCCCAGGAACTGCAGTGCAAATCGTCCCCATTGGAAACGATTGATATGGTTGACCACTACGTCCATCCTCTTGTATGGATTTATTGTAGGGATATTTCTCGGGGAATGTAAGAACGGTTGGTCCATGAACAGTCATGCCTGGATTTGTCCACTCAACGTTTCCTAACCGGTCATTACCAAATCCAAGGATTACTTCATCAGCCCAGCCACTAGGTGACTTCATCTGTGCGTCATAGAACAGCTCCATGGGCACAGTGCCGATAAGTTGGAGCACAACATCTGGAGATAGCAGTTTCATGTCAGTCAATTGCGTCTCATTATCCTGCAGGAATATAGGAAGTGAATACCAATCTTGTGCATTTGGATTAAATGTGGTAGGAATGTCCCATGAATGAAGATAGTCTGACACCCAATGTCCCCCAGCACCGTTGTTCTCCCATGTCGCGGTCTTCACGCCTGATGAACTGATATTGTAAATAACTATTCTGTCTTCCTCATGATAAAAATTCCATTCCATTTGAGGGTAAGGGGAGGAAAACGCCATTTCATGACCAAAAGTCCTGATAGGATAAGAAGTCCCTGTGCTCTGGTTGCTCACATACCAATCAAGGTAATGATTATGACCATGGATCCACATTTTTATCTGAGGGTTTTTTTGGAAAAGATGCACCCACCAGTCCATATCCTGCTTCCCTCGATATGGTTCTAAACTTTTTTCTATGGTGGTATCCTCTATTGCTTGATGACAGAAGATAATCGTCGTCGCGTTTGGATATTGGCTCGTCATGTATTCAACCCATTCATAGATAACAGGGTGAGTCCATGTCACATATCCTAACTCAGGGACAATCAGAAAGAGTATGCCGTTGCGCATCATCGCGTACAGAGGACTATTTATGCTTAGTTCGTCGATGAGTGATTTTGTAAGATTATGAGGATCATCTCTGTTCATCTGGTAATCATTCACATCATGGTTACCAATCACACAGTAGAGTGGTAGATGGATATGAGATATGAAAAACGCTTTCACATTATTCTTGTATTGATTCACATACCTTGGTAATCCAATGCCGTTTACCTGAGCGGTATTATGGTGAACTATATCTCCAAGATGCACCGCAAAATCAAGCGGGTTGGTAGAATCAACTAAATCTTCCCCGAGATGGTCAAGATAATCAGCAGTCCTATACAGAGGATTTTGATATCGTGTTCCTATATGGGTATCGGTAAATACTGCAAAACTCAATTGTGATTCCTGTAGTAGGATACGTTCATTAAGGTCACACTGACGTTCAGATTTATCTAGAGATTTTGACAACAGATGATAATCAAGTTCGACTATATCGTTTGTCCTATCTGCTTTTATATGTGTTAGTGCAGTTGCAAATATTATTGAGACGATTATCGCCGTACAAAATGAAATATCGCATATGTTTTTTTTCATATGTTCACGACTGTTGAAATATTATTATAATCTATCTGTTATATATAGGTATTCCATTTTTTATTAAAGTTTTACAACACAAAATTATTTATCAATTCTTTAATTTGATTTCTCTCTCTTCTTTTTACATAAAAATGTGTATTTTTCTTCTTTATTTACAAAGACGCGTACGCTCTTACCTCAGCTGCTGAATACAAAACAATATAAAGGACAGAGGTCCATATCTCTGTATAAGGAATCGAGATAAGAGTTTCACATTTTCGTTGAATCGAACGTTTGAGATTTTTTATTTTTATTCTTTCGGTCCAGTCCGAATGTTGAAAACTGAAACGATAACAACAGTATCGAAGGAACGATTAAATGACACTATTTTGTAAGAAGAGATCGGGGGGTAGTTTAATTTGACAAAAAAAGAGAGACAAAAGATAGAAGAAATTCTTAGTTGTCCAGAATGTGGGAGTGGGCATCTGAGTAAGGATTATTCCCGAGCAGAATTAGTCTGTTCTGGATGTGGACTTGTAGTCGATGAAGATATCATTGACCATGGCCCGGAATGGCGTGCATTTGATAATGAACAACGAGAGAAACGATCTCGAATCGGATCTCCAATGACCTACACCATCCATGACAAAGGTCTTAGTACCACCATAGGGTGGACAAACCGGGATGCGTATGGGAGATCCATTCCGACAAAGAACCGGGCGCAATTATATCGTCTACGGAAATGGCAGCGGCGTGTTCGTATCAGTGATGCAACCGAGCGGAACTTAGCACTTGCTCTTTCAGGAATAGACCGGCTTGCTTCTGGGATGGGTCTTCCAAGAACAGTGCGAGAAACCGCTGCGATGATTTATCGAAAAGCAGCATTGAAGAATTTAGTTCGCGGACGAAGCATCCAAGGGGTGACTGCTGCATCGTTGTACGCTGCATGCCGACAATGCCACGTACCACGGACATTGGACGAAATTAGCACGGTTGCACAAATGCCACGAAAAGAGATTGGCAGAAACTATCGATACGTCTCCAGAGAACTCGAATTAAAGTTAATGCCGACTGCACCAAAAGATTACGTCTCGCGGTTCTGCAGCGAGTTAAAACTTAGTAACACTGTTCAAATAAAGACATTGGAAATACTGGAACATGCAGCACACCAGGAGCTTACCAGCGGGCGAGGTCCTACAGGACTCGCTGCTGCATCTTTATACATCTCGTCAGTTCTTTGTGGTGAACGTAGGACACAACGCGAGGTTGCAGGGATTGCGGGTGTTACTGAGGTTACGATTAGAAATCGATATAAAGAACTCGCACAAAAACTAGATATTCATATCGTTATGTAATGGTTATGTACCCTAAAGAATAAATGTCATCGACCATCTCCTCTGTGAAAAACTATATATAGGCGGGAAGACTATAGCAGGTCAAAAGGAATAGAAATAAGAGTTTCATCGTTTCGTAGATTCGAATGTTCGAAATTTTTTTGTTTTTGTTCTTTTAAAAAGCTCTAGATATACTCTAAGGAAAATGTGAATAGTATGAAAGGAAACGTAAAATGGTATAATGCAAGAAAAGGGTACGGATTCATCCAATGTGAGGATGGAAAAGAAGTCTTCATACATCGGTCCGCACTCCCGATGGAGGCATCCCTCAACGAAGGAGATGCAGTTGAATTTGACGTTGAATCATCAGATCGAGGACCACAAGCAAAAAACGTAAAGAAGGCATAAGATTCTTAAAAGAAACAGCTAATCGTAAAACACTTTTTTTTTTTTAAAAGAAAT